>ERZ802822.160-NODE-160-length-51316-cov-6.981459_pt1 | contig 51316 bp, 49 predicted proteins | sample MGYA00345649_ERZ802822 | MGnify/ENA primary metagenome ERZ802822 (study PRJEB30503, sample SAMEA104212359) | marine metagenome | biome: Westerlies Biome; feature: [SRF] surface water layer (ENVO:00010504) within the epipelagic zone...; material: water...
TATTAAATACATTAATTCCTCTGAGAACAAATGAGTTAAAAAAGGTTACAATTTATACAATCTTGATCTTGCCATAGAAAAAAATCGTAGAATCGAAGATCTAATTATTGTTGAGGGGTACATGGATGTTATATCTCTCTATCAAAATAGTTTTGAGACTACAGTAGCCCCGCTAGGTACAGCACTTACTAATCCACAAATAGAAAAAGCATGGAGATATTGCAAAAACCCAATTATTTGTTTTGATGGCGATGAAGCTGGTGATAAAGCTGCCTATCGAGCTGCAATAAATGTTTTACAGATCTTAAAACCTGATCATTCATTACGCATATGTTCACTTGGTAATAACTTAGATCCTGATGATTTTGTAAAATCTAAAGGTAAAGCAAACTTCAAAAAAATTATATTAAATTCAAAAAATCTATCTGATTTTATATGGGAAAAAGAATATTCTAAGATAAAGTCACTAAAACCAGAGGATTTGGCAGGTTTCGAGAACAGAATCAAGTCTCTTATAAATGAAATAAAAGATGAAACAGTTAAAAATTACTACAAAAAAAACTTCTTTCAAAAATTGCAGGATCTTAGATCGATAAAAAACTATGCAGCAAACAATTCAAACACTTGGAAAAAAAGTAATTTAGTTAGAATATCTCAAGAAATTTTACAAAGTGAGCGAGGGGTTGACTCAAATGACACTTCAAATACAAGAGAAAAAGTCATCCTTTTATGTGTAATAGAAAATCCAAGGCTATTAAATGATTTCTTTGAAGAACTTGGTCAGCTAAACTTTAATAAAACTGATTTTTTGCGGTTATGCTCATTTCTTGTAGAATATGCATCAAAAAATGACAAAGAGCTTGAAAAAGAGGCCTTAAAGTCATATTTAAATAATTCAGAATTCAGTAATATTGTTGGGGAAATTTATAAAGACGAGTTATTAAGAACTTATAGGACACTTATAGAAAGTGACTATGAAACGCTTAAGTTTACTTTTTTAGAACTACTAAATCTTCAAAATAAATTTACTGCAAATACTCAGCTAGAAGATGCCGAGGCTCTTCTTGCTGAAAATATGGATGATGCAAGTTTTGAAAAGTTTTTAAAATTAAAAAAAGATAGTCTTACAAAAGAAAAATAGATGATAAAAAAAAGAGGAAGAAAAAAGAAATTACCTGCTAATCAAGCTGGTGTTGATGGCAAAAGCTCAGACGTTAGTGAAGAGCAAGACAGCCCCGTATTAGATTTAGAAAAATCTATTATTAAAAAGCTCATAAGAAAAGGAAAAGCTGATGGTCACTTAACTCATGAGCTAATAAGAAAATCTTTTCCTGAAGACAAATTTACTTCAGAGCAAGTAGAGCAATATACCACAAAATTATCTGATGCAGGATTTGATATAATTGATTCAGATGATGACGATGCTGATGACGAAGTTTTAGAAGGTAGTGCAGAGGAAAAGAAAACTAAAACAGCCGGTGATAAAACTGATGATCCAGTAAAACTTTATCTTAGAGAAATGGGTACTGTTGATTTACTCTCTAGGGAAGGTGAAATTGCAATTGCTAAAAGAATAGAGGCTGGACAAGAAGCTATGATTTCCGGTCTATGTGAAAGCCCTTTAACATTAAAAGCAATATTACATTGGCAGGATGATATTTCAGAGGGAAAAATTACTTTAAGAGAAGTCATTGACCTTGAGTCGTTATATGAAGATTCACCATACAAGAAAAACTTAAGTAAGAAAATTAAAGAAGCTAAAAAGAAAAAAGAACAAGAAGAAAAACTAGAGCTTAAAAAGAAAAAAGATTTACAAAAAAATGCATCAAGTTGGGAAAGTGAAGTTGAAGTAAAGCAAACTGCTGAGCCAGAAGAGCAGTATGAGGACGCAGATGATGAAATGAATGTGTCCATTGCAATCATGGAAGAGGAGTTAAAGCCAGAAATTTTACAAACCTTCACTAAGCTATCAAAGAATTTTAAAAAGCTACAAAAATTACAAAAAAATAAAATTGCATTTCAGGAAAAAGGTAAGGAGTTCCCAGCTAAATCTGAAAAACAATACCAAGTTGAAAAGCAATCTATTGTTGAATCAATTAAGGGGCTGCAAATCAACACAAATAAAATTGAAGAGCTTATAAATGAACTTTATTTGATAAATAAAAAGATTGTTGGATTTGAGGGCAAACTTTTACGATTAGCAACAAACTTTGGCATTAAAAGAGATGATTTTTTAGAGAAATACTTGGGAAATGAAAACAATCCTTACTGGTTAAGAAAAATTACTCGTCTTACTGGATGGGAGAAGTTTGTTAAAGATGAAAAAAATAACATCAAAGATCTAATGAATGATATTAGAGGTGCTGCTAGTGATATTGGATTAACTCTTCTTGAATTTAAGAGAATAGTAAGTCATGTTCAAAAAGGCGAGCGAGAGTCTAGTATTGCCAAAAAAGAAATGATTGAAGCGAATCTACGATTAGTAATTTCTATTGCAAAGAAATACACCAACAGAGGATTACAGTTCCTAGATTTAATCCAGGAAGGAAATATTGGATTAATGAAAGCAGTGGATAAATTTGAATACCGCAGAGGATATAAATTTTCAACTTATGCTACTTGGTGGATACGTCAAGCAATTACCAGATCGATTGCTGACCAAGCCCGAACCATAAGAATTCCTGTTCATATGATCGAAACTATTAATAAAATAGTCCGGACTCAAAGACAGCTATTGAGTGAAATAGGTAGAGAACCAACTCCTGAAGAAATCTCTGTAAAATTAAATATGCCGCTTGAGAAAGTTAGAAAAGTTCTAAAAATTGCAAAAGAACCAGTAAGTTTAGAGACACCTGTTGGTGATGAAGAAGATAGTCATTTAGGTGACTTCATTCAGGATGAAAACGCAGTTATTCCTATCGATGCTGCTATTCAGTCAAATTTAAGACAAACTACTACTAAAATTTTATCTTCATTGACACCTCGAGAAGAGAGAGTTTTAAGAATGAGGTTTGGTATTGGAATGAATACTGATCATACATTAGAAGAAGTGGGTCAGCAATTTTCGGTTACTCGTGAACGGATCCGTCAAATTGAAGCTAAAGCGCTTCGCAAGCTTAAACATCCTACTAGAGCAAAACAGCTTAAAAGCTTTTTAGATAAAAATTAAACTATTCATTGATTACTCTTTAAAGTTTCGATATTTGAAGTATAACTGTATTTTTCCGGGCCCATAGCTCAGTTGGTTAGAGCCCTCCGCTCATAACGGAGTTGTCCCAGGTTCGAGTCCTGGTGGGCCCACCAAAAAAATCTCATTTATTTTTTATTCAATGCTAAGTGTTAAGACCTGAAGTAAAATTATCAGACCATATAGTCCTATTACCCATCTGGACAGGAATATAGGTTTAGAAGAGTATTCTTGATAAATGAGATAGAGTAATCCAACAACGAATAAAATAATAATTATCCAAAGACTTGTTTCAAAAAACATCTAACTTAATATAAAATAGTTTTCTATAGAGTCTATAGTTCAGACTGAGTAAATCTGAATCAAACTTAGAGTTTACACGTTTAAAATTATTACATAGCCTATTATAGGAGATTTTATGAGTTTAACTGATGAGGGACATTACGGACCTAAGCAATTAAATATGTTAGAGGTCATTTGGGGGAAAGGTTATTTGTCTCCAGGAGGGTCTGACGAAATCGATCAAATTATTGGTGAGCTTGATTTAAGTGGCAAAAGAGTATTAGACATTGGATGTGGCAGTGGCGGTGCTGTATTTCATATCTTAGAAAAACATAACGCTGCAGAGGTAGTTGGGTTTGATGTCGAGCCTTTAGTTATCGAGCAAGCTAATACTGTCGCTTCAGAGAAAGGCCTATCTGAAAAAGCACTTTTTAAAAGCATCATGCCAGGTCAACTTGATGTAGATGATAGTTCATTTGATGTAATCTTTAGTAAGGAGGCATTTATACATATACCAAATAAAATTGAACTAATGACAGATATTCATCGTATTTTAAAACCGGGTGGCTATCTAGCTGTTGGTGATTGGATGCGAAATGATGATAACCCTCCATCATTACAAATGCAGGAATATATAGCTGCTGAAGGCTTGGATTATTATATGTGCTCATTAGATAAATATAGAGAAATTTTAGAAAACACTGGTTTTAAAATTATTTCAATGAACGATCGCAACGAATGGTATTTAAAAAAAGTAAAAAAAGAAGTTGCTGATATTGAAGGGCCTTTATGGAATCAAGTAGTTGAGGCAATTGGAATTGAGGAAGGTGAATATGCCCTTGATATTTGGAAAAAGCTTTTGGGTGTTGTTGAAAAAGGTGAACACCGACCAGGTAATTTTAGAGCATTAAAACAATAATATATGAAAAGAATTAGCCTCACAATATTTCTAATTTTTTTAATGGTTTCTATCTCTCAAGCTGACCAGAGTGATCCAAAACTAGAAATATTGTTTAATGACTTGTCGCAAACACAATCTGAAATGAAAGCACAACCAATTCTATTAGAAATTTGGTCAATTTGGTCAGTTGCTATAGATACAAAGACCCAAGAAAAATTTGATGCTGGGAATCAATTGATGAGTAAAAGACAATATGATGAGTCAATTCTAATGTTTTCTGATGCTATTAATTTACAGCCTACTTTTGCTGAAGCGTGGAATAAAAGAGCTACAGTAAATTATATTATTGGTAATTATGAAGAATCAATTAGCGATATTTTTTCAACGCTAGAATTAGAGCCTAGACATTTTGGAGCTTTAGATGGACTAGCTCAAATCTATATGCTTCAAAATAAATATTTTAAGGCGGCACAGGTTTATAGAAAAATTTTAGAAATATTGCCATACAATAAAAAAGCTATAATGCACCTTGAATACTTAGAACAAAGTTTCATTTAACAAACTTAACATTTACATAATAAAAATTATTGCATAACCTCATAGTACATGAGTTTAGATGTTAAAATTTCGGATCAAGCCTGTGGTGCTGAAGTAACTGGAGTTGACCTAACTCAACCACTAAGTGACGCTGAGATTTTAACAATACGAGAAGTTTGGCTTGAACATCATGTACTCAGTTTTCCTAATCAAGCAATGAGTGATGATGATCTCGAGCAATTTACCCTATCTTTTGGAGGGTTTGGAGATGACCCATTTATTGCTCCAATTCCTGGAAGAAATAATATTGTAGCAGTAAAAAGAACAGCGGATGAAAAAGTGCCGGTATTTGCAGATAACTGGCATACAGATTGGAGTTTTCAAGAAAATCCTCCAGCAGGAACATGTCTATTTGGAATAGACATACCACCAGTGGGTGGGGATACCCTTTTTGCAAATCAACATAAAGCTCTTGATGATATGCCATCAGAGTTAAGACAGAAACTCGAGGGTAAAATGGCTATACATTCCGCTGCACTTCCATACGCGCCTTCAGGTGGTTATGGGGATAAAGATCGAGAGATGGGACGCAGTATGGATATTCGCGCCTCTGACGAAGCCCTTGCAAAACAACTTCACCCAATCATTAGAAAACATCCTGAAACAGGTAGAGAAGGAATTTTTGGAACTTTTGGTTACATCATTGGCATTGAAGGAATGGAGCAGCAAGAGGGCATGAAGTTGTTGCTCGAGTTAGCTGGATGGCAAGGCCAAGAGCAATTTCAATATCAGCATAAATGGAAAAAAGATATGTTGGTGATGTGGGATAATCGAAGTGTTTTACATAAAGCTACAGGTGGCTATCAAGGTCATGATCGACTTCTTCACAGAACGACGATTGCCGCATATCAAGCTTAAGTAATGATAAAAATTCATCACTTAAATAATTCACGCTCACATCGAGTGTTGTGGTTGCTTGAAGAGCTTGGTGTTAAATATCAATTGATAAAATATCAGAGAGATAAAATTACTAACCTTGCACCTAAAGAACTAAAAGAAGTACATAGCTTGGGAAAATCTCCAGTGCTTCAAAATAACGATGAAACAATTATAGAGTCAGGCGCAATAGTTACGTACATTATTGATCAATATGCCGATGAAACATTTTATCCAAAATTTACAGATGGTGATTATTATCAATATTTGCAGCTAATGCACTATGCGGAAGGATCTGCGATTGCGCCATTTATATTACAACTATACATGCGCTTTCTTGGTAATAATTCAGAACCATTGCAACCTAGAATTAAATCTGAAATAAAAAAACATTTAAGTTATTTAGCAGATACATTGGGTAATGATGATTTCTTTTTTAGAAACCAATTTTCTGGTATTGATATTATGCTCTCATTTGTTATTGAAGCTGGAAAAATTTCTGGAGCACTTATTCCTTTCCCAAATTTAGAGGCGTTATTAAAGCGTTATCAAAATAGAGTTTCTTACAAAAAAGCCATTGAAGTTGGCGGAGACTATTTACTTGGAAAATAAATTAATCTTTAATACTAACAAATTTAGATTAGAATAGAAATTCGATGGCTGAAATATTATCAGAAAATATTAAAACGAAAGAAATTCTTGATTGGCAAGGCATTCATTTGTTACATTTTAGTGGTTCTTCCTGTTCACAAAAACTGAGAATTTTTCTAAATTATAAAGGTATTAAATGGCAGTCTCACAGTATCAGCATTGCCACTGGGCAAAACTATTCAAATTGGTTCTTGGGAATAAATCCAAAAGGGCTTGTGCCAGTCTTAGTGGATGATGGAATAGTTATAGCTGAAAGCAATGATATTATTCAATACCTTGAGCAAAAATTTCCTGAACCTGTTCTTATTTCTAAAGAGCATGAAGTCTCAATGGCTGATTATTTGAAAGATGAGGACGATCTCCATATTGATATAAGAAATATAGCATATAAATATATGTTTGGTGGTCTTGGTACAAAAAAACCCAATAATTTAGAAAGATTTGAAAAGTATGAAGCTAATACTGATGAAAAAACACTAAAGCTAAAACAAGAAGAAGTAGATTTTTATAAAAATTATAAAAAATATGGAATAACAAATGAGGCTATTCGAAAAACATTATCGAATTTTGAAAAAAGGTATCAAGATTTTAATCAAAGACTTCAAAATCAAAAATTTTTATTAGGCAATGATTTATCAGTTTTAGACATAGCATGGTTTATTTACACATATCGTCTAACTATATCAGAATTTCCTTTTAAGAAAAAATATCCCAATGTTCATAGATGGTATAATTCTCTTTATAAAAGAAATATTTTTTATAAAGAAGTAAAACCTCCACTCATTTTTTATATTGTTAGAATGATTTCTTTGCTAAAAGCAAGATTATCAGGAACGACAATATCCAGTTTTATTAAATATTAATTTAATTAAATATTTTAAAGCGCCAAAATAATAGTCTGGCAATAAATGCATAAGCTATTTTAGAAAGTTGATTGATTATTGGTAGACTAATTATTTTTGCTAACCATCTATAACCTTTAGTATTATTCCAAACATATATAAACGCCGCTACTCCTGCAAGCTCTTTGCCATTTTCAAACTTGACATGAAGTGCTTTTAAGTATTTGTCACTCATCTCGCTACAATCAGCGAACTCTAGATCAGAGCGTTTTTTGTAGTGTTGTATTTCAAAGTTGCAAACACTACACTTTTCATTAAATAAAACTTTGCCTTTGGTCATTATTTATAAACCTTCAATAAGTTATAATGCAATTTTCCATCTTTTTTAGTTTTTTCAATTTTAGCACTCATCCCAGTATCTTCGAGAGAAATTAGCTTTACCTTCTTATGAACTAGTTTGAACTGAGATATTTCAAGGGTATCAGTTAATTCAATTAAATGATGTCCAGGTCCATTAGTATTTTTGGCAGCAAGAATGATATGTTTCCCAGTTTCTTTATCGATATGAATTTTTTTTACATACGCAGCCATGTTTTAATATACCTGTTTTATTTGAATCATGTTAATTTTTTACCTCAGGTAGTTATTCTCTGTAATGAATGTCCAGGTAAAGGTATTCCCTGCGATGAATGCCTCTGTTAAAGGAGGTTTTTAATGACACAACAACACAAACACTTAATCGTAAGAGCTGATATTGGTTGGTGTCCTGAAGAAGTAGATTTAAATAAAATTTCAGACTGGATTCGAGGACTTATAAAAAAAATTGATATGAAGCTACTTGCTGGTCCTTACACCACTTACGTTAATGATCCTGGCAATAAAGGCATGACTTCAGTTGCGATCATAGAAACAAGCCATATTGCACTTCATATTTGGGATGAAACTGAGCCAGGCTTGATGCAGCTTGACGTCTACTCGTGTGCAGATTTCAACCCTAATGATATTTTTGATGAGGTTGATCGAGTTTTTAAAACAAAAAAAATGGAGTATAAATTTCTTGATCGCGAAAAAGAGCTATTAGAAGTGAGTGTCTAATTAGTTTTTGTTATTAATTGAATTTAGCTTACTAATTAGTGCATCTAAACTATTGTTATTATTTGCTAAGAATGATTGAAATTCTTCTCTTTGAGCAATAATCAAGCTTATGCCTTCGATGCTTAAGTCAATTATTTTAGTTTGACCATCTCTAGTTAAAAGTCGCCAGTCTAATTCTATTTTGAGCGTATCAGTTCCATCTCTTACAATGTTGCTCTTTACAATAACAAATTTTTTTGCAGCATTTGAACTTACAATGATCACCTTTTCACCTGAGTATTGATCTAACTTATTTGCATATGAAGAAATGAAATACTGCTTAAATGCTACCTGATATGCTTTCTTTTGATCATCAGTTGCAAGTTTCCAGTACTTTGATAGGACAAACTTAGATATTAAATTCATATCAATAGAAGACATAACCAATTCAGTGAACTGAATATTCTTTTGGCTTGCATTTAGGCTTTCGTTACTCAAAATACTAATAGCATTATCCGCAAAGTTGGAAACAAATTTTTCTTCAGATTCAAAACTTGCAAGTGCAAATGAATTTATTGATGAGATGAATAAAGCTAGTATTAAAATCTTTTTAATTTGCATATTATTTACTCAGGATAACTTATAGATACATCCGGACCTATATAATTATCATCTAAATCAAATTCTTCAAACTCATTAAACAAATTGTCTTGGTTTATTGATGGGCTGACTTCAAGATTGTCCGAAACCTGACTATTTCTACTTTGATTATAAAAACTTCTAACAGCCGCATAATAGTCAATAGAATTATTTTGAAGATCATCAAAGATTTCAATATTTTCAGATCTAAAGTTTACAACACCTACACCCATTCGATAAGAACGGAATAAATCTCTATTAGTAGAATTACCTACTTGGTAAGTTGGATCGATTAAGGATGTTGATAAAAGACCTGTGAAATCACGTGGTGTTGATGGGCCTAGAAATGGTAATACTATATATGGACCTGTGGGAACTCCCCAGACAGCAAGAGTTTGTCCAAAATCTTCATAATCAGCCTCAAGACCAAAATAAGAAGCCGGATCAAAGAAACCAAGAATTCCTATAGTGCTATTAATAACAAATCTAGCAGTCGAAACACCTGCCTTACCAAATTCAAACTGTAAAATATTATTTATAGTGGTTACTGGCATACTTAAGTTGTCCAAAGAGTAGGCAATTCGGTTTCTTACAAATTCAGGTAAAATACCTCTATATAAAATTGCGACTGGTCTTACAGCAACTTTATCGAAAACAGTATTAAATGAAAATATTGCTCTATTTAGAGGCTCTATGGGGTCAGATACTTTTTGAGATGCAATAGATTCAGCAACTACTTGGTCTTTAGTTGCCGAGGCGCAGCCAGATACCACGAAAGATACAAGTATTAAGAATAAGACTAATTTAGATTTCATTACATATGTGTTATAATTATATAAGTTTAAATTATAAAAATATTTTACACCATAATATTCTAATTAAAAATTGAGGTTTATTTGAGAACAAAAGATGTCTTTTTAGTGTTGATTATGAACCTTGCTTTTGGGGCAACCTTCATTTCTGCAAAGATTGGAGTTACTGAATTTCCTGCATTTCTATTTACAACATTGAGATTTCTAATTGTGGCAATTGTCTTGATTCCTTTTTTAAAAATTCATAAAGGACAGATGGTCAATATTTTAATAATTTCAATTTTAGGTGGAGTTCTTCACTTTGGTCTATTTTATCTAGCTCTTGATAATTCAAATTATGTTTCGTCAGTAGCAATCGTATTACAACTTGGAATACCAATTTCAACTATTCTATCGGCAATTTTTTTAAAAGAAATTATCCGTTGGCGTAGAATTCTTGGTATCATACTTTCTTTTGCAGGTGTAATTACATTAATGTTTGAACCAACTATATTTAGTGATTTAGATGGGGTTTACTTCGCTTTGTTAGCTGCAACTGCAATTTCGATCTCAATGATCTTCATGAAAAAATTAGATGGAATTAAAGTTTTTGATTTACAAGCATGGCTGGCTTTAATTAGTGCACTCATGCTTGGTATTGTTTCGTTAACTATTGAAACCAATCATTATGAAGTAATAATTAATGCTTCTTATCTTGCCTGGGGCGCGGTGATATTTACTTCGTTAATTGCTACAGGAATCGGTCATGCCACATTTTATTATTTAATAACAAATTATGATGTTTCGAAGATAACACCACTAACATTAATCGTTCCAATATTTGCTATTATAAACTCATTAATTGTCACTCATTTTAATTTATTTGATGGTTTTAATGAAAGTATTAGTATTAAAATTATAATTGGAGCAGCCATGACTCTTTTAGGAGTAGGTATTGTAATGATCAGAGAAAAAAATATTGATGTATCCCCACGACTATGAAGATTATTTCTAAACCGTCGCCTAATTTTGAATTAAAAGCAAAACGACGAATAAAATATATTATAATTCATTACACTAATTTACCATCAATTCAAGCTTCTTTAAAACATCTTCTCAATAAACGAAACAAAGTGAGTGCACACTACTTGTTAGATCAAAAAGGAAAAATTTATTCTCTTGTAAATGAAAAAGATATTGCTTGGCATGCAGGTATATCCAGTTGGAAAGCAGATAAACTTTTAAATAAGAAATCAATTGGTATTGAATTACAAAATACAGGTACAGCTGGCAAATATGAAAAATTTCCTAATCAACAAATAAGCCAACTTGAAAAATTAATCTTAGAACTTCAAAATAAATACAATATATCAAATGCTAATATTTTAGGTCACTCTGATATTTCTCCTGACAGAAAGATAGATCCAGGACCAAAGTTTCCGTGGCAGCGATTATTTAAAAATGGTATTGGCCTGATGCCAAAAATATATCCATCAAAAAGTAAAAAAAATACTACTAGTAATGAAATTAAAAATTTACAAATTTTGTTAAAAAAATTTGGCTATAATTTAAAAGTTAACGGCTTTATGGATAAACAAACATTACTTGTATTATATGCTTTTCAATCTCACTACTGTCCAAATGAACTGTCTGTACCAGGTAACAATCTTAATTTACCAAGATATTTGAAAGAATTAATTAAGCTACAATCGCAATGATTGACAGCTAATTAGATTAATATTAAGTTGCGGATGTGCCAGATGATTGGACGACTACTCGTGAAAACGAGAGGAAAGTCCGGGCTCCTCAAGAATGTGGTGCCGGGTAATTCCCGGCGAAGGTGACTTCAGGGAAAGTGCCACAGAAAATAAACCGCCTGAAAAGGCAAGGGTGAAAAGGTGAGGTAAGAGCTCACCGCATTTTTGGTAACAAAAATGGCAGGGTAAACCCCACCAGGAGCAAGATCTAATAGAGTTATAATAGTTTATTCTTGGCTATAACTGGGTTGATCGCATGATTTTGCTGGTAACAGCAAAACTAGATGAATGGTCGTCATTTTTAGCAATAAAAATACAGAACCCGGCTTATAAATCATCTGGTACAATTATCTAATCATTTCATTAACTTATTTTATTCTTTTAAAGTAATTGTTTCATAAGTTACTGTTTTTACTAAAAAAAATATAAATAATTATTTACTTTTCCCATAAAATTCCACATAATCCCATACAATCCCAAATTAACCCAAGTGAGGTAGTTTTGTTGATTGTTTTGATAGTTAAATTTTTTAGGAATGTAATGATATTTTTATCGACCTATACAAATAAAATAGATGCCAAGGGTAGAGTTTCGGTTCCATCAAGTTTTAGAGGCGTTCTAGAAGAAAGTGGTTTCAAAGGATTGATTTGCTACCCATCACCTATTCTCAACTCTATTGAAGGCTGTGGATTTAATCGTATTAAAAAATTAAGTGATACTATCGATGCGTTGGGACCTTTTTCTGCTGAGCGTAGTGCATTTTCAACCTCATTATTAGCAGACAGTCATCAATTATCATTTGATACTGAGGGGAGAGTTATACTCCCAAACAATCTTATTAAATTTGCAAGTATTACGGAAAAAGTTTCATTTGTTGGAATGGGTGAAACTTTTCAGATGTGGGATCCAGATAAATATAGCGAATTCCAAAATAAGACATTTAAGCAATCGCAAGAAAGTCTAGCGAATCTTAAATGGAATAATGAATAAATAATTTAAAAAAGGAGATAAGTACCATGGTTTTAAATTTAAGTGTTCCAGAATTAAAAGAATTAAAGCCCAAGATAACAGTCATAGGTGTTGGTGGTGCCGGAGGCAATGCCATCAATAATATGATTGACTCAGGATTAGCTGGTGTTGACTTTGTTGCAGCCAATACTGATGCACAAGCACTATCTAAATCATGCAGTGATTGTAAAATACAGTTAGGAGTTCAAATCACAAAAGGACTTGGTGCCGGTTCACATCCAGATATTGGTAAATCTTCTGCTGACGAAACTAAGCATGAAATAATGGAGCATCTTGATGGTACTAATATGCTTTTCATTACAGCTGGTATGGGTGGCGGAACTGGAACTGGTGCAGCTCCAGTAATTGCCAGAGTTGCCAAAGAATTAGGTATCTTAACAGTTGCGGTAGTAACCAAGCCTTTTCAGTTTGAAGGTGCAGGAAGAATGCGAATAGCGGAACAAGGTCTTAAAGAATTGGAAGGTCTTGTGGATACGACAATTGTAATTCCAAACCAAAATCTATTTAAAGTTGCTGATGAGAAAACTACGTTTAATGACGCTTTTGCAATGGCTGATGAAGTACTACATGCCGGGGTCAGAAGTATTACTGACTTAATGGTAGTTCCTGGACTTATAAATTTAGATTTTGCTGATGTAAGAACAATTATGAATAACATGGGTAGAGCAATGATGGGAACAGGAGAAGCAGAAGGTGAGAACAGAGCGGTTGATTGTGCTCAAGCAGCAATTGCAAACCCATTATTAGATGACTACTCTTTAGACGGAGCTAAAGGTCTTTTAATCAATATTACTGGTGGCACTGACTTAACTCTATTTGAAGTAGATAAGGTAACCAATGCAATTAGAGCAGAAGTCCATCCTGATGCCGATGTGATCGTAGGCTCTATTTTTGATGAAAGAATGGAAGGTAAGGTTAGAGTATCAGTTGTTGCTACAGGTTTAGGACCACAAATAACACCTGGCCGAAGAATTGTTGATCTATCTGTTTCAAATACGGTCGGTAATCAGGCCAACATTAACAATGGTACATCCATGCCAAATGTAAGTATGGAGTCCGATGAAGAAGCGCGCATAAAAGCAGAAGCCGAAGAAGCTAGACTAGCAGCCGAAGCCGAAGAAGCTCGTTTAGAAGCCGAAGCCGAAGAAGCTCGTTTAGAAGCCGAAGCTGAGGCAGCTAGACTTGCAGCCGAAGCTGAAAAAGTTCGTTTAGCTGCAGAAGCCGAAGAATCCAGACTAGCAGCCGAAGCCGAAGAAGCTAGACTAGCAGCAGAAGCTGAAGAAGCTCGTATATTAGCTGAAGCAGAAGCCAATGCAGAAGCTGAAAGAGAACGCTTAGCGGCAGAAGCAGAAGAGGAAGGTTTATTAGCTGAAGCAGAGTTAATTGATCATGATGAGTCTGAGGATTTAGCGGAACAAGTAGAAATGCCATCTGTTATTGAAGATGAGCATGAAGAAGAAGTTGTTCAGGCAGAGTCTGAAGATGATACTAGTCTTGTTGACGAAATTACGCCGCAAGTAGCTAGTGAAGAGGAAATTGCTGGAGAGGATTATTCAAGCATAATCGATCTAATATCAGATTCAAAAGATAACAATGAAATTGAGAGTGATGATGGACAGAGTGAATTACCTGATTTATTTTCAACTACAAGTGAAACTTTGAACAAAGATAAATCTGATAAAACTGAAAATCACTCGGATAATAATGATGATGATTATTTAGAAATTCCAGCATTCTTAAGACGTCAGAGTAAATGAATGGAGATACTTTAGAGCATACTCCAGTTTTACTAAATGAAGTTATTAGAACAATTAATCCGCAGTCAGGAAAATTGTATTTTGATGCAACATTTGGTTGGGGAGGGTATACCAAAAAACTTTTAGACTCATGCGCTTGTGAAGTAATTGCAATTGACCAAGATCCCAAAGTTAAATCTAGAGCAAAAGAATTTAAAAGAGAATATGGAACAAGATTTAATTTTATTGAAAGTAAATTTAGTGAAATATGTTCAGTTTTAAAAAAACTTAATACAAAAAAAGTAGATGGTTTTATGTTTGATATAGGTGTTTCATCTATGCAATTAGATAATCCTCAAAGAGGATTTTCATTTAATAAAGAAGGTCCTTTAGACATGAGGATGGGTAATAGTGAGTTGACTGCTGAAGAATTTATTAATTCAGTATCAGAAGATGAGTTAGCAGATATAATTTATAACTATGGTGACGAACGTAAATCTAGAAAGATTGCAAAATTAATAGTTGAGCATAGAAAAATTAATCCAATAAAAACTACACTTCACTTGGCAGACATTGTTTTAAAAGCAAATCCAAAAAAAAATAATCACAAAAAACATCCAGCAACTAAAACATTTCAAGCGATAAGAATATACTTAAATGACGAATTTAATGAATTATTTGCCGGTTTAACTAATGCCGAACAAACACTTAGTGAAGATGGAAAAATTTGTGTGGTAACATTTCATTCTTTAGAAGATAAAATAGTTAAAAATTATTTTTATAAGTCATCTGGTATGGATTACTCAAGTTATAAAAATTTACCAGTGGAAACTAATGATAGCGAAGCTTCACTAATACCAGGAAAAAAAGCAATTAAACCATCAAAAGAAGAAATTGAAACCAACATAAGAGCTCGATCAGCAAAACTTAGGTATGCCACAAGAACATCTTCTTTGCCAAATAATTTTACGCTTGATGATATTGGTTTTCGGGAGTTTTGTTAAATGATAAAAAATATATTCAAGCTATTTCTAGTCTCATTTTTTATTTTTGGAATCATAGGAATATCAATTGTTAAAAATATCTCCGTTCAAAAAAAGAATTATATTTCTCAATTACAACTTGAGCTACACAAACAACAAGAAGCTTATGATATTTATAAGATTGAGTGGGATCATTTAACTTCTCCAATTAATTTAGGTTCAAAAATTAATGGTTATACACTTGAAAGTTACAATAAAACATTTGTTGTTATTAATGAAGAGTTATTGGTACCAAAGTATAAAAACGAGTTAGATGAGATGATGAATGTAAATATTAATAATAAAAATTCTGGCAGATAAGTAATCAATAATGAAACGTTACAGCGGTAAAAAAAGAATTGATATAAACCAAAAGAGTTTTGCATTTACGCATAGATATGATCAAAATAAATTTTATACAGAAAAAAATTTAACGAAAGCTAATATCTTTTTAACAAAGATTAATAATAGGTTAATTTTAGCCTCGTTGTTTTTTACAGCAATATTTTTAGTCGTTGCTATTAAGATTATTGAGGTAAATCTATTTAATACCAACGAACAGGCTATATTTAATAAAAGTTATACTGATGCAAGAGGAAACATATTAGATCGAAATAACAACCCACTTACTGCTAACTTAAGACTTGCCAACATTGGTGCTTTTCCAGATAAAATTACTGATAAGAAAAAATTTGTAAACAACATTGTTTCAATATTTCCTGAAATTAATAGAGGACATCTTGAAAAAAAAGTTAATGGAGCAAATTATTTTTGGATTAAAAGGAATGTTACTAATTTCTACCTACAACAAATTTATGATACAGGAGAAACAGGAATAGCAATAACGCCATCATATCTAAGAAAATATCCACATAATGAATTAGTTAGTCATGTTTTGGGTGATGTCGATATTGAAAATATTGGTATTAAAGGCATTGAAAAATCATTCAATAGTAAAATATCTAGAAATGAGTTTGTGTCTTCAATTGATATTCAGGTTCAATACGCAGTTAGAGATGAATTGCTAAAAGGGATCAAAAAATTTAAAGCACTTGGAGCGTCTGGAATTTTAATGGATGTTAATACTGGAGAAATCATTTCAATGGTATCGCTTCCAGATTTCAATCCAAATCACCCTGTAGAAGATTTACAAAATCAAAAATACTTTAACAAAAACACTCTTGGAATATATGAATTCGGTTCAGTTATGAAGACATTTACAACAGCGATAGGGCTAGAAGAAGATATTTTTAGTCTTAATAGTTTTTATCCTATTCCAAAAAGAATTAAAGTTGGTAAGAATACTGTTGAAGATGTTCATGCACCATGTGAAGAAGCAAAATGTTCAGTTAAAGACATCTTCGTGCATTCTTCAAATGTTGGTACAATTCAGATGGTGCGAGACATTGGAACAAACTTACAACAAATATATTTGGATAGATTAGGTTTATTAAGCAAGATAGAATTAAACTTACCAGAGCTTGCAAACCCACAACAACCAGATCCTTGGAGGAAAGTGAACACCGACTCTATATCATATGGATATGGATTATCTATATCTCCCTTGCATTTAACTATGGCTACTGCCTCAGTAATTAATGGAGGATATTTAATAAAGCCAACTTTAGAAAAAAAATTAAAAAGCAATAAAAAAGATTCAGAGCGAATATTTTCAAAAAAAACCAGCGATGAGATGAAATATCTTTTTAACCAAGTAGTCTTAGAAGGTTCCGGCAAAGAGGCCTTTAAGAATAGCAGCAACAAATCGATTGTGGGTGGAAAAACGGGAACTGCTAGAATGATGAAAAATGGGACCTATAATAGAGATCATAAAATGACCTCATTTATCTCGGCTTTTCCAATTTATGATCCTAGGTATATCTTATTGACAGTAATTGATAGACCAAGAGGTGTTGAAGAGGATTTTTATTGGACTAATGCTGGTTGGAATGCTGCCAAAGTTGGCAAGCTTATTATTGATCGAATAAGTCCTATTTTAGCCATAAATAACGAATATGAGTTAAATAATAATAATTTATTGATTAACACATCACTACAATAATGGCACCAAACCTTTTATTAAGGATTCAAGCAAACAATATTGCAATTGCTGGAATTGCCTGTGACAGCAGGAAGGTTAAAAAAAATTATTTATTCTTTGCAATAGAGGGCTCTAATACTGATGGCAACAAATTTATTAAAAAGGCAATAGAGAAGAAACCATCAGCAATAATCACTTCTAAAAAAAATGAAATTAAAACAAATATTCCAATAATTTTAGTTAAGAATGTTAGAAAAGAATATGCATCAATCATATATAAATTATCTCAAAGTAATATCGAAAAAAAAGTAGCAATAACTGGAACAAATGGAAAAACTTCTGTGGTCTATTACGTTCAATATTTGCTCAATTCATTAGGAAGTAAATGTGGAATTATTGGAACATTGGGTAATAACTCTAAATATATAAAATCAAACTTAACAACACCTGATCCACTACAAATAAGTCAAATTATTCAGAGATTAGGAAAAGAAAAATATAAAACCATTGCAATGGAAGCATCAAGCCATGCTTTAGATCAAGGAAGATTATATGGTTTAAATTTTGATATCTTGGCACTTACAAATATTTCACATGATCATTTAGATTATCATAAAACTATAAATAGTTACATAAATGCAAAATTAAAACTTTTTAAAGAAAATACAAAAAAAAATACAATTAATATTATTTCGAAAGACTTTAAGTATTATTCTCAAATCAGTAGAGAATTAAAGTCTAAAAAAATAAAATTTTTGACATTTGGTTTAAAAAATTCAGATTTTCAGATTTATGAGAAGTACAAGTCAAGAAGTAATATTACTATGCAACTCAATTATGACTCAAAAAATTACTTATTTAAATTTGCCAACATGCCAAAGTTTCAAATTAATAACTTCCTATTAGCAGTAAGTATTGTTTCCAAGCTTGGATATAGATTACAAGATATGAAATCATTATCATTAGAAGTACCAAGTGTTCCTGGAAGAATGGAATTAGCAGGTATTAAAAAGAATAAAGCAAAAATTTTTATAGATTTTGCGCACACACCTGATGCTCTAGCCAATGTTTTGAAAGAAGCAAGGGAGATGTGTACGGGAAAACTTCACGTGGTTTTTGGCTGTGGCGGTGATAGGGATAAAGAAAAAAGACCAGTAATGGGAAAAATTGCAACTAAATACGCTGACAAAATAATAATAACTGATGACAATCCTAGAAATGAAGATCCTGATATAATTAGAAAGGAAATTATTGGTATATCAAAGAATATTCAAGAAATTGGCGACAGGAGAAGTGCTATTAAATATGCGGCAGACAGTTTAAGAAACCATGATATTTTAGTAATAGCTGGCAAGGGTCACGAAAAATATCAGATTATAAAGAATAAATCCTTACCCTTTGATGATGTTCAAATTTCTAAAAAATATTTGTAATTAATGAAAAAGATAAGCTTAAATAGTGATGATATAAATAAAATCTTTAATTTAAATATTGAAAAACAATATTTTACGGGTTGCAATGTTGACTCGAGATTAATAAAAAAAGGAAATATTTTTTTTGCGATAAAGGGTAAATCAAATGATGGTAATAAGTATATTGCCGAAGCAAAAATTAATGGGGCAACACTCGCAATAGTTGAAAAAAAAGACCATAAAGTAAAAATACCACAAATTTTAGTTAACAAATCTCATTTAATATTAATTAAACTTGCTAAATTTATAAGAAATAATTCAAAATCAAAATTCATTGCAATTACAGGCAGTGTTGGCAAAACAAGCACTAAAGATGCATTAGCACATATATTGAAAAATGAAAAAAATATTTTTTCTGCTCGTAAGTCCTATAATAATATTTTTGGTGTTCCATTAGAAATATTAAACATGCCTAGTAACACTAAAATAGGAATATTTGAAGTTGGAATGAATCATAAAAATGAAATCAAAAAATTAATTTCAATTTTAAAACCAAATATAGGAGTAATTTTAAATATAAATTATGTACATGGAGGTAATTTTAATAGTCTTAAAGATATTGCATTAGCTAAAGCAGAAATAATTGATGAAAAATATCCTCTTGATACATTAATCGTTAATAAAGATACCACACACTTTAAATTAATTAATGCTAAAGCTAGGAAAATAAAAATAAAAAATATTTTTACTTACTCAACTAATAAAAATTCAAACATAGTACTTGATGATTTTAAAATCAATAAATCGCAATTAAATATTGCTATTTGCATATATGAGGAAAAAAAAATTAAATATAAAATGAATTCAACCAATAGTTATTTAATAACTAACACCATGGCCTTAATTGCCTGTTTGAAGTCGATAAAATATGACCTTAATTTAATTAAAAATTTGAAAGATTTAAGTATTACAAAGGGTCGAGGAAATATAACAAAACTAAAAAAAGACAATAAAATCATAAAGTTACACGATCATTCATACAATTCAAGCCCCACATCTCTTTTTGCAAGTCTTAATTCATTTTTAAAGATAAGCAATCAAAAGAATCTAATTATAGTTGGCGATATGCATGAACTTGGTTCAAAATCAAACTATTATCATATTAAAGTTTTAAATTTTTTATCAAAAAATAGAAATAGTATTCATTTATTAGTTGGAAAAAATTTTTTTAAGAATAGAAAAAAATATAGCTCTGCTAATATGCATTTTTTTAACAATGTTGAATATCTCAATAGTGAAATAGTAAATTTTGTTGAGCAAATTAACAAAATATTTATAAAAGGATCAAATTCGATAGGTTTATACAAAACCGTTAATTATTTAAATAATATAATGCAAATTAAAAAATGATTTTATATATAATAGATTATCTCAGTCTAAATAATTCAATACTTAACGTATTTAATTATATTACAATTAGATCTGGTTTGGCTTTAATGACTTCATTATTTTTTATTTTGTTGTTCGGGCCTTACTTAATTAAACTATTATCGAAATTTCAGGTTGACGGTCAACCTATTAGGCTAGATGGTCCTGAGAGTCACCTTGTTGCAAAAAAGGGAACACCTACAATGGGAGGATTTATTATTCTCTTATCTATTTTGATTTCAATTTTATTATGGAGTAATTACTCAAGCTTAATATTGTGGCCATGCGTATTTATAATGCTCTCATTTGGCGCTATTGGTTTTCTTGATGATTACACAAAACTTTCTAATAAATCTAGTGATGGGGTCAGTGGTAAAAATAAAATAATTCTTGAAATAATATGTAGTTTAATATTTGTTTATTGGGCAACTACTCTTAACCTTGAGAATCAAGAGTTTTTATCCTTACCCTTTCTGAAAAATGTTTATATTAATTTGGGATACTTTTTTATACCTTTTGTTATTTTTGTAATAATCGGTTCAGCAAATGCCGTTAATTTAACTGATGGGCTAGATGGATTAGCTATTGTTCCAATTATGATTGTAGCCTTAACCTTTGCTCTAATCTGCTACTTAGTAGGTAATATAGTTTTTTCTGAATATCTTCTTATTAATTATGTCCCAGGAGCTGGAGAGTTAACTATTTTGTGTGGAGCATTAATTGGATCTGCTCTTGGTTTTTTATGGTATAACGCACCTCCAGCCATGGTGTTTATGGGAGATACTGGTTCACTTTCTTTAGGTGCAACTCTTGGAGCAATTGCAGTGATGATTAAGCACGAAATAGTTCTTGCAATTGTTGGAGGTTTATTTGTGGTTGAAGCTCTCTCGGTAATCATCCAAGTTGGATATTTTAAGCGCACAGGTAAAAGATTTTTTTTAATGGCGCCACTACATCATCATTTTGAAAAAAAAGGATGGCCAGAGTCACAAATTGTTATCCGATTTTGGATTATTACTATTGTTTTAGCTATAATTGGACTAGCTACCTTGAAACTAAGATAATAAATGATCTTTTCAAAAGTTTTCCAAAATAAAAAAATCTTAATTTTGGGATTAGGTATTACAGGTTTAAATTTATATAAAGCATTAAAAAAAAGCTCTGCAAATGTATATGTGTGGGACGACAATATTAAAATTAAAAATATTAAAAATATTAATTTAAATAAGTTTAAATTCAAAAACCTAGATTTCTGTGTACCTAGCCCCGGTATATCAACAAAAGGTAAAGAAGCACATTTAATAATAAAAATTTTAAAACAGAATAAGATCAAAATTATCAGTGAGTTAGATTTATTTCAGATATATTTAAACTCACAAAATAATTATAATAATGGAAACATAAAAATTATTGCAGTTACGGGTACAAATGGAAAATCTACTGTTGTATCAATTATCGATCACGTTCTTGATCGTTTGAAAATTAATAGAAGTCTAGTTGGCAATATTGGTAAATCTATATTTGAATCAATTACATTAAAAAATGGTTATTACATAATAGAAGTATCATCTTATCAATTAGAAACTACATCGTTGTTTAAGCCTAATTTTTCTATATTAACAAATGTATCCAAAGATCATCTTGATAGGCATAAAACAATGCAAGAATATATAAGGCAAAAATTTAAAATTTTTAAAAAACAAACTCTAAAAGACACTGCAATAGTTTCTGTGGATTATAGTGGAACACAGAAATTCATAAAAAAATTATTAACTAAAGATAAATTGAATGTAATCAAAATCTCTGGAAAAAATAAAAATTCAATTTACTATTACGATGATTATTCGATATACAAAAATAAAAAGATTCTTTTTAAGCCTTCAAACTATTCATTAAGAGGTAATCACAATTTTGAGAATATTACTCATGTTGTTGCACTGCTTGAATCGCAGGGAAATTTAAATACAACTAGTCTCAGAGCGATTAATGATTTTAGCGGTCTTGCTCATAGACAAGAAGTAGTTAGGAAAATTAAAAAAACACTATTTATTAATGACTCAAAGGCAACAAACATAGAATCTAGTGTTCCTGCTCTAAAATCATTTAAGAACATTTATTGGATTTGTGGAGGCATCACAAAATCAAAGGATATGAGAGTAGCGATTCCATATTTAAAAAATGTAAAAAAAATATTCATTATCGGATTAGAAAAGAAGATTTTTTTTGACGCTTTTGAAGAAGTTGCTGAAATAGTTTATGTTAAAAATATGAACTCAGCAGTACAAATTTCATATTTAAATGCTAAGAAAGATAATCAAAATACTTCTATTATTTTATCGCCAGCTGCAGCATCTTTTGATCAATATAAGAATTTCGAAACTAGAGGTAATGCATTTAAAAGAATTGTATCTAATTTATAAAAAATATGAACAAACCTGATAATAAAAATGAGTTAACAATCATATCAAATTGGTGGTTCAATATCGATAAACAATTATTATTCTGCTTTTTAATCTTATCTTTTTTTGGATTAGCAGTAAGTTTTACAATTAAACCAGGTGGATCATATGTAGATCAGGTAAGTTTAATTAATGCGTTTACAATTCAGTCTGTTTATTTATTTGCAGGGGTATTTATTTTTTTATTCCTATCTTTTCTTGATTTAAAAAAGTTAAGGAAATTAACTCCATTAATATTAATATTTTTATTAATAATTTTTACATTGACTATTATCCCCGGGTTTGGAATTGAAAGAAAAGGTTCAGCTCGATGGCTTGATTTAATACTGATAACTTTAATGCCAATAGAGTTAGTAAAACCAGTATTTTGTATTGGATTAGCACTGATACTTGAAAATAAAATCAATAACCAAAGCAATAAAAAGTATTTGATTAGTTTTATAGTATATTTATTTATAGCTTTAATTTTAGTCAGACAGCCCGATATTGGTCAGCTGGCAATTATATCTTCAATATTTGTGTCCAGTTTCTTTTTAAGTGGGTTTAGCTTTCCAGCATTAGTTGGGATCATATGTATAGGATTAGTGAGTTTCATAGGAATTTATTTTTTTAATTTTAATGTTCAAAATAGAATTAATGCTTTTTTTTCCCCAGAACAATATGATGTTTCTCAAGTTAATAGATCAATTAATGCATTTAAAGAGGGCGGTTTTTTTGGAGTAGGACCTGGTGAAGGACAACTAAAGCATAATCTACAAGAGTCTCACACAGATTATATATTTGCAGTAATTGGTGAGGAATATGGAGCAATAGGTTGCCTTGGTATACTTTTATTATTTTTTTATATAGCCTACAGAGTTTTTCAACGTGCTTATGATGAACAAGATCATTTCATTCAATTAAGTTTGTTTTCACTCACAGTATATCTAACATTTCAAACATTAGTGCATTGTGCAGTAAATTTAAATTTAATACCATCTACAGGAATGACATTGCCATTTATTAGCTATGGGGGTTCCTCAGTTTTAGGTATAGCATTAACATTGGGCCTAATTTTGCTACTCACAAAAAAAAGACACATTTAAATTTTAAGTTTTTTTTATGAATAAATTTATTTTAGTAGGAGGTGGAACGGGTGGTCACTGTATTCCCATGCTTGCCGTATATCAAAAATTCATGGAGCTTAATATAAATTGCCAAATAATTACTGATAAGAGAGGTTCATTCTTTTTTAAAGAAATACAACAAAATGATATTACTATTATTAAAACACCAACTAAAATGATTTCAAAGTTAGAACAGTTGATAAATTTTCCAATTATATTTTTACAAACAGTACTATTAATGATGAATACCAAGTCAGCACATATTATTGGTTTTGGTGGTTACATGACACTCCCAGTTTTACTTGGTGCAAAGTTTACTAATAAAAAAATATCAATTCACGAGGCAAATGCCATCATGGGTAAAGCAAATCGAGTCTTGTCAAATTATGCATCAAATATTTTTATAACTTTTAATAAAACAAAAATGATCAATGAAAGATTAAATTCTAAAGTTCATACTATTGGATTACCATTAAGAGATACGTTTAAGGAAATAGTTGTTGATGATGAAAAAGAATTCATAATTACTATTATTGGTGGAAGTCAAGGTTCTAGCAGTCTTTCACATAAGGTTTCTGAAGGTATAGTAAAGTTCTCAAAGAAAATTAACTCAAAAGTAAAAGTTTATCATCAATGTAGGCCAGAAGATGTAGATACAATCACTAATAAGTATCTTAATAATCACATTGAATGTGAAATTAGAAACTATTTTTTTGATATGCCAAAAAAAATTTTTGAATCAAATATAATTATATCTAGATCAGGATCATCCACTATAAATGAAATTATTTATACAAATAAACCTTCAATCTTAATTCCCTTTCCATTTGCTGTTGATAATCATCAATTTCATAATGCTAATTTTTTAAAACAAAACTCTTGCGCTGAGATAATTAAGGACGCAGACTTAACTGCAGATTTAATTCTTCATGGCTTACTAGGTTTTTATAATAATCCTGACAAAGTTGACATGATCAAGAATAAACTAAAGGGTTTAACTCAGAAAAATACTTCAGAACGAATGCTAAATTATATTCAGGACTCAGATGTTACTCAATAAAACAGATATTATTCATATAATTGGCATCGGCGGTATTGGTATGAGTGGAATAGCCGAGATTATGTCAAAAATGGGTTATAGAGTTCAAGGCAGTGATGCTAACAAAAGCAATAATACAAAAAGATTAGAAAAGAAAAATATTAAAGTATTTATTGGCCATAAAAAAAGTAATGTAAAAAGAGCCAATATTGTTTTTTTTTCAACTGCTATAAAAAATAGTAATATCGAAATGATATCTGCAAGAGAAAACAACATTCCAACTTTACCAAGATTTAAAATTCTATCTCACCTCATGAGACTAAAAAAAGGAATAGCAATTTCTGGTTCTCATGGAAAAACAACAACTACCACTATGGTCTCTAGTATATTTATGCATCAGAATCTTAAGCCAACGATTATCAATGGAGGCATTATTAATGAAATTGGCACAAACACAAAACTTGGTACTGGTGAATGGATGGTGGTTGAAGCCGATGAGTCTGATGGCACTTTTCTTAAATTACCTGCTACCATTTCTGCTATTACCAATATAGATAAAGAGCATCTAGATTACTATAAAAGCTTTTCAATATTAAAAAAAAGTTTTAAGAAGTTTATTACCCAAGTTCCTTTCTACGGTTTTTCAGTTGTTTGTAATGATGATCCCTATCTAAAAAAACTGATCACGGATATCAAAAGTACTTCAATAATCAAATATGGATTTTCTAAAAATTCAGATATAAGAGCATTAAACGTAAGAGTTAAAAATGATAGTGTAGTTTTTGATGTTGAAAATAATTTATTAAAAAATAATAAAAAAATAATAAAAAATTATCAACTCCCTATGTTGGGATCCTATAATATTTTAAATGCGCTTGTAGGTATTGCTATCTCATTAAAACTAAAACTACCACAACAGAAGACTAAAAAAGCCTTAAAAAACTTTGATGGGGTAGCTAGAAGATTTACGAAGATAGATCGTATTAATAATAATCTTTTTATTGATGACTATGCTCATCACCCAACTGAAATTGATAGCGTGCTTTCCGCAGCGAAACAGTCGCAATCGTCAAATAATATTATAGCTGTATTCCAACCACATAGATATTCTCGAGTACTAACATTAAAAAAAGAATTTTCAAAATGTTTTAAGAAAGCTAATACAGTTTTAGTTTTAGATATTTATGCTGCAGGTGAAAAAAATTATACCTCTTTTAAAATTAAAACTTTAGTCAACTTAATTAAAAATAATTCAAAAACAGATACACATTATATCGAGTCAATTGATCTAGTATCTAAATTTTTAAATGCAGGAAAAAGAAATCTAGTTATATTTATGGGAGCTGGTAATATATCAAGTCAAGCTGTATCATTTGTAAACAGACAAAAAGTAAAATCGTAAATGTCACAAATTATAAAATTTTTTGAAGATTATAAATCATCTAAAAAAATAGAGGGAAAATTGCTATATAATCATAGTTTAGCAAAGTCTTCTTGGCTTGGAGTAGGTGGAGCAGCTGAAGTATTCTATTTATGTGAAAGTTTTAGCCAATTAAGTGATATCCTTAGAAAATGTCCAAAAAAAATCAATAGAACAGTTATTGGCCAGGGATCAAATATATTAATTAGAGATGGAGGCATAAAAGGTTTGGTTATAAAGCTAGGTAAGAATTTTCAAAATATAAATCGATCCAAAGAAGGTATCATAGCTGGTGGTGCAACCCTTGATCGAGTAATTGCTAAATATTGCGAAAAAGAGTCAATAAGTGGATTAGAATTTTTGTCTGGTATACCTGGTAATATAGGTGGAGCATTTGCTATGAATGCAGGCTGCTATAATAATGACTTGGATCAAGTTTTTTATGCTGCTGAGGGTCTCGACTATAATGGCAATAAAATTAAATTAAAAAAAAGCAATGTAACTCTTGATTATAGACATAATCCAATGTCATCTTCAACGATATTCACTCAAGTAAGCTTGTTGGCTTCTAAAGGTAAAAAGGAAGATATTAAAAATAAAATTGAAAAGATATTTAAAGATAGAATTTTAGCACAGCCTAGAGGCATTAAAACAGGTGGAAGTACATTTAAAAATCCTGATGAAAAAACTTCTTCTTTAAAAGCATGGGAGTTAATTCAAAAATCAGATTGTCATAAAATTAAGCTTGATGGTGTCTCATTTTCAAAAAAACATTCAAATTTTATTGAAAACAAACAAAACGTATCAGCAAATTTAATAGAAGATTTTTGCAGACTAGTTCAAAAAGATGTTTTTGAAAAGACAGGGGTAGAGTTGCTTATGGAAATTAAAATACTAGGTGAAAGATAAATTTGATGCGTGGTCAAAGTGTGATGGTTATTTATGGGGGTATTTCTGCTGAAAGAGAAATAAGCATTATTTCATCAAAAGAAATTATAAAATCATTAAAAAGACTAGAATATAATGTAATTGAAATTGACGCTGATCCAAATCTTATGAAAGAAATAATTTATCATAAGCCAGATATTATATTTAATGCTTTACATGGAACGTGGGGGGAAGATGGTCAGGTCCAAGAAATTTTAGAAGCTTCTAAAATTTCCTATACTCATTCAGGTGTGAATGCATCAAGATTAGCAATGAACAAATTTGAGTCTGGACAGATTTTTCAAAAAAATAATTTTTTTCATCCGAAATCTCTTCTTTGTAATTTTAAAGATTTAATAGGAAGTGATCCAATGAATTTTCCATATGTAATTAAGCCAAATGACAATGGTTCAAGTGTTGGAGTAGCAATAATTAGTTCTGAAAGTGATAAAAACAAATATATCAAGGAAATGGTTGCAAGTAGAACTTGCTCAGAAGAAAATGACAAACTACTAGTACAAGAATTTATTCACGGTCCTGAAATTCAAGTTGCTGTTTATGGAAATGATAAATCAGGATCAATAGAAATTGTTCCTAAAAATAAATTTTATGACTATGAGTCTAAATATTTCGACAATGGACAAACACAGCACATAATCCCCCCAAGAATAACTAATAAGCAAATGGAAGAAGTTAATATCTTAGGATTAAAGGCGCACAAATTATTAAAATGTAGAGGGATTTCGCGTTCAGATTTTATTTTAGATAAAAAAACTGGCAATTTTTATATTTTAGAAACTAATACTCAACCAGGAATGACACCAACTTCTTTGGTACCTGAAATTGCAAAATATCATGGCTTTGACTTTGATAATTTAATAAACTGGATAGTCGAAGATGCTTCAATTAATAGGTAAATACATAAACAACACATTAATAATAATTTCATTATTAATAGTGTTCATATTTTTAATAATATTCTCTTTCTTTCCCTCATTATTAAATAGTTATGCAAACATTGAAAAGGTGAGCATCGTTGGAAATGACTTATCCAGTAGAGCATCTATCATAAAAACAATAAATGAATACGGCAAAAAGAGTCTTTTTTATTTTCCCTTGGAGCAATATCAAACAAAAATTGAAACCTTAGATTGGGTTAAAAGAGCTCTAATTAAAAGAAAGTTTCCTAACACAATTGAGGTAACTATAATTGAAAATTTACCATTTGCTGTTTTTATAAATGGTATTAACCAATACTTAATTGATGAAGACGGCGATATAATCTCTCTCTATTTAGATTCTGAAGACTATAAAGACTTTTTGAAAGTAACTGGACAAGAAGCAAATTTAAATTTTTCCAAATTAATTCGAGATATTAACGTAAGCTATCCAGAAATTATCAATAATATTATTGAAGTAGAATTTATTGAAGGAAGAAGATGGAATTTAATTTTAAAAGACAAGCTAAAAATTAAATTACCTGAAAAAGAAAGTTCCTATCAGTTAGAAAAGCTAAAGCAACTGCAACAAGATCAAAAAATCTTTAGCACAAATATCATTGAAATTGATTTAAGAGAAAAAGGGCGTGCCACTATAAAAGTTCCAGGTGGAGAAGAGTTAAAAACTGGTTTAGATGAAGTGTAATATAGATGTCAAAAAACTTAATTAATGCTCTGCAGATTAATCACAATTCAGTAAAATTTATAACTGCACAAGAAATAGAGATAGCAAATCAGGGCTCTATTATTCAAGTTTTGGGTATGTCAGAGAAAGTAGGTCACTGGAATACAGAAGGTGCAATTGATAAGGATTTGCTCGCTTCATATATAAAATCTTCACATTTAGAAAATGAGAGAATTGCTGGTCAGAAAATTACCAGCACATTGGTAAGTGTTAATTCTGGAATTACCAGCAGATATATAACTCATGAACTTTTTTTTAATAATATTGTTATTACTGAGGAGCACATAAAATCTTTTTATGAGTCTAAAGATTTTACTCAACTCTATGAGAACCAAGATATTCCAATACATACGTTACCTATAAGCTATAAAATAGATGAGAAGAAAATTGTTTCTGATCCAATTGGTCATAAAGCTCAGATGTTGACAGTAAAATGGCATGTAATAAGTATTAGTAAGAACCAACTAAAAGACATACATGATTTATTAGATGCTAGTGATTTGCAAATGAAGCAGTGTGTTTTAGCATCATATGCCAGCAGTCTTGCCGCGATTAATGAAATGGAATCTAGCCTTGGCGTAATTTGTTTAGATATTAATTATTATAAAACAGAAGTTACAATTATTATTGATGATCAATTAGTTTTTTTTGATAGCTCTGACGTGGGATTGAAATATGTCAATAATGACTTACAGAGTATCTTAAATGTATCTGATGAAGATTCTAATAAGTTGCGTATAAAATGGTCAAATGATAATAGTTCAAAGAATTTGGATGAATCTGACATAAGAATTAAACAAATTATATCGTCTCGTTTAGAAGAGATTATTGAACTTGCATTAAAAAAATTAAAAATAAGTAAGTATTATGATCTAGCAAATAGCCATGTCGTTTTGACGGGAGAGGGCGCTAAACATGCAGATATAATAGATTTAGCGACTAATATTTTTAAAACTAAAAATATTAGAATTGGATCACCCCAGAAAATTCACGGTCTTAAAACAATTATTGAAAATCCAAGTAATAGTACGTGTTTAGGTATGTTAAATTATGCGCTAAGTACCGAGTTTCAATTTAATGCAAAAGATGAAAGTGATAAAAAAAAATCAGTCTTATCAATGCTTTATAATTTCTTTAAAGCAATTTAATTTGAAATATTAAGTAACAATCATTGTGTTTTTTGGCTGAATTGAGCCATGTATATTGATATTCATAATGAATAGCTTTCAACAAATTACCATTAATGATTCATGCTCATTCGAAGGTATCACCCTGCATTCGGGTGAATATTCTAAAATTACTCTGCACCCATCTCCAGCAAATACGGGTATCAAGTTTAAAAGGATTGATAGTAAGCTTCCGAAGGGTCAAAATATAATACCTGCTAACTTTAAAAATATTAGATCATCTCAACTATGTACAACAATTGAAAATGATTACAATTTAAGTGTTAGTACAATTGAGCACCTTATGGCAACTCTACATTCCTATGGGATTGATAATTTATTAATTGATATAGACTCAAGTGAAATGCCTATTCTTGATGGTAGTTCAATTGAATTTACCAATGCTTTTTCTAAAATTGGGCTTAAAGAATTGAAAGCTAAAAAAAGATATTTGAAAATTTTAAAGAATGTTGAAGTAAAAAGAAATAACGCTTATGTAAGAATTAAACCAAGTGATGAATTGTCAATAAATTATACAATCGATTATCCAAATACAATTGTTGGTAAACAAAATATTTTTTTAGAAAATATTAATGCTGCTACTTTTAGCAATAGTTTAGCTGAGTGTAGAACTTTTACGTTTGAATCTGAATTAGATAATTTAAGGTCTAATGGAATAATTAAAGGAGGTTCTCTTAACAATGCCCTTGTCTTTGGAAACGAGAAAACCCTAAATCAAGAAGGTTTAAGAACTATCAATGAGCCAGCAAAACATAAAGCTCTTGATGCGGTAGGAGATCTGTTTCTTGCTGGCAATTGTGTTATGGCACATATTGAGGCTTCTTGTGCTGGTCACAGCCTTATGCATGCAGCATTACATGAAATATTTTCAGATCCAAGCAACTGGAAAATAATTACTCTTAGTGAAAAGACTGATTACACCATTCTTTCTGGCGAACTTACTGTTAGTACTGCCAATCTTTAATTAAAAAGATAAGCCTTTTATCTTCCTTAATAATCAATAAAATATGCTTTTGAACATATGAAAAAGCTCATAATTATTATCTTAATATCATTTTTTGCCACTGCAAATTGCTCAAGCAACAAATTAGCTATTCCAGAAACCGAAGGAGAGCAACTATCAATTTTATATGCTGATGCATTAAACAAAACTAAGAGAAAAGACTATGTAGATGCAGCGCTAATATTTGAGGACATTGAAAGACAATATCCTTATTCATCTTGGGCTGGTCAAGCTCAGCTTATGGCTGCTTTTTGTTATATGAGGTCAAATATGCACGATGAGAGTCTCGACGCAATTGATAGGTATTTAGCTCTGAATCCAGGAAGTAAAGATATAGACTATGCATACTATATGAAAGGTGTGAATTATTTTAATCAGATCAGTGATGTGCAGAGAGATCAATCAATTTCTTATGTTGCCTTAAAATCATTTAATGAAGTTATTAATCGTTTTTCAGAATCTGATTATGCCATAGATGCAGCTGAGAAAGTGAAAGTTATTAATGATCGATTGGCTGGAAAAGAATTAAATATAGCTATGCAATACCAAAATGATCATCAATGGGTTGCTGCAATTAATAGATATAATAATATTACCGCCAATTTTGGACAAACAAGATACGCCGCTGAAGCATTGCACAGATTAGTTGAAATATATTTAACAATAGGTTTTGTGCAACAAGCAGAAAAATATGCAGCAACACTTGGTTATAATTATCCTGATAGTTATTGGTACAAGGCTTCATACGAACTAATTAATCAAGAACTTAAAAAGAATTCGTAAGGTGAACACTAAAAAGATTAAATTGGATGCCGATAGTATCCTTAAACAAATTAATTATCATAACAATCTCTATTATAATTTAGACTCACCAGAAATAAGTGATGCAAAATATGACGAACTAGTTTCTAAACTTAAAATTTTAAAAGAAAAAAATCCTGAGATTTTAAAAAATATAGATATATTATCTAAAATTGGTGGGGAGCCCTCGGCACAATTTACTAAATTTACACATCCAACACGCATGTTATCTCTTGATAATGCTATGAATGAAGATGATTTAGAAAATTTTGAAAAAAAAGTCTTTAATTTTCTAGGCAATAAGATTTCCAATTTAGAATATTCAGTAGAGCCTAAAATTGATGGAATTTCATTAAATTTAATATACGAAAATGGACACTTAGTAGAAGGTGTAACAAGAGGTAATGGTGAAGTTGGTGAAGTAGTCACAGAAAATATAAATACAATCAAGGAAATTCCAAAAAAACTAAATACAAAAAACCCACCTAATAAAATTGAAATAAGAGGTGAAGTTTTTATGACACGTAAAGATTTTAATTTACTAAATAAAAATAGTAATACAAATTTCGCTAATCCAAGAAATGCTGCAGCTGGCAGCCTGCGCCAATTAGATAAAAAGATTACTGCTTCTCGTCCACTAAAATTTATTGCACATGGTTTTGGTATTATAGATAAGAACTCTAATGATACTTACTATAATACTTTACTAGATTTCAAAAAATGGGGTATTCCAATTAGCCCCAAGCTTAATATTCTCAAATCAATTAGTGAGATGATTAAGTTTCATGAAGATATTTTTAAAAATAGAAACGATATTCCTTATGATATTGATGGTCTTGTTTATAAGGTAAACAATCTCGAACTTCAAACAAGACTTGGTTTCGTAGGTAAGTCACCTAGGTGGGCAATTGCTCACAAATTCGCAGCAGAAACTGCAATTACTGAAATTGTAAAGATAGATATTCAAGTTGGCAGAACTGGTGCTTTAACACCAGTAGCACGTCTCAAACCAATCAACGTTGGGGGCGTTATTGTTGCTAATGCAACTCTTCATAATTTTGAGGAATTAGAAAAGAAAGATATTAGAGAAGGAGATAAAGTTTTAATTGAACGAGCTGGAGATGTTATTCCATACATAATCGAGGTAATTTTAGATAAAAATAAAAAAAGGAAATCTAAATTTAAAGTTCCAACTAATTGTCCTGAATGTAATTCAATCATCATTAAAGAAAAAGATGAAGTTGTTATTAGATGTAGCGGTGATTTGAAATGTAGAGCTCAGGAGGTAGAACGTCTAAAACATTTCGTTTCAAAAACTGCTTTAGATATTGATGGCTTAGGTGAAAAGCAAATTGATTTATTTTATCAAATTAAATTAATTAAAAGTTTTTCAGATATTATCAAAATCAAAAATCATAAGAATAAAATAATTAATTTAGAAGGTTGGGGTGATTTATCTTATAATAATGTTATTAAATCTATTGAATTAAAGAAAAATATTTATCTTTCAAAGTTAATATATGCACTTGGCATTAGGCATATAGGTGAAAAAAATGCAAAATTAATTGCGGGAAATTTTCCATCAATTGATGATTTTAAGGAATGGTTATCAGAATCTAAAAGAGAAGCATTAAAATCCAAGTTAAATGACATTGATGGCCTTGGTCCTAAAGCAGTAGAGTCTTTTGCTAATTATTTAACTCATAAATCTAATTTTGATGAAATTACCGAGTTACTAAAAATATGCAATGTGAGTATTGAAACGATAAATGTAAAACAAACAAAAATATCAAATAAAACAATTCTCTTTACAGGTTCATTGAACACGATGTCGAGAGCAGAAGCTAAGGCTACTGCAGAAAGAATGGGTGCTAAAGTTGTTTCAAGTATTAGCAAATCAACAGACATACTAATTTATGGTGATAAGCCTGGCTCAAAACTAAGTAAAGCTATTGAGTTAAAAATAAAAACTATGACTGAAGACGAGTGGACTACTTTATTAAAAGAATTATAAGTCTGCACATTCTTGTTTTAACCATTTTGTTTCTATTGGGTTTAAAAAAATTCGTAATTTTCTATAAACTTTTTTGTGATAAGAATTAATCCAGTTAATTTCTTTTTTTGTTAATAAATTTGGTTCAATTAATTGTTTATCTAGTGGTGCTAAAGTTAATGTTTCTAACTCATAATTATTTTGGTTTTTCTTAACTGCAACAAGATTTTCAATTCTAATTCCATAGGCATCAGCTTTATAGTAACCAGGTTCATTAGAAATAATCATACCTGGTAAGAATTTAACTTGAGAGGCAGAAGAGATTGACTGTGGACCTTCATGGACATTCAAAAAATATCCTACTCCATGTCCTGTTCCATGATCAAAATCACATTTATTTTTTCTCAAAAATTTTCGTGCATTTCTATTTAAAGTTTTTCCAGTTTCAGATTTAGAAAATTTACTTAGTGCAACAGCTATGTGTCCCTTAAGTACGAGTGTATTCATTTTTTTTTGTTCATTAGTTACTTTTTCAAACGATATTGTCCTTGTAACATCAGTGGTACCATCCTGGTATTGTCCACCAGAGTCAATTAAGAAGAGATCTGACTTCTTAATTTTGCGATCAGTTTTTTTAGTTGCATGATAGTGAACTATAGCGCCATTGGGTCCTGACCCTGCAATTGTTGGAAAACTAAGCGAATGAAAATATTTTTCAGCTTTTCTATTACTGTCAATTTTTTTTACCGCTTGTAATTCTGTTAGAGTTCCTTTGCTCATTCTATCTTTTATCCAAAAAATTGATTTGGTTAAGGCTACGCCATCGCGTAAATGAGCAGATCTAACACCTTTTAGTTCTGTTATATTTTTTTGTGATTTTAAAAGTTCTATGGGATTATTTCTGAGCTTAACTTTCGATTTAATTTCATGAAATAATTTATTAATATTTGCTGGCAGCGTTCGATCATCTGCAATAATTTTTTTCTTAGCAAGAGTTGTAGATAGGAATTTATTAAAAAATTTAGGTTTGATTATTGTTAAATTGATTTCTTTTGGGAACTTTAAAGGATTTTTTATATCAGCAAATAAATAACAATTTCCATATTTATCAATGATTAATCGGCTCATAAATATTGGAGTATAGGTAAGATCACCACCTCTTAGATTTAATAGCCAGCAGATAGATTCATTGGAGGTAATAAATAAGTAATCCGCTTTATCTTGTTTTATAATTTTTTTAATTGTTACAATTTTACTAGATACTTTAGTCCCATGAAATTTATCTTCATGGTGCCATACATTTGATTTTGGAACTTTTGGTCGACTTTTCCAAATTATATCAATTAAGTTTTTTGTTAGAAGCTTGATTGAAATATTTTTTTTTACCTCTGATTTTATAAATTTAAGTTTTCTTGCTGTTACAATATTACCGTCAATTGCATAGTTAACTTTTTTTAATTTGAGCGTATTTAAAATATCTTGTGGGGATTTTTTATTGTAATTGTAAATTGAATAAAGTTTTTCATTGACCTCAATTTTAGCTTGTAACGTATATCTGCCATCAACGAATAGATATGCTTTATTTCTTGTAATTATCGCTTCACCAGCAGAACCTGAGAAATTAGTAAGCCAGGTTAGCCTTCGTGAATAGTTTGGTAAAAATTCATTCTGGTATTCATCAGTTTGATTTACAAGGTAAGCATCAATACCTTGAGCCTTCATTTCTATGCGTAGTTGGCTCAATTTTTTTTTATCACTTAGCATGGGCTTAGAAAGTCAGAAATTAGTTTTTTAATTCCATGATTATCAAAATCAACATGAACTTTTGAACCATCGACATGTTTTATTGTCCCAAACCCAAACTTTTCATGCTCAACTTTTTGTCCGATTTTCAACATTATATCTTCATTTATGTCACGAACATTTTCTTCAGCTTCAATATCCATCACTGTTTGATAATTAGCATCTTCATCATAATTATAACCTATTGATTTTGGTTTTTTTGCAGCAAAATCTGAGTCTTGGTTATATTCATCTAATACATTATTACTGAAAGGATTTGTGTGTTCTGAAACGTGGCTAATGTTTTTGATTAAATCTGCATCAAGTTCATCTATAAATCTTGATTGTAATGATGGCATCCAATTGTTTTGAAACCGTCTTGTTAAAGAGGTCGAAATATTTAAATTTTTCTTCGCCCTCGTTATACCCACGTAAGCCAATCTTCGCTCTTCTTCTATTCCCTTATTTCCAGACTCATCAATAGTTTTCTGATGTGGAAAAAGTCCTTCTTCCCATCCAGGAAGAAAAACAAATTCATATTCAAGACCTTTAGCTGCGTGCAAAGTCATTAGACTAACCTTACTGTCATTTTCGGTTTCATCTACTGCAGATATTAGTGCAATGTGTTCAAGGAATTCCTCAATGCTAGCATAATCTTCCATAGCAACAGTTAGTTCCTTTATATTTTCAATCTTACTTAAGGCATTTATATTTTTGTCATTCTTTAGCATTTCCATATAGCCAGACTCATCTAGTAAGATTTTTAAAATATCATTAAATTTCTTAGATGATGTCATTTCCGTGCAACGATCAATTAAAGAGATGAAGTTGGTTAAGCTCGATGATGCTTTTTTAGGAATCTCATCTGAGCCAGCTAGCAGTTGTGATGCCTGATATAATGATAGGCTTTTGTCTTTCGCTAGAGAGATAATCTTACCAAAAGATTTATCACCAATACCTCTTTTGGGGACAAGAAGCGCTCTTTCAAAAGCTACATCATCTTGTTTTTCATATACAAGTCGCAAGTAAGATATGGCATCTTTAATTTCAGCACGCTCATAGAATCTTATGCCACCGACGATTCGATATGGAACAGAATATTTTATTAGAGACTCTTCAATCTCTCGAGTTTGAAATGTTGCTCTAACGAGAACTGCCATTTCGTCAAAATTTGGCTGTGTTTGCGAGTACTTTAATATTTCCTTTGCTATTAGTGATGCTTCATCACCACTTGAATTCGTAAGATGAATATTAATTTTACTACCATCTCCCTGTTCTGAGTATAGTTCTTTACCTAACCTAAGTTCATTGTAGCTAATAAGTGATGAAGCAGATTTTAATATATTGTTTGTTGATCGATAGTTTTGCTCAAGCTTAATTGTTTTTGTATTTTGATTTTCTTTTTCAAACTTAAGCATATTATCTGCTTGAGCACCTCGCCAACTGTAAATTGACTGGTCATCATCGCCAACACAACAAATATTATGATGAAGACTTGATAACATTTTTAACCAAATGTATTGAGCTGTATTAGTATCTTGATACTCATCTACAAGTATGAATTTAAAATTGTTACTATATCTTTTTAGAATGTCTTCAATTTTGAATAAATTAATACACTGAAGTAAAAGATCACCAAAATCTAAACAGTTAATGTTAAAAAGCCTATTCTGATAAATCTTATAAATATTAGCAACTTTGTCATCGATAAAGCTATCTAGATGATCTGCAGTAATGTCGCTAGGGTTTAGAGCTTTATTTTTCCAATGATCGATTTTTGACTGTACATACTTGGGCGAAATTTGAGACTGATCCAAGCCTTCAGATTTTAGTATTTGTTTTATAAGTGCAACTTGGTCATCTTTATCTAATATGGTAAATGAGTTTTTTAAACCAATCGCTTCAGCATGGTTTCGGATAATTTTCGCACCAAGGGAATGAAAAGTTCCCATCCAGGGCATGCGATCAAAACGATTTGGGATCAGTGCCTGCACCCTTTCAGCCATTTCCCTTGCGGCTTTATTGGTAAAAGTAACACATAAAATTTGTGAAGGCTGAGCTACATTTTGATCAAGAATATAGGCCACTCTAGTTGTAAGAACCCTAGTTTTACCAGTTCCTGCGCCAGCTAATACAAGATTAGGCCCTTCAATACTTTGTACGGCCTCAAGCTGCTTTGGGTTGAGTAAAGATAAATATTCGGGTGCTACAGACATATTAATTATTCTTTAGATGATTCAATATATATAATCTAATTGCACTAGATAAATTTTGTGTTTTTTTATTTTTATCAATATTAGATATAATTACCGTCAAGGATTTAGCCTCTTTTTTAGAAATTAACTTTAACTCTTGCCAAAATTCAGCCTCAATGAACACACTGGTATTATGCCCATTGACTTTTACGGTATGCTTATTCACAAGATATAACTTAAGAAGCGCTCACCATTTTACTTGGATCAAGTAGAGACTTCATTTTTCGTGGTTCTATATATTTCAATATTGCATTAGCTTCTGTTAGTGAAATTCCCTTTTTATGAGCTAGTTTAGCCATTTCAGCAGCTTTAGCATAACCTATTTCAGGTGCTAGAGCTGTCACAAGCATAAGGGAGTTGTTTAATCCATTTTTAATATTTTTTAAGTTTGGCTTAATGCCTTTTAGACATTTGTCGTTAAAGTTATTCATACCAGTATACAATAATTGAATAGATTTGATCATGTTTAGTCCAATTAGCGGCTTAAAGGCGTTGAGCTCAAAATGTCCCTGAGAGCAAGCTACAGTCATGGTATTGTGCATACCCATTACCTGTAAACATGCCATTGTCAGTGCCTCACTTTGGGTTGGATTAACCTTTCCTGGCATTATAGAAGAGCCTGGTTCGTTTTCAGGAAGACTAAGCTCTCCAAGTCCTGAGCGCGGTCCGGATGCAAGTAATCTAATATCATTGGCAATTTTAAATAGATCAGTAGCCAAAACATTTAATGCTCCTGATAATTCTAATATGGCATCATGTGCTGCTAATGCCTGAAATTTATTTGTTGCTGTTCTGAATTTTATTTTTGTCGCTTTACTAATTTCAATAGCAACTAACTTATCAAAATTTTTCTTCGTATTTAATCCGGTACCAACAGCTGTTCCACCTTGAGCTAGGGATAAGACACCATCATTGGCAGTATTTATTCTTTTTATATTTGCGCTAATCTGTGCAGCATATCCTGAAAATTCTTGCCCAAGTGAAAGAGGGGTTGCGTCTTGCAAGTGAGTCCTGCCAATTTTTATAATCTTACTCCATTTTTTGGCCTGTAATTTAAGTGTCGACTCTATCTTTTTGAGCGCTGGTAGCATATTATTTTTAATTTGAATAGCTGTAGCAATATTTATAGCTGATGGAAATGAGTCATTTGTAGATTGACACATGTTAACATGGTCATTTGGATGCACGGGGCTATTAGAACCAAATGGTTTTCCTAATTTTTTGTTGGCTAAATTTGCAATAACCTCATTAACATTCATATTTGTTTGTGTACCTGAGCCAGTTTGCCATACAGATAAAGGAAATTGATCGTCGTATTTACCTGATAATACTGTATTTGCGGATTGGATAATTGCATTAGCAATTTTTGATGAAATATTTTTTTGCTTTAAATTGGCCTTCGCACATGAAAGTTTTATCACTGCCATGGCATGTATAATTTCAATTGGCATGATATCATTGCCAATTTTAAAATTCTGAAGAGATCTTTGTGTTTGTGCTCCCCAAAGCTTGTCATTTGCAACAGCAACTTTTCCAAGGGTATCACTCTCTATTCTCTTTTTTACCATGAATTATGAAATTAATAGATTCTCTTACTATAATATATGGTTACTATTCTTGAATATTCAAGGTTATAAGCCACATTCTAGTAAGAAAGCATATAAGGTTTAGAGTAGTTTATATATATAATGTAAAAACATAATTATGAAATTTCTAGTTACTTTTAAAGTTGAATGGGATGATGATCATGAGTTCGTTGATTTTGTATTTGACTCAAAAAATCTTGAGTCACTTCATAAAAATATCAAGCTTGCTATTGCTGAAAATTATTTAGAGCCAGAACGTGATATTAAAAAGACAATAAAAGGTAAGATTCAAACAACATGCGTTTTAGTAAAGGATAGTACAGGCAAAAAAGTTTATTCAATATAAAGTGGGAGACTTCTGTTGCCCGGTGCCTCCCAAACCGCGCTTGCCTAAGTAAACTTAAGCAGCGAGCGCTAAATCATCGTTAGCATTTATAAATTAGCCCGATAACGGTGGTACAATACCGAACGAAAGAATTTACCTTTGGGCATCCGTCGATCCTATTTCACCCCCTTAATTTGGTGGAGGTGCCGGGTACCGCCCCCGGGTCCGTAATGGTTATTACGTAAATCGTTTATCGTCATAGTTGAGAATATCCCCAACAAAATCAATATAATTTATAAAACCCTCTTTTTAAAGAAGATAATAATTATATAGTTAAAGCCTAATAAATGATTCCTTTTTATGCCTTTAAGCAAAGAACAAAATGACGAAGTTGAACAACTCCGTACGAGTACCAGCACAACTTTAAGAGCAACGGTTCCGTCTTTAGAAGAAATATTATACAAACCACTGCCAGCTTTGGATCATGGCTTTGTACGTGTGGTCGATTACATGGGAGATGATACTGCGATCGTACAATCAGCACGAGTATCTTATGGCAAAGGCACCAAGAAAATTTCAAATGATAAGGGTTTAATAAAATATCTCATGCGGCATTGGCACTCTACGCCATTTGAAATGTGTGAAATTAAATTACACGTCAAATTACCTATTTTTATTGCGCGTCAATGGATTAGACATCGCACAGCCAATGTTAATGAATATTCTGCAAGGTACTCAATTTTAGATAAAGAGTTTTATATACCTTCAGTAGAAAACTTGGCTTCACAATCGCAAGTAAATAAACAAGGACGTGCAGAAAGTTTAAGTTCAGAGGAAGCCGAAAAGGTTATTACGTTGCTGAAGAATGATGCGGAACAAACTTATCGTAACTATGAAGTCATGCTCAATGAAAATTCTGAAGGTGAAACCTTAGATGATGGTTCTATGGGTATCGCCAGAGAATTAGCGCGAATGAATTTAACTTTAAATACTTATACGCAATGGTATTGGAAAATTGATTTAAATAATCTTCTACATTTTTTAGCGTTACGTGCTGATGCGCATGCGCAATATGAAATACGAGTTTATGCCGATATTATTTTAGATATTGTTAAAAAATGGGTACCAGTAACCTATGAAGCATTTGAGGACTATCGTGTTGGCGGTACTCAATTATCAGCGAAAGAAATTTTAATTTTAAAAAAAATTATTAAAGGTGAAAATGTTGACCCTGAAGCTGAAGGTATTTCTAAACGCGAGTGGGGAGAACTTCAAAAGAAATTTGATTTGTAATAAATGGATACTGAGTGGGTTGATTGCTCAACCCGCTCATTAGTAAATCAGTCTAGCTCAACTGCGACTGTACCCATCATTCCACCTGTTGTGGTCATGCCTACAGCTGTACCAGCGGCTGCTCTAATTTGATCGATGTTGGCTTCTACCTGTTCTTTGCTGCTCCAGATAGTCATTGTTCTAAGCGTCTTTTCTCCTGTGACTGTTGCACGCATATTAGTTGCTCCGTGCTTTTTCATCTCAGGCCAAAAACCTTTCATATTTTCAACTGCATTTTCAACATTTCCGTCAAATTCCCAATCGGTAAAAGATACAAACATTTATTTCTCCATATTGTTTAATAATAATTTATTAGTATATCGACCAATTGATTTGTAATCAATAGATCAAGAGTCAGCTAACCGCTGCAGTTTTAATTTTTTCAAGACAGTTTCGGCTAATTCAATAAACATGCGGCTTACTTTATGCTCTGGTACTAAGTCTGTTAATGGGTGTCCGTTCTCACATTGCTCTAAAATTAGTGGGTCATGAGGAATTTTAGTGAGAATTTCATAATCATATTTTTCGGCAACACTCTCGGTTTTGCCTTCACCAAATAATGGGTACTGCTTTCCAGTATCAGGCGCTACGAAGTAACTCATGTTCTCAACTAAACCCATGATTGGTATTTCAGTTTTTTCAAACATGCGTAATCCTCTTACCACATCAATTAAAGCAACATCTTGTGGTGTGGTTACGATCAAACTACCATCTACTTTTAATTTTTGTGTCAGAGTTAATTGTACGTCACCCGTACCTGGAGGCATATCAATAATCATAATGTCAGCTTCACCCCAATTAACTTTAGTAATGAGCTCATTGATTGCTTTCATTACCATAAGGCCACGCCAAATCATGGGGTTGTCATCATTGACCATATAACCAATAGACATCGTGGCAATACCATATTTATTTAGAGTTTCGATTTGTTTGCCATCTGATTGAGGCTTTTCATTAATATCAAACATTGTTGGAACAGATGGTCCGTATATATCTGCATCAAGTAAACAAGTCTTTAGACCAATGCGCTTAAACGCAATAGCTAAATTGGTTGCTACCGTAGATTTACCAACACCACCTTTGCCTGAAGCAACCATAAGAATAAATTTAATTTTAGAAGTACCTAGATTAGGATTTATGTTATCTGAATTATCTTGTTCATTCTTTTCATTTTGTGAAGATGTTTCTGAATTTTCACTATGATATGTTGTGACAATAGTAGATTTTGTAATACCTGGAATTTCACTAATAGCTTTTTCGCTTTCATCATAAATTTTTTTTATATTATTATCATCACGCTCGAATTCTAAAATGACAGTTACTTGTCCAGCATCAACATTTATATTTTTAACGATACCTAATGAGACGATATTTTTATCCTTATCATGGTCAAATACTTGACCCAGAGCGTGGAGTATTTGGTTTTCGAGTGTTTCAGCCATTTTTTAGTATTGTAATTTTTAGATTAGTGCCAATATAACACAAAATCGACAAATTTTTGGTCAATTTTAATTAGTTGCTTTTATACAATATGATTATACATAACATACTTAATAATATAGAAAATATTTAATGTCTTGGTCTGATAATAATAATAATCCATGGGGATCTCAAGGTGGCGGCAATGGTCGCGGTCAGGGTCCGGATATGGATAATGTAATTCGTGATCTTCAAAATAAATTCAAAGGATTCTTGCCAGGTTCTTTTTTTGGGAAGTTGGGTCCAGTTGTAATAATCGTTGCCTTAGTTTTGATTTGGCTTGCTACAGGTTTTTATCGAGTTTTACCCGATGAACAAGGAGTGGTCCTTCAATTCGGTAAATACATAAAAACTACTCAGCCTGGCTTAAATTATCATATACCTTATCCAGTAGAACGAGTACTTACACCTAAAGTTACTAAAGTTAATAGAGTTGAAATTGGTTATCGTCAAAGTCCAGACAATAGAACTACTCAAATTAGAGATGTTCCTGAAGAAAGCTTAATGTTAACTGGTGATGAAAACATTGTTGATATCGATTTTTCAGTTTTTTGGATTATTAATGATGCGGGTAAGTTTTTATTTAATGTTCAAGTACCAGAGCTAACTATTAAAAGTGCTGCCGAAACCTCAATGAGAGAAGTTATCGGTCAAAGTAAAATTCAATCTATATTTACAGAAGGTAGAACGGAAATAGAAGATAAAACCAGAGTTTTAATACAAAGTATTCTAGATGACTATGAAACTGGTGTTACTATAACACAAGTCCAAACACAAAAAGCTGACCCTCCAGGAGAGGTAATTGACTCCTTTAGAGACGTTCAGGCAGCGAGAGCAGACTTAGAACGACAAAGAAATGAAGCTGAGGCTTATGCAAATGATATTATTCCAAGAGCACGAGGTGAAGCGGAACAAATTTTACAAAGTGCTGAAGGTTATAAGCAAAAAGTAATTGCAGATAGTGAGGGTAAAGCTGCAAGATTCTTATCAATCCAAGCAGAATATGCGAAAGCACCAGTGGTGACTAAACAAAGAATATTTTATGAAACTATGGAATCTGTATTTGGAGATATGGATAAAATTATAATCGATAACGATAGTGGACAAGGCGTCTTACCATATTTACCACTTCCAGAGATAAGTAAAAAGGCGAGTAATTAAAATGAAATTAGGAAGAATATCATTAATAGTAATTGGTCTTTTAGGCTTAACTGCATATTTAAGCCTATTTACCGTGCTTGAAGTTAAGCAAGCTATCGTTCTTCAATTTGGTGATCCTAAAAAGGTTATAACAGAACCTGGGTTAAATTTTAAAATTCCTTTTATTCAAAATGTAGTTTTTATAGAAAACAGAATTTTAGATATTGATGCTCCTGCAGCTGAGGTTATTGCATCAGACCAAAAGCGTCTTGTGGTTGATGCTTACATTAAATTTAAAATTACTGATGTTTTAGATTTTTATAAAACCTTGGGTAATGAGAATGTAGCTCGATCAAGAATATCAACTATTGTTAACTCAAGAATTAGAAGTGTATTGGGTGAGCAACCCTTAAATATGGTTTTATCTGAACAACGTTCCACATTAATGAAACAAATTACCTCTGAGGTTAACGATGAAGTTAAAAACTTTGGTCTATTTATTACAGATGTAAGAATTAAGCGAGCAGATCTTCCTGATGCAAACAGTCAGGCTATTTATAGAAGAATGCAGACAGAGCGAGAAAGAGAAGCTAAAGAATTTAGAGCACAAGGTGCTGAAATAGCACAAACAATAAGATCAACTGCGGATAAAGAAGTTACTATTTTAAAATCTCAAGCAGAAAAAAAAGCCAATATTATTCGTGGTGAAGGTGATGGAACTGCAACAAAAATATTTGCAGATGCATTTCAACAAGACCCAGAATTTTTTGATTTCTATAGAGCTATGCAAGCTTATATGGAAAGTTTAGATAATTCAGATACGACTATGATCCTCTCTCCTGAGAGTGATTTCTTTAGATATTTTGGTAACTCAGAAGGAAGATCTCCAAACTAAAATTCTATTATGATTGAGTGGTTATTAACTGCATTAGGTCTTGTTCTAGTAATAGAAGGTTTAGTCTATGCAATTTTTCCAAGACTTATGAAATCGATGATTAAAAAAATGCTAGATTATAACGATAGTACTATAACTTGGATCGGACTACCTCTTGCTCTATTTGGATTATTTATAATATGGATGGTGAGGTCATAAATGAACTTTACTAAGTTTAAATTTATCTTAATTTTTGTATCTTTTTTTATTTTAGGTAGTGTATCAGTTAAAGCATTTGACGCGCCAGAAACATTTTCAGACCTTGCTGAAAAACTATCACCTTCCGTAGTCAACATTGCTACAACAAGTGTTGTAAAGCAAAGACAGCAAGCAGCTCCTTCTTTTGAAGATTTTTTTAATTTTCCATTTAATGCTCCAAGACAGAGTGGTCCAACAGAAAAAACAGTAAATGCTCTTGGTTCAGGCTTCGTAATATCTGCTGATGGCTATATCGTTACCAATAATCATGTTGTTGAAAATACTACCGATATTCAAGTTACTTTTACAGATGGTGTGACCATGGAGGCTGAACTATTAGCTAGTGATAAAGAAACTGACTTAGCTTTGTTAAAGGTTAGTACTGATAAACCTCTTTCTTTTGTTGAGTTTGGAGATTCTGATACCGCTAAGGTTGGAAATTGGGTAATGGCAATTGGTAATCCATTTGGCTTAGGAGGCACAGTAACTGCGGGTATTGTATCAGCAAGAGGTAGAATGTTAGCTGGTAGATATGATAATTATATTCAAACTGACGCTTCTATAAATCGAGGTAATTCCGGCGGTCCATTATTTGATTTAGATGGTAATGTTATAGGAGTAAACTCTGCCATAATATCCCCAAGTGGTGGGTCTATTGGCTTAGGTTTTGCAATACCATCAAATTTGGCCAACAATATTATTTCTCAATTAATGACTAATGGTGAAATAAAAAGGGCCTGGCTTGGAGTTAGGATACAAGAAGTAACAGACGAAATTGCTAAAAGTGTTGGCTTAAATAAAACTTATGGCGCTTTAGTTCAAGGCCTTACAGCGGAAAGTCCTGCGGCCATTGCTGGAGTTAAAGAAGGCGATATCATTGTTGAATTTAATAGCAAAGAGGTAGAGTCGCAAAAAATCTTACCGAGATTAGTTGCCGAAGCCGAAATAGCCGAAGTAGCTAGTGTTAAAGTCTGGAGAGAAGAAAAATTTATCGAATTATCAGTAACACTTGGCATACAACCATCTGCTGAAGTCTTGGCCAATATTGAAAGCAATGTTTCAACAATATCAATTAAAGAATTGGGAATTAGAGTTAAAGGCATTACACAAGATGATAGATCAAGACTTGAACTTGGAAATAATTTATCTGGCGTAATTATCTCAGATATAGACCCTGACTCATTTTTAGTTAGACAGGGAATTGCAGTAGACGATATAATATTAGAAATTCAAGGTAAAAAAGTTCAAAACTCTAGTGATCTTTTAACAGTAATTGATGACGTCATTGCGCAGGGCAAAGAAAATGTGTTATTGGTATTTTATGCTGGACAAAACGCTAAAAAATATATCGGAGCAAAACTCTCAGTTAAATAATTTTTAGATGACTAATAGAGAAGCAATTCTTATATTTGGTCCAACCTCAAGTGGCAAATCAGAAACAGCAAAGCAAATAGCAAATAAAATTAAATCTGTAATAATCAATGCCGATAGCTTACAGGTTTATAAAGAGCTAAGAATTCTAACGTCAAGACCTTCCATAGATGATGAAAAATTATTTCTACATCGAATGTATGGGCATGTTTCAGGAAATGTTCAATACACAGTCGCAGATTGGTTAAAAGAAATCTCTAAAGAAATTAATAGAACTTTTGAACAAAATTTAACGCCAGTTATTGTTGGGGGTACGGGATTGTATTTTAAATCTTTAATCGAAGGCTTGGCTGTGATTCCAGATATAGAAATTGATCGAATTAAATTGACTCAAGAAGAATTAAAAAATAATGGAATGTCATATTTATTTAATGAAATACTTAAATACAATCCAAAGAGTTTAATTAATAAAAATGACTCTAATAGAATAATTCGTGCATATAATGTTTTAAAACAAACTGGCAAATCAATTGAAGAGTGGCAAAGTCATACAAGTTCTCCAATACTAGATATTTCATATCGGAAACTATTAGTTAATCCTGCAAGAGAACTGCTATATAAAAACGCGGAAGATCGTTTTGACCAAATGTTAAAGCATGGTGCTATTGATGAGGTAGAAAACCTTAAAAGACAAAACTATGCTGTTGATTCAACAATTATGAAGGCTATTGGGGTAAGAGAAATAAGTGAATATATAGATGGATCTTTAACTAAAAATGAGGCTATTTCACTTGCTAAACAAAAAACCCGCAATTACATTAAAAGACAGCAAACTTGGATAAATAGTAATAATATTACGTGGAATCATTCATTTAAGAAATTAATGACAAGTTTATAAATAATTTTCTTTTCATTTATTTAAATAATTTGACTTTATCATTAAAATTACCTAACAATGCCCACCAGTTATTTTAAAAAAAGGTAAAAGTTATGGTAAGCGCACAATTAACAGGGGCAGAAATGGTTCTTCAGGCTTTTGAAGACCATAAAGTTGATACTTTATTTGGTTATCCAGGTGGAGCAGTGCTTCCAATTTATGATGAACTTGCTAAAGGTAAAAACTCAATTCACCACTATTTAGTAAGACATGAACAGGGCGCAGCCCATGCTGCAGAAGGTTACGCTAGGTCAAGTGGTAAGGTTGGTGTTCTTTTAGTTACTTCTGGTCCAGGTGTAACAAATGCCGTAACAGGATTAGCTGATGCAATGATGGATTCTATCCCTTTAGTCTGTATCAGTGGACAAGTTCCATCTCATTTAATTGGTACTGATGCGTTTCAAGAGTGTGATGCTGTAGGAATAACTCGACCATGCACAAAACATAACTGGTTAGTGAAAGATATTAATGATCTCTCTAGAATATTACATGAGGCATTTTATGTAGCTGCATCTGGAAGACCTGGCCCTGTATTGATAGATATTCCAAAGGATATTCAATTTCAAACTGGTACTTACATTGGTCCTGAAACTATAAAGCACAAATCTTACCGACCAAAGTTAAAGGCAAGTATTGATAATATAAATGAAGCTCTAAAACTAATCGTCAAAGCTCAAAAACCTATATTCTATACAGGTGGGGGTGTTATTAATTCTGGTAATGCAGCAGTGCAGCTATTACGTGAATTTGTACGGTTGACTGGTTTTCCGATTACATCGACTTTACAAGGTCTAGGTGCTTTTCCTGGTGATGATGATCAATTTATTGGAATGTTAGGAATGCATGGTACTTATGAAGCTAATATGGCTATGCATGATTGTGACTTACTTATTAATGTCGGTGCACGTTTTGATGACAGAATAACTGGTAAGGTAGATGAGTTTTCGCCTAACTCAAAAAAGATACATATAGATATTGACCCATCATCAATTAATAAAACTATTGATGTCGATGTTGCGCTTGTTGGTGATGTTGCCCACGTACTTGAGGATACTATTAAACTATGGAAATCTAACGTTTATAAGACCGATAAACCTGCAGTTAAAAGCTGGTGGAGTATGATTGATAAGTGGAAAGAAAAAGACTCACTTGGCTTTAACGACTCTAAAACAACTATAAAACCTCAATTTGCAATTCAACGGCTTTATGAATTAACAAAAGAAAAAGATACTTATGTTACAACTGAAGTTGGACAGCATCAAATGTGGGCTGCACAATTTTATAAGTTCAATAAGCCAAATAGATGGATAACCTCTGGAGGACTTGGAACTATGGGCTTTGGTTTGCCCGCGGCGATAGGAGCACAAGTTGCCCATCCTGACAAGCTAGTAATTGATATTGCTGGTGAAGCATCTATTTTGATGTGCATACAAGAGATGTCGACAGCTATTCAACACAAGCTTCCTGTAAAAATATTTATTATCAATAATCAATACATGGGGATGGTTAGACAATGGCAAGAGCTACTTCATGATAAAAGATATTCTCATAGTTATACAGATGCCTTACCTGATTTTGTAAAATTAGCTGAGGCTTATGGGGCAAAGGGTATAAGGGTTCAAAAACCATCTGAGCTAGATAAAGGTATTCAAGAAATGATTGATTATGACGGACCAGTTATTTTTGACTGTGTAGTTGACGAAAATGAAAACGTTTATCCAATGATACCATCTGGAAAGGCGCATAATGAAATGTTGCTCGGAGATGAGAATGAAGATAGTGAAATATCTGATGAAGGAAAGGTATTAGTTTAATGGAGAGTAAACATACTGTATCTGTTCTAGTTGATAATGAACCTGGAGTTTTAGCAAGGGTAATAGGTTTAATATCAGGCAGAGGATATAACATTGAAAGCTTAACAGTTGCTGAAGTAGATGCAGAAGCTCATATTTCGAGAATTACTTTTGTAACCCTGGGAAATGAAACAACTATAAACAAAATGATATCTCAGTTACAAAAACTTGTACCAGTAAAGAAGGCTATTAATATTACTCTTGATAAACAAGGAATTGAGAGAGAAATGGCACTTGTAAAAGTGGTTGCAACAGGTGAAAAAAGAGTTGAATCCTTGAGATTATCTGATGCCTTTAGAGCAAAAGTTATTGATACAACTCATGATTCTTTTGTATTTGAATTAAATGGCTCACCTGTAAAAATTGATGCATTTATTGACTTAATGACACCATTAGGGTTATCTGAGATCTCAAGAACAGGCGTGGTTGCAATTGCTCGAGGAAGCGAAAAATTATAAAAAAGGATAAAAATTATGAAAGTTTATTATGAAAAAGATGCAGACCTAGATTTAATCAAGGCAAAAAAAATTGCAATTTTTGGATACGGTAGTCAGGGTCATGCACATGCATTGAATTTAAAAGATTCTGGAGCAAATGATGTAGTAATTGCTCTTAGAGAAGGTTCTGGAAGTGCAGGCAAAGCTAAAGCAGAAGGCTTTAATGTAATGGAACTTTCTGAGGCAGCCTCTTGGGCTGACGTAATAATGATGCTTGTTCCTGATGAATTACAAGCAGATGTGTATAAAGATCATATTGAGCCTAACTTAAAAAATGGCGGTGCTTTAGCATTTGCCCATGGATTAAACATACATTTTAAATTAATCGAGGCACGAGACGATCTTGATGTATTTATGATAGCACCTAAAGGACCCGGACATACAGTTAGGTCTGAATATAAAAGAGGTGGAGGAGTTCCATGTTTAGTTGCTATTGATAGTGATAAATCAGGTGATGCGCTTTCAATTGCTCTTTCATATGCCTCAGCAATTGGTGGAGGAAAAGCAGGCACAATTGAGACCACATTTAAAGATGAATGTGAAACAGATCTATTTGGTGAGCAGGCGGTATTATGTGGAGGTGTTGTTGAGCTAATTAGAAATGGTTTTGAAACTTTAACAGAAGCAGGTTATCCACCTGAGATGGCTTACTTTGAATGTTTGCACGAAGTTAAATTGATTGTTGATTTAATCTATGAAGGTGGAATTGCAAATATGAACTACTCTATTTCAAACACGGCAGAGTATGGTGAGTATGTATCTGGACCAATAGTAGTCGATGGCAATACAAAAGCGAAAATGAAAGGTGTCTTAGATAAGATTCAGTCTGGAGACTTCACTAGAGAATGGATTGAGGAATATAAGAATGGCGCAAAAAATTTTCATGCAATGCGGGCTAAAATAGATGGTCATCAGATAGAAGAAGTTGGTCAAAAACTAAGATCAATGATGCCATGGATTGCCAAAAATAAGCTAGTAGATAAAGAAAAGAACTAAATTTTTTAAGACTTTTTTTCTTATATTTAGCCTGTTTAATGCTTATTGGTAGCTAATATCACTAGTAAATTATTGTAAATTATTAAAAAAACTTTAAAAACACTGAATATGAGCAAGAAATGTATTTTGATAACTAATTCAAAATTCTTAGAGGCAACTAGTGTGCCTAATGCTCTTTTACCTCTATCTTTATTTGAGCTGCTTAGCAGCCCCTGGGTGAATTAACTTTCTACTTCAGGGGATACTTAATTTAAACACAATTTAATTAAATATTATAAATAGGAATTTAGGATGACAAACAAAAATCAAATAAGAATCTTCGATACAACATTACGTGATGGAGAACAATCTCCTGGTGCTTCAATGAATATCGAAGAGAAATTAAAAATTGCAAAAGCTTTAGAGGCCCTTGGTGTTGATATTATTGAAGGTCCACAAAATGATCTTCGTGTAACACCAAACACCTATGTTGAAAGCATTATTAAGAATGCAGACTTTGTATTCTTCCTTGCATTTGATGTGGGTGGTTCTCGCTATTTGAAAAAGTATCAACATACTTTTCAGTTCATTAATAACAACACCCGTATGATGGCAAACACTTTCCGTTTGCTTGAGAAGTATCGGAAGAGGTTTGTATTCGCATCATCTCAAATGAGTAACATGTCTTACTCTCCTTATGGTGTCATGAAGCGTGTTGGTGAACTTCATACCACGGCACTGAACGGATTGATTGTTAAGTTCTGGAATG
>ERZ802822.161-NODE-161-length-51223-cov-15.882630_pt1 | contig 51223 bp, 40 predicted proteins | sample MGYA00345649_ERZ802822 | MGnify/ENA primary metagenome ERZ802822 (study PRJEB30503, sample SAMEA104212359) | marine metagenome | biome: Westerlies Biome; feature: [SRF] surface water layer (ENVO:00010504) within the epipelagic zone...; material: water...
TCAGAACAGTTCCTGAAACCCACATCGATGCTGTACCGCAATATGGGCGCGCTTGAAGTTGAAGAAACACTGCGCTCGCATCCGATTGACGGTGCGGTGCTGATGGGGGGGTGTGACAAGTCTACACCAGCGCTCATCATGGGGGCGATCAGCGCCGGACTGCCGTTCATCTTCATGCCGGCAGGGGCGATGCTGCGCGGCAATTATGCTGGCGAGAAGCTGGGTTCAGGCACCGATGTCTGGAAATATTGGGATGAGCGCCGGGCCGGCACCATCACCAAGGACCAGTGGGACGGCGTGCAGGGCGGCATTGCCCGCAGCTATGGCACCTGCATGACAATGGGAACCGCGTCCACCATGATGTCGATTGCCGAGGGTTGGGGGCTTACCCTGCCTGGCGCATCATCCATTCCGGCCCCGGATGCGGGCCACAAACGCATGGCGGCGGCGTGCGGAAGGCGGACTGTCGATATGGTCTGGGAAGATTTGACCCCCGACAAGATCATGACCCGTGAAAGCACGATGAACGCGGTCACTGTCGCCATGGCGACGGGCTGTTCAACAAACGCCATCATCCACCTGATTGCCATGGCGCGCCGTGCCGGCATTGATCTGCGCCTTGATGATCTTGATGCCATCGGCCGCACCACGCCGGTGATCGCGAATATCCGTCCTTCCGGCACCGATTATCTTATGGAGGACTTCTTCTATGCTGGCGGCCTGCCGGCGCTGATGGCGGCGCTGGGCAACAAGCTGGATTTGTCGGTGACCACTGTGACGGGCAGCACCCTTGGCGCCTGCATTGATGGTGCAAAGAACCATAACAGTGATGTGATCCGGCCGCTGTCCAACCCGGTCTATAAAGAGGGATCACTGGCCGTTCTGAAGGGCAATCTGGCACCGGATGGCGCGGTTATCAAGCCGGCGGCGATGGATCAGAAATTCCAGCGGCATGCCGGTCCGGCCATCGTTGCTGACAGCTATGACGCGTTGAAGGATATCATCAATGATGAAAATTATCCGATGACAGCTGACCATGTGCTGATCCTCAGGAATGCCGGCCCGCAAGGTGGTCCCGGCATGCCCGAATGGGGCATGATACCGATGCCCAAAGCGTTGCTGAAACAAGGCCATCGCGACATGCTGAGGCTGAGCGATGCGCGAATGTCCGGCACATCCTACGGGGCCTGTATTCTGCATGTTGCGCCCGAGTCCTTTGTCGGCGGGCCGCTGGCCTTGATCCGGACGGGTGACATTATCGAGCTGGATGTCCCGGCGCGCAGCCTGAATGTGCGCTTGTCGGAGGATGAACTGACTGAACGCCGTGCCGCCTGGGTCGCGCCTGAAGCGCGCTATGAACGCGGCTATGGCAAGATGTATATCCAGCATGTCGAACAGGCCGACAAGGGGTGCGATTTCGACTTCCTGCGCACTGATTTCGGGGCCACTGTCCCGGAACCGGAGATCAATTGATGTCTGGCAGTGCCGCCACGCTGACAAGTGCCACCTTGACAGATGCGGCGCTGAAAAGTGCGGCGCTGGCGGGTGTGTCGGGCATTCTGGTAACGCCGTTTGACCAGCAGGATATCATCGCGCCAGACCGCCAGATACCGATCATTCGCCGCGCCATCGATGCCGGGGTTGCGGTGCTGACGGTGAACGGAAACACCGGTGAATTCTACGCGCTGACGGCAAGCGAGGCTGAAGCGATGGTTGCGGCGACGGCCGAATATGTTGCGGGCCGGGTGCCGCTGGTTGCCGGAGTTGGCAAAAGCATCAATGAGGCATGTGCTCTGGCACGGGTATCAGCGCGGGCGGGTGCATCTGGCCTGATGGTGCATCAGCCGCCCGACCCGTTTGTTGCGCCGCGCGGGCTTGTCGATTATGTGCGGCGGGTGCGCGATGCCGGTCAGGGTCTGCCTGTTGTCCTGTATCTGCGGAATGATGCTATCGGCACGGACGCCATTGCCGCGATTTGTGAAGTTGAAGGGGTGATGGGTGTGAAATGGGCCACACCGAACCCGATGCGCCTGAAGGCGGCGATGTCTGCATCACCATCCCATATCGTCTGGGTCGGCGGACTTGCAGAAACATGGGCACCCGCATTTTATGCGGTTGGTGCGCGCGGGTTTACATCCGGACTGATCAATGTCTGGCCTGAACATTCGGTGGCGATCAGTCTCGCGCTGGAGGCAGGCGACTTTGCCGCCGCCCGCCGCCTTGTCGGCCAGATGCAGGTGTTCGAGGATATTCGTGCTGGTGAACAGGGCGGCAGCAATGTGTCGGGCGTCAAACTGGCATTGCGCATGCTGGGTGAGGATTGCGGCCATGCCCGTCCACCGGCTGCCTGGCCGGTGGCTGATGCCGATGCCGCACGCCTGCAGGATTTCATGCACGAAAACGGCATCTTGAACAGGACTGACAGCAAGACTGACGGGGGAGGAATGGCATGAGTGATCAGGGACCAGACAAAGCGGCATCAGGGCAAACCAGTGGGCCAGCCCTGAGCGATGATACAAAACGCATGCTGTCACATGTGTCTGTCGCTACAATATCGACCGCACTTTACAAACGCGGGCTACGCCGTCAGGTGATTCAGGACGTGCATCCGGTTGGCGCGAAGGGCCGTAACATGGTCGGTCCGGCCTTTACGCTGCGTTATATTCCGGCCAGAGAAGACCGCAATCAGCTGGATGTCTTTCGCGATCCAAAGCACCCGCAACGCCATGCGATCGAAACCTGCCCAGCTGGTTTTGTGCTGGTGATGGACAGCCGCCGCGATGCCAATATGGCCTCGGCCGGCGACATTCTGGTGACACGTCTGATGATGCGTGGCGGCGCCGGTGTGGTAACCGACGGGGGGTTTCGTGATGCCATGCGCATCGCCCAGCTGGATATGCCGGCCTATCACAATCGTCCGGCCAGCCCCACCAATCTGACCAATAACGAGGCGATCGAAATCAACGGCCCGATCGGCTGCGGTGATGTTGCGGTATTTCCCGGCGATATCATCGTTGGTGATGATGACAGTGTGATTGTCATACCGGCCCATCTGGCTGACGACATCGCCCTCGAGGCGCGCGAGATGACCGCCTATGAAGATTTTGTCATTGAACAGGTGCGCAAAGGGGACACCATCATCGGTCTGTATCCGGCAACAAAGCAGGAGACGATTGATAAATTCGCCAGATGGCGCGAGGAGAACGGACGCTAGGCTGTCAGATGCTGTCTAGCCGGTTCAGGAAATCATCGCGTTCAGCGTCTGGCATCGTCGCGTTTTCGGCTGCCCCCGGAAAGCTGCCATCCAGCGATGCGGCACGAAAGGCAGCAAGGGCCGCGCGGCGTTCGGCTGCCATCTGTTCAGCCAGCGCTGCAAGATTGCCAAAAGCACGCGAATGACGCGGCAGCGGGTTTTCACCGCAAATATCATTCTGGAACAGGTACTGCACATCCCCGCCCGGGCCCGATCCAAGTGATACGGTAATAAGGCTTGTACGCTTGCTGATTGCTGCCATGACATCAGCGACGATGACCTCTGCTTCCACCGAGAACGCGCCGGCATTTTCCAGGTCGCGGAAATCCTGCATCAGCGCAAGGGCTTCATCGGCTGTCTTGCCGATCGCGCGCAAACCGCCGCGCCAGGTGGATTTGCGGGGCACAAGGCCAAGATGCCCCATGACCGGTATATCCTCTTTGGCCAGCATCTCGACAATCTCAAGCCGGCGGGCTGTCATGATGGAGTCAGCCCCCTGTTTCAGTGCGGTCAGCGCGCCGCGCAGCACATCGTCATCCGTCTGCCAGTCGGGGATTGTCAGGGCGGCTGTCAGGAAATGATGCGGGGCACCGGTTCGCACAATTTCGACATTGGCCGCATTGCAGATCAGCATGTCGATACCCGCATCAGCTGCCGCTGCAGCTTCTTCGCGTGTGTTTGCCGTCGTCTGCGTCAGAACTGTGTGGCCTTTGCATGCGCGGATATCAGCAGCTGTGTGATTCCGCAGGCTGAACTGGGCATCCCAGGTGTAAATGCGTTTCATTTTTGCCCTCCTTGTGCGCGTGTCTCTCTATTCTGCTTGAAATTACCCCTGTCTTGGGTCATCAAATTCTAGACTAATGCAGGCCCGGCCTATGGTCACGCAAGCGAAGTGATGAAAAAGGCTCATGCTGCAAACGGGCAGGGGGTGTCTATTGGACCCGCCCGACGCCGCAGAGTGGCGTAAGAAATCCCTCGAGAGCACATAACCGAACGTTAGCCCGCATCGCGGTGATGACTGCAAAGGTGCGGCGAGGAGGAAGCGATGAAAGCCGGTGTTATAGGGCTTGGTGATATGGGATCGGGGCTTGCAAAAAACCTGATTGCCAATGGATTTGAAACAAGCGGATTTGATGTGAGTGACGCTCGCATGGCGCAATTTGCCGGGTTGGGCGGGGTGTCCTGCGCCGATGCCGGCGGTGTTGGCCGCCATGCGGACATCGTGTTCGTCATGGTGATGAACGGGGATCAGGCAAAGCAGGTGATCCTTGGTGATGATGGTCTTGTCGCGCATATGGCGGAAGGCGGCATCATTATCCTGACCGCCACGATCAGACCATCTGAAGCGCGCGAGATTGGTGAGGCGCTGGGTGACACGGGCATCCGGATGATTGACAGCCCGGTATCAGGCGGCTTTCCCGGGGCCCAGAACGGCACGCTTACAATGATGGCGGCGGCCCCTGAGGATTTGATGGCCGCAGCAAGGCCGATCATGGAAGCGGTGTCAGGGACCATTCACCATGTCGGCAAGGGACCGGGCGAAGGCCAGGTCATGAAATCCTGTCTGCAATCGATTATCGGCTCCATCTTCAGCGCAACTTTCGAGGCGGCGGCGTTGGCTGCCAGGGCCGGGGTTTCGGGCCAGGCGCTTTTCGATGTTGTCACAACATCAGGTGCCGGGTGCGGCATTACCAAGACAGCGCTGGAAAATATCATCGACCGCAAGTTTGAAGGCACCGGGTCAGGCATCGGCACGATGCACAAGGACCTGACCATCTCGCTGGATATGGCCGAAGAGTTGGGCGTGCCGCTGTTCACCGCGTCGACCGCGATGCAGATATTCCATCAGGGCAAGACCAAGTACCCGCACGGCGACAACTGGATTTGTACACGCATCATCGAAGATATTGTCGGTGCCGAGCTGCATCGTTAGGGAGTGTTGAAATGAAATTGGGTGTGATTTGTGATGGTATCAGCCGTAACCTGGCGCATACCGTCGATGTTATGGATGAATTCGGACTGGAATATGCCGAATTGCAGTTTGTTGGCGATACCGAGGTGGGCGACCATTCCGATGCCGAAATTCACGAGATTGATACGTTGCTGCGAGACCGCGGCAAACCCGTATCCTGTCTCAGCCGCCACATCTTTGCGGGCATGACTGCGGCCAACAAGGCCGGTGATGAGCTGCACACGCGTCATATGGATGCGCTGAAACGGGTCATTGCCATGGCGCACACAGTCGCATCGCCGCTGGTGCGTATTATGACACCAAAGAAAGAGCAGATTCTGTTCGGCGCACATGGTGCCGAAAAGTGGAATGTTGCCAATGGGGCATGGGATGCCATTCTGCCGCTGATTGCGCCAGCTGTCGATGTGGCGCGCGATGCCGGTATCACACTGGTGGTTGAAACCGGCAATGGTACCATGGTCAATTCGAACTATACCGGTCGCAAGCTGATTGATGATCTTGATGCCAAGGATGCGCTGCAGGTTCTGTGGGACCCGGCCAATAACTGCTGGTGTCACGAGCAGGCATTCCCCGACGGGTATGTCGAGGTCAAAGACGGCTATCTGGGTCATGTTCATATCAAGGATGTGCAGGTTGATACGCCACGCGCCACGCTGGAGGTGCGCCCGATGGGTGAGGGACAGCTTGCCGACCAATTTGCCCCGATGGCAGATGCGATGCGCAGTGACGGTTATGACGGTGTTATCAGTTTTGAATCGGTCTATCATCCGGGCAACGGAGACTTTGAAGCCGGCTTCAGGATGAATATTGATCGGTTCAAGGCTCTGTTTGCCTGATCTATTTTGTCGCGGCAGCACCCGATGCGATCGCGGCTTGTGCTGCACAATTCGGGTGCTGTGATCCGTCTGCTGTGCGGCAATACAGCAGGTGCCGGTTTTCGGGTGACCTGCTGGCCGTTGATTGATTTTCGTCATTAATCTTGGTGGGATCGGGTTGCATCCTGTGAAAATTCCACCAGAATTTGTGTTCAGTGGCGGGAAACCGCTAGGATGGCATTCACAGAATCATGGGAGAAGGCTCTCAATGAATCCTCTTTCACAGACGATAAAGACCATGCGTCTTGCACCTATGCGCGATGTGAGCAAGACCTTGCAAGTGCGGTGGTACCGGTGTCCGGTGGACAAGAAAGTGTTGCGGAGCCTGATGGTGCCGGATGATGCGCGCGGCTTGTTTCTTGCGCTTGGTCATCTAGGCTTGTGGGGCGTGACCGGGGCTGTCTCGTTCTATCTGTTTACGCAGCAGATGTGGCTGGCCTTCGTGGTGGCATTGTTTGCACATGGCACTGTTGCGTCTTTCTTTACCGCGCCAAACCATGAGCTTTGTCATCGTACCGTCTTCAAGACCAAATGGCTGAATGAGGCGTTTTTGCGTATTTTTGCGCTGGCCGGCTGGAGCAATTTCGAGATTTACCAGTTCAGCCATAACTATCACCATCGCTTCACACTGCATCCTGAAGGCGACCGCGAAGAGATTATGCCGGCTACGCCGTCGCTGCGCGCCGCCTATATCCTGCAGCTGTGCACGGTGAATATCTTTGGTGGATATCAGTCAAAAGGCATTGTGCCGACAGTGCAGAACTTCCTGCTGATTGCTGCCAACAGGTTCGACAATCCCTACAATTCCTGGGGTGAGGAGTTGTATGAAGGCTATGATGAACATCGCCGACGGGCCGCCAACTGGGCGCGGATCACCCTGCTGTTTCATGCGGTGATCATTGGTGGTGCGTTTGCGATTGACCAGCCAATTCTGGCGGTCCTGATTTCCGGATCAACATTCTTTGCGAATCTGTGGCGCTATCTTGTCGGTGTGACCATGCATTGCGGGCTGAAGAGCAACGACACTGATTTTCGCAAGTCGGTGCGGACGATCACGCTGGATCCGCTGTCTGAATTTCTCTACTGGCATATGAACTGGCATCTCGAGCATCATATGTTTGCCGGTGTGCCCTGCTATAATCTGAAGGCGCTTCACGAGGCGACCGCAGATGACATGCCGCAGCCGCGTACCTTGCATGGTGCGTGGAAGGAAATGCGCGAGACATGGGCGCGTCAGCAAACTGATCCTGATTATGCCTATGATACGCCTGTGCCATCACCGCAGACGGCAAAGGGCCAGGCAGGTGACAGGCTTACCACCTCCATCGGCGAGTTGGGTCCGGCCGAGATCAGGCAATAAGACGAGGTGCCCGAGAAAGCGGCTTGATGACACGGCGATTACGCAAAACAACGCTTGAGGATATCGCCAGACATGCCGGCGTCGGTATGGCAACTGTCGACCGGGTGTTGAACGAGCGTGGGGGTGTCAGTCAGCAGACAACGCGCCGCGTTCTGGAGGCGGCCAAGACGCTGGGCACCAAACGCATATTGCCGACCGAGATCAAGCGCCGGTTGCTGATCGAGGCGGTGTTTGCACGCAATCACAGTGCGTATTACGAGCGGCTGAACGAAGCCCTGCAGACAGTGGCCGAGGTGATCGGCCTGCCAGTAACGGTATATCGCACGCATATCGATGTCGACAAGCCGGACAAACTTTCCGCGCACCTGTCAACTGTCGCCGGTTCCCGCGACGGGATTATTCTGTTTGCCAATGATTTGCCGCAGACAGCACAGGTTGTGCAACAGCTTGCCGACAAGACAACCATCGTCACCATCAGCACCGATATCACTGATAGCGGGCGGCATTCCTATGTTGGAATCAACAATGAAAATGCGGGTCAGGCGGCCGCTAAAATCAGCGAGGCCATTTGCCGAAAGGGCGGGCGTGTGTTGGCGGTAACGCCGGAAACCGGTGTTCGCGCACCGCTTGAAAGGCTTGTCGGTTTCACGCGGTTCTTTGAGGAAAGAGACGCTGAAGACAGGTTGCTGGTGTTCACGCCGCCGTCAAACATGCCGGTTGCGTTATCACAGCTGATACAGCTGCTGACAGATGAAGATGATATCCGCGTGCTGTACAGCCCGTTCAATGATGCCTTTGCCGAAAGGGTGATCGAAGCCGGCATGCAGGAACAGGTAATCCGGTCACTTGCCAAGATCACCCATGATCTCAGCCCGCATGCGATCAGCAATCTGCGATCAGGGCTGATTGATATGGTGATCGACTCCAACCCCATGCAACAGGTTTCCAAGGCAGTTGATTTCATCGCACGCGAGCATGGTTACGTGTCGCGCAAGACTGTGGCCGACGTTGATTTCCAGCTTTATACCTCAGAGAATCTGCCGCGCGTGGACAGAGCCGACTAGACCTGCCTGCATACCGCGCCGCAGGTGAGGGGTTTCAATCATTTTTGCCCTTTAAGGATGCCCTGCATTGCTGTTGGCTTGCTGGCAGAAGACGCGCTTCGCAAGACGTGTCGGGAGGGGATATGGCTGACCAGCCAACACGTGCCATAGAGGAACTGGCGGCAATGCTTGCTGATGCCTGGCATCGGCCGGGCAATCTGGTGGCTGTCGACCGGGCACTGGTGCCCGCTGACCGGGCGCAGGCCTGTCTGGCACAGGATCTGATGTTCCAAAAACTGGGAGAGGCGCTGGCCGGCTGGAAGGTTGGAGCCACCAGCCACAAGATGCGCCAGCTGGATGGTCATGATGATGTGATCCCCGGGCGTATTATTGCATCCAGAACACATATTGGTCCGCGCCATGATCTGCAGATTGGCCATTATCACAAAGCCAGGGCCGAGACTGAATTTGCCTTTCGTCTGACCGCAACGCCGCATCTTCGCGACACGCCATGGACGTCGGGTGAGATGGCAGAGATCATGGTGCTGCATCCGGCGATAGAACTGATCGGCAACCGATACCAGATGGACGGTGCCAGCAAGGCTGAAAATTCACTGATGACAATCGCTGACAATGGCGGCGGGATCGGCTTTGTATTCGGTGATCCGGTTACAGACTGGCAGCATATCGATTTTCAGAATCACCGCATCGACTTGCGGGTGAGTGGTGGTGCGCCAGCCGATAATTTTCTGGGCGACATGCGGTGCGTTCCTGCCGAGGCAGCAGCTGATCTGGTGAACCATCTTGCGCATCGGGGTGAGGTTCTTGAAGCAGGCCACTTTATTTCAACAGGCGCGGCCTCGGTGCCGCAACCCTTTGGCGGCGGTGATGTGGTGCATGCCGATTTTGGTGTGCTTGGCACAATCGAACTGCGGTTTTAGGCATCAGCGCGGAATATGAGAATGGAAACCGGACAAGACAGATATGAATCGGGCGACATAATTCGTGGAGGATGGGATGACTGACCAGACGCTGCGTGTTGTCGTTGTCGGTGCCGGCGGTATGGGCGCGCTGTTTGGCGCGATCCTGTCGAATGGCGGCCTCAATGTGACGCTGGTCGATACGGACAGCGCGCATGTCGATGCGATCCGTCGCAACGGGTTGCATATCTCCGGGCTTGGCGGTGATCGCTATCAGCAGATAGCTGTCGAGAATGATGTGTCGAAGATTGATCAGGCGGATGTGGTGCTGGTGCAATGCAAGGGAACATCAACCGAGGCAGCGGCGCAGTCGATGCAGCATCTCGCCAATGGAAAGACAGTGTTCGTCAGCTTTCAGAATGGTCTTGGCAATGAAGATATTCTGGCAAGACATTTGGGCGCCGAGAATGTTTTTGGCGGCTTGACCTCAATGGCCGGGGCACGGCAGGGGCCAGGCTTCATCCATGATTTTGACCGGGTGCCGTCCTGTATCGGCGAATGGCGTGGCGGCATGTCCCAGCGCGCCAGTGATATCGCGGCCCGATTTAGCGCCGCCGGTCTTGAAACACGGGCAAGTGCGGACATCCGGACAGACATCTGGAAAAAGCTGCTTGGGAATATGACGATGAGCGCGGTGTCAGGCCTTACAAACCTGACCAGCACCGAGGCGCTGAACATCGGGGCAATCAAGCAGGTCTGCCTGACCGCGCTGGATGAGGCGATCTCGATTGCCCATTCACAGGGTGTGATGCTGGACAAACAGACAGTCATTGACGGGCTGGCATTGATGACAGCGCCTGGCGGAACAGGCGACAACAAATCATCTCTTTGCCTTGATCTGCTGGCAAAACGGCCAAGCGAGGTCGAATTCATTTATGGACGACCGCTGGAGCTGGCTGATGAGGCGGGACTGAACGTGCCAACCCTGCGCGCGCTGCATGCGCTGGTGACAGGTGTTGAATCGCATTATGTGGACAAGCCGCCGGACACCGAAACGGGCTAACCGGACAGAACGAGCAGGACAGAAAGAAATGGCATCATTGAGTGGAAAGACCGCCTTCATATCGGGCGGATCACGGGGCATCGGTCTGGCGATTGCAAACAGACTGGCGCGTGATGGTGCGGATGTCACGATCAGCGGGTCAAATCTGGCCCATGTAGAGGCCGCGATGGCAACGATCAGCGAGACAGCGGCTGGCAAGGTTGCCGGACATGCATCGGACCTGCGGACTGTGGCGGGATGCCAGTCTGCATTTGATGCGCATGGCAACGCTCATGGCGGCTGCGATATTCTTGTGCATAGCGCCGGCGCAACGAAAGGCGGGGTGTTTCCCGACCAGCCGGATGCCGATTTTCAGGACGGTTTTGCGCTGAAGTTTCATGCTGCCGTTCGCCTGTCCCGGCTGTTCTGGCCATCGCTGACAGCTGCCAACGGCAATGTCGTGATGATTGTTGGCGGTGCGGCGCGCACCCCCGATCCCGGCTTTATGGTGGGCGGAGCGGTGAATGCGGCACTTGCCAACTTCTCCAAGGCGCTGGCTGGCCAGGGGCTGATGGATAATGTCAATGTGAACTGGGTCAGCCCGGGGCAGACCGAGACTGATCGTCTGCAACAGCTGCTGGCGGACCGCGCCAGACATGAAAACAAGACCATTGATGAGGTGCGTGCTGAACGCATGCGCGGTGAGGGTATCCGCCGTCTGGGCAAGCCCGAAGACACCGCTGCGCTTGTCGCGTTTCTGTGCGGTGACGAGGCGCGGCATATCCATGGTACCGGCATCAGCGTGGATGGTGGCGCAACGAAGGGATGTTTTTGATGGATTTTGGCCTGACCGAGGAACAACGCCTTCTTGTGTCGACCATCCGGGCATTTGTGCGTGATGAGCTGAAGCCGCTTGAAGAGCAGGTGGAACGTGACGGCAGGCTGGATGACACCATCGCTGATGACATCCGTCGCAGGTCGCAGGCACTTGGCCTTTATGCGGTGAACATACCTGCTGAATTCGGTGGTGGCGGCCTGTCCGTTCTGGACTGGATGATTGCCGAGGAACAATTCGGCTGGACAAGTGATATCCTGATCAGGCGCGCCTTTGGCAATGTGTATGAGATTTTGCTGGCTGGTACGGCGCAGCAACAAGAGGAATATCTGTTGCCGGCGGTGCGTGGTGAGCGGACATTTTCTGTTGCCTTCACCGAGCCCGGAGCCGGCTCGGACGCGGCTGCCATTTCCACCCGCGCTGAACGGGTGGCTGGCGGCTGGATTCTGAACGGGTCCAAACATTACATCTCTGATGGTCTCTATTCTGACTTTTTCGTGGTCACAGCGATGACCGACCCGTCGGCTGGTGCCCGTGGAATTTCGACGTTTCTGGTTGAAAAGGGCATGCCCGGTTTTCAGGTTGGTCGTGACCAGCCGATGATGGGACTGCGCGGCACGTCGCATGTCGAGATGCATTTTCAAGATGTCGCGCTTGCTGACTGCCATCTGCTTGGTGATGAGGGACAGGGGTTGAAGCTGGCGCTAGCCACGCTTGGCCGGGTGCGGTTGGCACAGGTGGCGGCGCGGGCCGTCGGCAAGGCAACGATGATTCAGCACATGTGTCTTGATTATGCTGCCAACCGGCGGCAGTTCGGATCGGCCATCGGTGACTTTCAGATGATGCAGGCGATGCTTGCTGACACAGCGATGGATATCAATGCCTGCCGGTTGGCCTTGTGGCAGACGGCAAGCCGGCTCGATGCCGGGGATGAGGCGCGCGGCGGTATATCGATGCTGAAGGTGCAGGCGTCCGAGATGCTGGGCCGTGTTGTGGACCGCGCTGTGCAGATTCATGGTGGTGCCGGCTATTGCAGTGATCTGCCGATAGAACGCTATTACCGCGATGCCCGCATTGGGCGCATTTATGACGGCACGTCCGAGATTCATCGTACAGTCCTGGCGCGACAGTTGCTGAAAGGGGATGCCGGTCTGTTCGATATCTATGAGGTGCCTTCATGAGCCGGGTTCGTTTCCTGTCAGCCGATGAGGCGGCGGCCTTGATCGATGATGATGCGGTGATCGGCCTTGTGGGCGGCGGCGGCGGCCTTGTTGAAGCGAGCAGCCTGCACGAAGCTGTAGAGCGGCGGTTTCTTGCCAGCGGCCATCCGCGCAACATCACCTGCATTCATGCGCTTGGCATCGGTGACCGCAAGGAACGCGGCATGAATCGATTCGCCCATTCGGGCATGACGCGCCGGGTTATTGGCGGGCACTGGGTCTGGTCGCCACGCATGCAGCAAATGGCGCGCGATAACGAGATTGAGGCCTATGTGCTGCCGGGCGGCGTGATCATGCAATTGATGCGTGAGGTGGCGGCAGGCCGGCCCGGACTGATTACGCATGTCGGGCTTGGCACTTTTGTTGATCCGCGCCATGGCGGTGGCCGGATGAATGATGCCGCGTGCGATGATCTGAGTGAGGTGATCACAATCGATGACAGGGATTATCTGCGGTATCTGCCGATCCCTGTTTCGGTGGCCTTGCTGCGTGGCAGTTATGCCGATGAGGATGGCAATATCTCGATGGAAGAAGAGCCGGCAAACCTTGATGTCTATGCGATGGCGGCAGCGGCGCATAACAGTGGCGGCAAAGTGATCTTTCAGGTGCGCGGCAAGGTACCGCGGCACAGTATGAAAGCACGTGAAGTGCGTATACCGGCAGCCCTTGTCGATGCCGTCGTTGTGGATGAAGCGCAGCAGCAGGGTTACGATGTGGTCTATGATGCCAGCCTGTCGGGTGAGGGGCATCGCAATGATGACCAGGTGCCAGCCCTGCCGGCTTTTTCTCCGCGGCTGGCCATTGCAAGGCGGGCGCAGCGCGAACTTGTCGACAATGCTGTCATCAATTTCGGGTTTGGTATTCCTGATCAGATTGCCAAGCTGATCGATCTGGACGGGCATTCGGGCCGCTATTTCCAGACTATCGAGCATGGGACCTATGGCGGGCGGCTGATGGATGGTGATCTGTTCGGCTATGCCATGAATCCCAGTTCGATGATCGATGGCCCGTCACAGTTCGATTTCTATTCTGGTGGCGGGCTGGATATCGCCTTTCTGGGATTTGGGGAGATGGATGCTGCTGGCAACGTCAATGTTTCGAAACTGGCGGGCAATACCGTCGGGCCGGGCGGCTTTATCGACATTGCACAGAATGCACGCAAGGTTGTCTTCTGCGGCACATTTGATACGGGAGGCAGTCGTCAGCAGACAGGGGACGGGCAGTTGCGTATCGAGGCGCATGGCAAGATATGCAAACTGGTTGAGGCCGTTGACCAGATCACATTTTCTGGCGCCGAGGCACTGAAGGCGGGTCAGACTGTTCTTTATGTGACCGAGCGCGCTGTCTTTGCCCTGCGTGAAGACGGTGTTCATCTTCTGGAAATTGCGCCGGGAATAGATTTGCAGCGCGATGTACTGGACCGCATGGCCTTTGCCCCGCGCATGGACGCGCCGCCAAAGGTGATGGATGCCGCGCTGTTCATGGATCACAATGCTGAAACCGGAATGGGAGGCAACTGATGGCAGATAGCTGCAACATCGCGCTGATCGGTGCCGGGTCCATAGGCAGGCGTCATATCGAGGCAATGTCCAGCGTGGACGAGGCTGTGCTGGTTGCCATCGCAGACCCGTCACCAGCCGCCAGTGAACTGGGCACAACACACGGCATTCCGATTTTTGCGGATGCCGAACAGATGTTGTCAGAGGCTGATATAGATGCGGTGATTATCGCCACTCCTACTGAACGGCATCATGCCGATGTGATGACAGTGCTGCGCCACAGGAAAACTGTTCTTGTTGAAAAACCGATCACGGCAACGATCGATGAGGCGCGTGAGGTGACCAGCTTTGCCGTCGCACAGGGATGTCATGTTCTGGTTGGGCATCAGCGCCGCTATTACCCGTGCGCCGAGCGCGCGCGTGACATTCTGCAAAGCGGGCGCATTGGCAAGCTGATTGCTGTCAGCGGCCAATGGACAACGCGCAAGGATGATGCCTATTACGAACCGGACTGGCGGCGCGATGAGGCTGCGGGCCCGATCCTGACCAACCTGATCCACGAGATTGATCTGCTGCGCTTTATCTGCGGTGATATTGCCTCGGTGTCAGCGCATGTTACGCATGCCGACCAGCAGTTTGCCAAGGAAGATGCGGTGGCCATCAGCATGGGGTTTGCCAATGGTGCGGTTGGCACATTTGTGCTTTCGGACCGCACGCCGTCACCCTGGACGTGGGAAATGGCACTCGGGGAAAGTGTGAAGTTTCCGCGCACTGGCCAGAATGCCATTCGGTTCATGGGCACTAAGGGCGCGCTGGAATTTCCCAATCTGGTGTTGTGGACCCATGATGAAAGCGACGGCGACTGGCAGAAAGAGATTCATCCACAGGGTATCGAGACAGCTTTCATCGATGCCTATATCGTGCAATGTCGGCATCTGTGTGCAGTGGCAAACGGAACCGAGACACCGCGTATCGACGCGTTGAACGGCAGCAAATCACTGGAGGCAACGCTGGCAGCGGCAGTGGCCGCCTCAGATGGCAAGCAGATCAAACTTTAACAGGAGGCCGGGTTAGATGGCTGATTTCTATGTCAAGCTGGGCGATGCAACCAGCTTTACCAAGACAGTGTCTGAAAGTGATGTTTATCAGTTCGCTGGCATCACTGGCGATTTTTCACCCAACCATGTGAACAAGCCCTACATGGAAAAATCCTCATATGGGCGGTTGATGGCGCATGGCGCGCTGTTAGTCGGGTTCATGTCCACGGTATCAACACAGGCCATCGCACATTGCCGTGATGCAGATGAAACGCCGGTGTCGGTGGGTTATGACAAGCTGCGCTTTCTGAAGGCGGTTTTCATCGGCGATACGGTGACAGTTAACTACACGATCAGTGACATCGACACTGACCGCAAGCGGTCCACCGGTACGATCGAGGTGACAAATCAGGATGATGAGCTGGTGGCTGTTGGCCAGCATATCCTGCAATGGGTACCAAACGGGTAGTCGCGCGGCGATTGCAATCAGCTGGAAACCGGCTGAGCACAAGGTCAGGGGGACCAGATGCATGAATGATCCAAGGGATATCGCCGGTCAGGCCTTTATTGTGACAGGTGCGGCGCGGGGCATCGGTCTTGCCATCAGCACCCGCTTTCATGAGCTTGGTGCCCGCGTTTCGGGATGGGACCTTGATGTTTTGACAATGCAGGAAAATCCTGTATTCGCCGATTGTCAGGCGGTGGATGTGTCTGACGAGGCGCAAGCAGAAGCCGGCTTCGCCGCCAGCCTGCAGGCGCTTGGCGACATTGACGGGGTGATTGCAAACGCCGGCATCAATGGGCCAACCAAGCCGATGTGGGATTATTCACTGACAGAATGGCAGACGGTGATGTCGGTTGACCTGACAGGGGTGTTTCTGACGGTGAAATCTGTCATTGATCATCTGCGGGCACGTCAGCGCGGGCGCATCATCATCATTTCGTCAGTGGCAGGCAAAGAAGGCAATCCGGGTGCGGTGCCGTATGGTGCTGCCAAGGCCGGTGTCATCGGGCTTGCCAAGGGGTTGGCGCGCGAGGTGCTGCCGTCTGATATCACGGTGAATGCGATTGCTCCGTCGATTGCGGTGACTGACTTGCTGGACGGGATGAATCCTGAATACATTGCTGACAAGAAAGCGCGCATTCCCATGGGCCGGTTCTGCACGCCCGAGGAAATTGCCAATATGGCCGCCTTTATTGCGTCACCTGCGTGCAGTTTCACAACAGGTCAGGTGTTTGACGTGACAGGCGGGCGGGCAACCTGGTGATGACGCCGCGTGTGATCAGCCTGGATGATCTGTGCATTCATCAGGTGTGCCTGTCTGGGACGTGTGATTTTGCCAGCTCTGTCGGCGTTCTGGTAGACGCGCAGATCAAACGCACCGCCATCTGGAACCCGATGGTGGAGGCAGTCGGTGAAGCCGAGGCGCTGTCTATCTGGAAGGATAGTGGACTTGTCGCTGATTCCTTGTGCGCTGCCGAGCTGGGTGCCGGCAGTGAACATTTGCGTGCCATGCTGGACCGTGCGGACAGTTTTGATGCGCGTACAGTGGTAATGATCACGGGCGGATTTGGGCCGAATGCGGCGGCCGGGTGTGACTGGCAGACGATTGATGATGCGCGCGCCGAACTGGTTGACAGACTGGCCGAAGCTGACGCCCTTGCACGGCCCTACAACACCAGGATCGCCTTTGAACCGCTGCACCCGATGGTATGCGGTCTGCGTTCCTGCGTCTCCAGTCTGGGTGAGGCACTTAATGTGCTGGGCAGGCTGGATGAAACGCATCAGATCGGTCTGGCTGTTGATGCCTATGCCCTGTGGTCGGAGCAGGATATCGCAGACCGGCTGATGCAGGCCGGGCCGCTGATCCGGAATTTTCATATATCCGACTGGTTACCCGACACGCGTGATCTACGGCTGGATCGGGGCATGCCGGGGGACGGGCTGATCAATCTGCGGGGATGGCGGCACATGGTTGAGGCAGCTGGTTATCGCGGGCCGGTCGAAGTTGAAATTTTTTCCGCGCACCATTGGTGGCAGACGGCACCCGATGTGATGGTCCAGACCATTATTGACCGAATGAACAATACCTATTGAGCGTCCAGCAAAAAAGATTTGATCCGATATGCATGTTAGACAGAAAAATAATTTTGATGGGTTTTTATCAAATTTATATTTCCGTATGGAAAAACTCTCCTTACTATCGTTTCCATAAAGGTGCCGATGTAGGTAATGGATTGCATTTTGATGCATTTTGCCTTGGCAGGTACCGCAAAAAAAATAACGGGGGAGCGGGTGCTTGAGGTAAAAGACGTCCACGCAGGTTATGGCAATCTGAAAATCCTGCGCGGTGTCAATATGACAGTTCCAACGGGCGGGATCGTTACCCTTCTAGGTGGCAATGGCACCGGAAAGTCGACGTTGCTGAAAGCTGTCTCCGGCCTGATTCCGCTGATGGAAGGCACCGTCCTGTTTGACGGCGTCGATATCTCCAATCTGAAACCGCACGAACGTATGCGCCTTGGCCTTGTTCAAGTGACCCAGGCCAAAGAGGCCTATCCGGCGATGACGGTCGAGGAAAATCTTGTTCTGGGTGCCTATACACGTCGTGACCGCGAGGGCACGAAGGCTGATCTGGAGCGGGTCTACGAATTCTTTCCGGTATTGCGCGAGCGGCGCAAGCAGATGTCCGGCACGCTGTCGGGCGGCGAGGTGCAGATGCTGGTGATCGGCCGCGGCCTGATGGCCAGCCCGAAAATGCTGATGCTTGATGAGCCGAGTGCCGCGCTGGCGCCGAAAGTTGTGCTGGAGATTTTTGCCAACATAAACCGCATCGCCAAATCAGGCGTGACCATGCTTGTGGTCGAGCAGAATGTCCGTATGGCGCTGATTCTGGCGCAGTACGGATATATCATTCGTGACGGTGTGATCATGATGGAAGGCGAGGCCGATCATCTGATCAGCGATCCGGCGGTCAAGGAGTCATTCCTTGGCGGTTCGGTGGCCGACACATCGAAAGCGTTGAGGAACTAGGCCGTCACAAGAAAGACGAAAGCCGGGGGAATATAATGGGATTCGACTATAACTCGCTGCTGGCATTTATTATTTTCGGTGTCACCATCGGTGTCGTCTACGGCATCGTAGCGCTGGGTATTTCGCTGATCTATTCAGGCCTTGATATCGTCCATTTTGCACATGGCGAGATGTACATGTTTGGTGCCTTCTTTGGTCTGGTGCTGGCGCATAATGTGGGGCTTCCCTATCCGGTTGCGCTGATTGGGGCGATGGTGTTGACGGCCTTGCTGGGCATGGCTGTAGAACGAGTTTTCTACCGAAGATTGACGCGGGCTGGTGGCGGTTACACCGTTGCTGGCATGGGCATGATCATCTGCGGTTTCGGTATGTCCGTTGCGCTGGTGAATGTTGCCTATTTCATCTGGGGTGCCGAGGCTGAGCCATTCCGTGCAAACCTTGACTATATCCCGCGACTGCAATTTTCTGGCGATATCGAAGTGCCTGAAAGCTATGTACTGACGGCTATCATATCGGTCGTTCTGATGGCTGGACTGCATTATTTCTTGCGGCACACCAAGACCGGGCTCGCAGTGCGTGCAGTCGCTCACAACAAGGATATTGCCTATCTTATGGGGATCAATGTCCCGCTGATGATTTCGCTGATTTTTGGACTTGCGTGCGGGCTTGCAGCTGCGGCAGGTGTCCTTATTGGACCTATGCAGTCGGTGCAGGTCGAGATGGGCTATCTGATGTTAATGAAGGCGTTTGCTGCGGCTGTGGTAGGTGGTTTTGGATCACTGCCGGGTGCCATTCTGGGGGGCATCATGGTTGGCGTTTTCGAAAATCTTGGTGCTGCCTATATCTCGCCAAGTCATAAAGACATTTACGCATTTTTGCTGTTAATCCTGGTTCTGATGTTCAAGCCGTCAGGATTGTTGGGGATTGAAGCAAAAGTAAAGGCATAGTGGTTACAATCACTATGGGGACTTTAAACAAAAACATTGTGGAGGAAACAATGCACCTGAAGAAAAAAGTGATAGCTGGTGTTGTTGCGGCCGGTGTTGGCCTCACAGCAAGCGCTGCATTTGCTGATGACATTCGTGTTGGTATCACCATGCGGATGGTCAGTGAGAACGGTCAGGCCTATGGTCAGATGGTTATGGATGAAATTGATGCGATCAACGCTTCTGGCGGCATCAATGGCAACATGATCAAGGCCACTCTGATGAATGACGAGTGTAAGTCAGACAAGGGTGTTGCAAATGCCAACAAGCTGATCTTCCAGGAGAAGATCCACCTCTTGATCGGATCAACCTGTTCATCAGTTTCGCTGCCAATTGTTGACGTCACCGCAAAGGCTGGCGTGGCGCAGATGATCCCGCATTCAACAAATGCGAAGATCACTCAGAAGGGCAGTGAGTGGGTATTCCGTATCCCTGTATCTGGGCGTTACTACGGTGGTGTGAACGCCAAGTATGTTGGCGAGAACATCGGCACCAAGATCGCCTATATCTGTGCTGCGGACGCGGCATCGGTTGGTGACTGCGCAAACATGGAAAAGCAGATGCGTTCTCGCTTTGGCGTCGACCCTGCGTACCGCGCTGATGTGCAGGAAAAGGAAGTCGATTTCCGTTCACACATGCAGAAGATCAAATCTGCAAATGTTGACGGTATCCTTGTGGCTGCCCTGGCAGAAACAATGGCCCGTGCACTGGTTCAGTCATATGAAGCTGGCATTGGTGAAGACGTTCGGCGTATCGGTTCATCGTCCGCGTCGAACGCACCGGTTCCAAAGATTGCCGGTGACGCTGCAAAGGGTGTGTTCTTCACAGCTGCCTACGCCGCCGCTGATGATCGCCCTATTGCCAAGCTGTTCAACGAGATGACCCGCCAGCGTTATGGCATTCACGCTCCTGATCATGACTTTTCACAGGCATATGACCTTGTGCGGATCATGGAAATGGCGCTGAAAAGCACTGACCTAGAGCTGTCCAGCTCTTCGCTGGCTGCTGACCGTACGGCTATCCGCGATGCGATCGCCAGTGTCGAAGGCTATGAAGGCCTTGCGTCTGGTCCGATCAGCTTCTGCGCTGCACCAACACCGCAGTGCCGTGACGGTAACCGGACCGCAGTTCTGATTGGTTACACCAAGGGTGGTGAGGACTTCGAAACAGAAGTGCTTGCACGCGTGACCATGGAGCCAGATTTCGGTCTCGAGTAGGACTCAATCCAGTTGCTGGCCGGGTGGAGTTCACTATCCGGCCAGTGGCTTCTATTTTTTTGACAGTGCAATAGTAAGGAACTGGTTTTGATGTTTTTCTTGTCGAGACTGGCAAACATGATTGAGGCATTGGCGCGCATTCACAGATTGCTGCCATGGGTCATTGCCTATGCGTTGCTGTTGCCGTTGCCATGGATCATGACAACATTCTTTAATGAGTATCTGATCGATCTGGCAAACCGGGCCTGCCTTTTCATTCTTCTGGCGGTCGGATTGAATATCGTGAAGGGATTTTGTGGCCAGGTCACAGTGGGTCATATCGGCCTTTACGCAATCGGTGCGGTAACGTCGGCGGTTCTTTCGCTCGAACCTGGCGGCTTTGGCGGGGCGCTGGGCTTTGGCTTGCCGGTCTGGGTTTCGATTCCAATCGCTGTGCTGTTTACGGCGGCTGCCGGGCTTGTTGTCGGCTTGCCATCGGTGCGTCTTGAAGGGGCATATCTGGCGCTTGCCACACTGGGACTCGGTGAATCGGTAAGGATTTTCATTGCCGTTACGCCGGCTCTGGGATCAAGCACCGGCCTGATGATGATCCCGTCGCCATCGATTGGCAGCTTCGTATTCGATGATTTCGCCAGCTATTATTATCTGGTCATGACCGCCGCCGTTCTTGGCATCTACTTTTCGTTCTCGATCCTGCGCTCGGCGACAGGTCGTGCTTTTCAGGCCGTGCGTGAAGATACAATTGCAGCGTCTGTAAACGGCATCAATGTTGTCAAATACAAGCTGCTGGCGTTTGTTCTGAGCGCGGTTTATGCCGGCTTGGCGGGTGCCCTTTTCGCCCATATGCCACCTGGCTATCTGCACCACAACAACTTCACTGTCATCGAGATGGTGACCCTGCTGCTGATGGTGGTTCTTGGCGGTATCGGCAATGTGTGGGGCGGTGTGATCGGCGCGATTGTGGTTACCATTGCCTATGACCAGACAAAGGATCTGGTGGTGTATTTCATGGATCGGCCAATAATCATCCAGCCGCTGGTATTTGGTATCAGCATGGTGTTGCTGGTCTTGTTCATGCCGCGCGGTATTGGGGGCCTGTTTGAAGGTATTCAGCGAAACCGCAGGTTTATTCGCAGAAGCGAGGAGAAGTTGGGTGGCACTGCTTGAAACGCGTGACCTAAGCAAGAGCTTTGGAGGATTACAGGCGATTGACAAGATCAGCCTCGGGATTGAACAGAACACGGTTCACGGGATCATCGGTCCGAACGGTTCGGGGAAGTCTACCTTCTTCAATTTGCTGACTGGTGTTTATAAGCCGGATGCGGGCAGCTACATAGAGTTCGATGGCCGGGACATTACTGACAAGCCGCCACATTATATTGCAGGATGCGGCCTTTCGCGGACTTTCCAGCTGCTGCGTCTTTATGGCGAGCTGAGTGTTCTGGAAAATGTCATGGTCGGGTATCACCCGCACACGAAATATGGGCCGCTGGCTCCCTTCTATAAGGGGGCTGAGGTGCGTCGACATGATCAGGCAATTAAGGACGAGATGCTGGAGTTGCTAGAGTTCATCGGGCTTGCCGATTATACCGAGATTCCAGCAGCCGAACTGTCGGGTGGTCAGCGCCGCTTGCTGGCATTGGGCCGGGCAATCGCTATGCGCCCAAAAATGCTACTGCTTGATGAGCCGGGGGCCGGCTTATCGCCAGTCAATGTGGACAATCTGATGGCCACGATTATGACGCTGAAGGAGAGATATAATCTGACCATCGTTGTGGTGGAGCATATTCTGAAGGTTGTCATGGCGACCTGCGATACGATCAGCGTTCTGGACCATGGCCAAAAGATTTCCGAGGGCACGCCCGATTTTGTGAAGAATGATCCTGCTGTGATCGAGGCCTACCTGGGCCGTGAAATGGCGGATGAGGATATTCGGGCGGCAATGAACGCCTAGACGGGGGTGCAGTGTCCATGCAGGCGATTGAGGCCGGGATCAGGTGGGAGACAAGAGACCGAATTCTTCTGCTGACCATCGACAGGCCGCATTGTCGCAACGCGCTGGACCCTGCCGCCCATCATCAGCTTGCTCATCTGATTGATGACTTTAACAGCAATGATGCGCTGCTGGTGGCCATTATAACCGGAACGGGCGACAAGGCTTTTTGTGCCGGTTCGGACCTTGCCAATGCGGACAGTCTTGACCGGCGCAACCTGCCGCCAAGCGGGTTTGGCGGCCTTGCTGAACGGTTTGATCTGGAAAAGCCGGTGATCGCGGCGGTCAATGGTGATGCCCTTGGCGGCGGGCTGGAGCTGGTTCTGGCGTGTGATTTGTGTATTGCAGTGCCGGCGGCGCGATTTGCCTTGCCGGAACCACGGATTGGTCAGGCGGCAAGTGGCGGATTGCATCGTCTGGCCCGCCACATGCCGCGCAAATGGATGATGGAGCTGGTGTTGACGGGCGCGATGTTCAATGCAGAACAGGCGGCGCGCATGGGGATCGTCAATCACATTGCCGCGCCTGGCCCGAACGGGCCGGATGTAGTAGCTGAGGCCTTGCAGATGGCGCAGCTGATTTGCAGCAATGCGCCGCTGTCGGTCCGCGCCAGCAAGCAGATGATCGATCGGGGTCTTGCGGCGCCAGATCTGGAAACGGCATTTGCCGGTCAATATCCGGCCTATGAAAAGATGCTGGCCAGTGACGATGCGGCGGAAGGCCGTAAGGCGTTTCTCGAAAAGCGTGCGCCGCACTGGCAGGGCAAATAAGGGATCTGCAGGGCAGGTAAGTGATTGTTTTAGAGAAGGCCTGATGATGAAGACTTCGATAGCGACAGTTTCAATTGCTGGTGACTTCCGCGAGAAGCTGGCCGCCATTTCGCGGGCTGGCTATACAGGCATCGAGATTTTTGAACAGGACTTCATTGCCTGCGATGACAGGCCGGTCGATGTGGGCTGGCTGGTAGCTGACTTTGGTCTGGAGATCATGCTTTTTCAGCCGTTCCGTGACTTTGAGGGCATGCCGGAACCGTACCGCAGCCGTGCCTTTGACCGGGCCGAGCGGAAGTTTGATCTGATGAATGATCTGGGCGTGGATCTGGTATTGATCTGCTCCAACATCTCGCCGCTGGCACTTGGCGGGATTGACCGTGCTGCAGATGATCTGGCCGAACTTGGTGAACGAGCCAAGGCGCGCAATATCCGGATCGGGTTCGAGGCGCTGGCGTGGGGGCGTCATATCAATGATCACCGCGATGCCTGGGAGGTGGTGCGCCGCGCCGATCACAGCCATGTCGGGCTGATCCTTGACAGTTTTCACACCTTGGGACGCAACATCGATCCAGACACGATCCGGTCAATTCCCGGTGACAAGATTTTCTTTGTTCAGCTTGCGGATGCACCGCGCATAGATATGGATCTGTTCTATTGGTCGCGGCATTTCCGCAATATGCCGGGCGAGGGTGATTTGCCGGTTGTGGACTTCATGCGGGCAGTAATGGCAACCGGCTATGACGGGCCTTTGTCGCTTGAAATCTTCAATGACCAGTTTCGTGGTGGCAGTCCGGTGATGATTGCCAATGACGGGCTGCGATCACTGCGCAGCCTGATGGATGATGTGCGTCGCCTTGAGCCGGGCATAAAGACCGAACTGCCAGCCATGCCGCAGCGCAGTGTCTGTTCCGGCTATGAGTTTATCGAGTTCACGACCAGTGAGGAGGAGGCAGAAGCACTGTCCGATCTTCTGTCAGCGCTGGGCTTTGTCCATGTTGGCAATCACGTGTCAAAGAAGGTGGCGCGCTGGGCACAGAATGACATCAACATCCTGATCAATTCCGAGGGATCCGGCTTTGCGCATTCCAGCTATGAGGTCCACGGTGTATCGGCGTGCGAAATCGCGTTGCGGGTTGATAATGCAGGTGACACGGTAGAACGCGCACGCCAGCTTGGTGCCGAGGTGGTTCAGACAAGGCAGGCAGATGGTGAATTGTCGATCCCGGCGATAAGGGGTGTTGGCGGCGGGATGGTGCGCTTTATCGACCGGCGCGGTGATCTTGGCGATTTGTGGGAGATCGATTTCAATCAGGTGACACCAGCCGCTGCAGACAGTGCGGTGGGACTGCAGACGATCGACCATATCGCGCAGACGATGAAATATGAGGAAATGCTGACCTGGACCTTGTTCTATACCTCGATCTTTGACGTGGACAAGGTGGCCATGGTTGATGTGGTTGATCCGGGCGGGTTGGTGCGCAGTCGCGCGATCCAGAACAAAACCGGCGATTTGCGGGTCACGTTGAATGGCGCAGAAAACCAGAACACGCTGGCTGGCCGGTTCATCAGTCAGACCTTTGGCGCGGCGGTGCAGCATATCGCCTTTCGCTCGCATGATATCTTTGCAAGTGCTGAGGCGCTGGTGGCGCGGGGGTTCACACCCCTCGATATTTCTGCGAACTATTATGACGATCTGGGCGCGCGCTTCGGACTGGCACCCGATATGCTGGAACGGCTGGCCACATACAGCATCATGTATGACGAGGATGCCGAGGGGCGATTCTTTCAGATGTATGGACAGCAGACAGCAGGCGAAATATTTTTCGAAATTGTGCAGCGTGACGGCGGCTATGACGGTTATGGGGCGGCGAATGCTCCGTTCAGAATCACCGCACAGAAACGTGTCACCCCAACCCGCCGCCACCCGGCAGCTTCATAATCAGGCTGAGGCCGGCAGGCACGATCTGTTTGCCCTTGCCGCGCAGCTTTCTGCCGTCCGACAGCATGGCTTCGCCGGGCTGGCCGTCCGCCCCCCCGTCACGCCCGCGTGCCGGATGTTCAATTCTGTCAAACAGCGCGAATACGGCAAAGGGTGCGCCCTCGCGATGGGCGATTTCGATGATCTGCCCGTCGCCGCCACGCCACTGCCCATCACCGCCTGATCCGGTGCGATACCGCTTCTGCTGATACAGCAGCGGGGCAATGGCTTCGGTAACTTCGACAGACGTATTACGAACGCCCGAAGGGAATGCAGTGGCTGACAGGCCGTGTTTGCCGGGCCGCGCGCCCGCACCACCTGAATGAAAGATGGTCACGGCAAAAGGCGTTGCCTCACCATAAGACAACCCGCCGATGACACCGTGACTTCCTGACAACATCGGGTTCCACAGGCTGGAGCTGCCCTCGGCAGGCACCTGTCCGGGCACTGCCTTGCCAAGACAGCCAAGCACGACATCCGGTAACATCTGCCCGATCACATGCCGCACATTCACCGCGCAGGGACGGGGTGCATTGAGGATCGATCCGGCGGGCGCGTTCACCTCGATTGGCTGCAGCGATCCGGCATTGTTCGGCACATCATGTCCGACGATGCAGCGAATGCCGAACGAGGTGTAGGCACGCGCATAGGTCAGCGGCACATTGATACCGTAAGGTGATGTTGGCGAGGTGCCTTCATAATCAACAATGATCCGGTCCTTGGTGATCTGCAGCCGTGCACATAGTTCCACCGGCTTATCGTATCCGTCGACTGTCATGCTGTTCTCAAAGCTGCCTTGTGGCAGCGTGCCAATCGCCTCGGCCATCGCGCGGCGCGAGGTCGAGATGATATGCGCGCCCAGATCATCCAGATCATCCATGCCCGCATCACGAAGCAGCCCCAGCAGGCGGCGCGCACCGACATCATTGCTGGATGCCAGCGCATACATGTCGCCTACAACCTGTTCGGGTTCGCGCACATTGGCGCGTACGATGTCGAACAGATTTTCATTCGCCTTGCCATCGCTGAACATTGGCATGATGGGAATGCAGAGACCTTCCTCGAACACCTGGCCGCTATCCGGGCTGAAACCGATGCCGCCGATGTCCACCACATGCACTGTCGAAGCAAACAGTCCGACAAGGCGTTGCTTGTGGAATACCGGCGTCACGACAGTAAAATCGAACAGATGCCCGGTGCCCATCCATGGATCGTTCGTGACATAGACATCGCCCGGCTGCATCACATCAGCCGGATATCGCTGCAGAAAAAATTCGACCGAGGCGGCCATGGCGTTGACATGTCCCGGCGTGCCAGTCACGGCCTGGGCAAGCATCTGGCCACCAGGATCAAAGATACCGGCTGACAGATCACCAGCTTCACGAACGGACGTAGAAAAAGCAGTGCGGATAATGGCCTGCGCCTGTTCCTCAACAACCGAAATCAGGCGGTCCCACAATACCTGCAGCTTGACCGCACGGCTCAAACCGCTATCGGCAGGTGTGTCTTGCGCGGATGTGCTGCGGTCCAGAACCAGATCGCGTGAAGCGTTCAGCGTTGCCCTCCAGCCAGCGGGAATGATCGTTGTCGTCTGCGCTTCTTCGATGGCTGCCGGGCCGACAATGTCACTGGCAAGCTGGCCGCGCGCCATAATCACATAGGGCAGGTCCGTCGGCGCGCCAGGATCAGATATGCGCCGCGTACCAGCCGCACTGTCCGCTTTCAGATCATCGCCGTGTGGGTGGTCAGCCGGAATGGTGCCTGCAGATGCGTCAGGCGACATCGCTTCATTGATGCCGGTATCCGAGCCAATGGCGGTCAGCGACCAGGTCAGAACTTCAATGGCAATGCCGGGAACCAGCAGCCCGAAAGTGGCGCGGTATTCGGTTTCAAAGGCCTGTCTGATCACGTTGGCCGAACGGGTATCAAGATTGCCTGCTGGCAGGGTGATCTTGATCTCATGTCCCTGACCCACATAACGGGCAAAACAATGACGCTCAATCGATATCCGGCCTTCAGGCTGGGCCATCCGGACCACGGATTCAGCTTCGGTCTGCATCTGGTCAAACAGCTCTGGCAGCGATGATTCCCTTATATCATCGAGGCGCAGATAGCGGCTTCGTACGACCTCATAGGCAACTGGTGCCAGCAGAAACCCGACAGCCGACCCGACACCGGCATCCGCAGGGATGATAATCCTGTCGATGCCCAGTTTGTCGGCCACACGACTGGCGTGAAGCGGGGCACCGCCCCCAAAGGCAATCATCGTGCGCCCTTCGAGGGTCATGCCGCGTTCGGCCGCATGCACACGCGCGGCACTTGCCATATTTTCATCCACCACCTCGACAAGGCCCTTGGCGGCATCAACCGGATCAAACGCCAGTGGCGTGCCGATATGGTCGGACAGAACCTGTTGAGATGCAGTCAGGTCCAGTACCATGCTGCCGCCGGCAAAATTGTCGGCTGCCAGCCGCCCCAGCACCAGATTGGCGTCCGTTACAGTGGCCTGATCACCGCCGCGGCCATAGCATGCGGGCCCTGGCATTGATCCGGCACTATCGGGGCCGACGCGAATGCGATCCAGCGCATCTACACGCGCCACCGACCCACCACCTGCACCGATCTCAACCATTTCTATAACTGGGATTTTCAACGGTGTGCCACTGCCCTTTATGAAACGGTGTGCCCGATCAATTTCGAATTCCCGGCTGAGCAGCGGTTTTCCATCATCAATCAGGCAGATTTTCGCTGTTGTCCCGCCCATGTCGAACGAGACCAGCTTTGGTTCTTGTAGTCTGTTCGCCATGTGGGACGCCAGAATGGCACCGCCGGCCGGACCCGATTCAACAAGGCGAATGGGAAAGCGCGTTGCCGTTTCGATCGTGACAAGACTGCCGGCGCTGGTCATCAACAGGCATGGGCATGTAAAGCCGGCTGCATCAAGGCGCGCATCCAGATCGTCAAGATAGCCTTTCATCATTGGCCTGACATAGGCATTGGCGACAGTGGTCGACTGGCGCTCATATTCGCGGATTTCCGGGCATACATCCGAAGACAGGGATATCGACAGATGTGGCATCATTGCACCCAGTGTAGTGGCTATGCGGCGTTCATGGTCAGGATTGGCATAGGCGTGAAGCAGGCCCACAGCAACGCTACTGATGTCATGCGACTGTAATTGTGTGACGACTGCGGCGAGCGAATCCTCATCAATTGTCTGTAGCACCTCACCGCGAAAATTGACCCGTTCTGCTACCTCGAACCGCAGCGCAGATTCGACAAGAGGCGCGCGCCGGTCAGCCTGAATGTCATATTGGTCAAAGCGGTTCTCGAACCCCATTTCCAGCGTGTCAGGATGGCCGGCAGTGGTAATCAGCGCTGTCTTTGCACCCTTTCGCTCAATCAGGGCGTTGGTGGCCAGCGTGGTGCCGTGAACGACAAGCTGGATGGCGCTGGCATCGATGGCGGCCTGTTGCAGAATGATCTGCACCCCTTCCATCAACCCGTCGACTGGTCGTGCAGTTGTTGTCAGCACCTTGGCCGTGAAACGCTGGCCATGACAGTCCAGTACGAGGTCTGTGAAAGTACCACCGATGTCGATGGCCAGACGAATGGTCACGGGTCACACTCCCCATCTGAAATACAGGGTAAATGCTAGCCCGAAAGTGCGGCCACGGTAAAACTGAAACCACCAAGCGCAACAAGGGTGGCCGGGGCGGCCTTTCTGGTGCTGTTCAGGCTGGATAGTGCAGGCCGCACAAACCCTAATATAGCAGATCGTCGATATTCCACTTGGAATATGCCAGCTTTATGGGTGTACCAAGATGTCAGAAGAAAAGCTCAACAGGAAAGTTGCGGTCATTCTCGGAACTGACGTCGTTGGATACAGCAAACATATCGAAGCTGACGAAAACCTCACACTCAGGACATATGAAGCCCGCGAGTCGGTGCTTCTCGCATTGATCGAAGAATATGGCGGGCGTGTTTTTAACACTGGCGGCGACTCAGTCCTCGCCGAGTTTCCCAGCGCGGTAGACGCTCTTGAGTGCGCGACGTCATTTCAGACGCGTATGGTCGAGGCCAACAAGCAGCCAGATAGCCCGATGAAAATGAGATTCCGGCTTGGCATCAATATGGGTGATGTTGTCAAACGCGGCGACAACCTGCTTGGTGACGGCGTAAACATCGCCGCGCGGCTGGAAGCGCTATCGCAGCCAGACGGCGTCTCAATATCCAAATCAGTGCATGACATGGTCGCACAAAAGACCCGGCACAAGTTTCATGATCTCGGCCTGCAGAAGGTAAAGGAGAACGCGTTTCACGCATTCGACGTGATCATGCCCCATACCCAGAAGAGGCAAGGTGCCGATGGAACCAAAAAGCCCCTCCTGATGGCGGCCTTGGCTGCGGTGGCCGTAATTGGTGCGATTTTCTTTTATGTCTTCCAGGAACAAGGTGCCTCAAAGCCGGGTAACCAGGTGATCAGCCTCAACGGATCGTCAGCCGATCAGACCAGTGAGAATTCACCATCTGCCAAAACCAACGCGAACAAGATGTCCGCGCCTACGATCCTTGTAATGCCCATCGACGTTATCGGCCAGTCAGAGGTCGAAGGAATTGGCAAGGGTGTGACCGAGAGCCTGATTGCCACGCTGTCGAAGTTTGTCGGCGTGACTGTATTGTCCTCCAGCACCAGCTATCATGTGGCTGAAAGCGGGATCGCGGGCATGAATCTGAAGACCGCATTCGGTATCGATCATGTTGTGTCTGGCACTGTCCAATATCTTGGCGATGCAGGGCGGATCAATCTGGAGCTGGTTGATCTGGACGACGGGACTGTTTCCTGGTCAGACAAGCGAGACTTTACCGCAGAAAGTCTGTTCAGAGTTCAGGACGAGCTGAGCCAGCTATTGCTTGCCGATCTGGCGATCAATGCTGTTGTGGGCGTTAATCAGGGTGCCAACTGGGCAAACAGCTTCAACACAATCGAAGACTATATGCTGTTTTTGAACTGGCGACAGGAGTGGCGCCGCTTGAACAGACAAGGTTACTTCGCGTCTGAAAAATTGCTGAAGCAACTGGTTAAGGTTATTCCACAGGAAAATTCAGCCTGGCTGTATGTGCTGCCAGCCTGGCAGGTGTTTCAGAAGATCACTCTTGGCCTGAGTATCGACAAGGAAGCTGATCTGAAAGAACTGAAGAATTTAGTCGAAAGGGCATCTGAGACAACGGATATGGAAGAGCCCTATATCCTGAGTGCAATTGTTGGCTTCTATTTCTTTGGCTTGCAATGCGATGAGGCGATCTCGAAAGTTACAACGGCGATACAGCTTGGTGGGTCCGTTGACACGCTATCGGGTGCGGCGCGGATTTACGGGGTATGCGGCGATTACGCCAGGGCGATCGAGGTTTCAAAGCAGGCACTGATTCGGGTACCGCATGATGCTGGCTGGAGTTTCACCAGAAATCTCGTGGCCTATTACTATCTGAATGGTCAGGAAGATGAAGTGCAGGCCTTGATTGGTGACAATATCAATGCGCCTGATATGCATGGCGAGGTGCTTTTCTATTTCGCGTATGCCAGTGAAAAGCGAGGTGATCTTGAAAAAGCACAAGAATATCTGGACAGGGCAAAGCAGGCCGGCACCAGCATCAAGAACTTCAAGCGCTCATTCATCATCAAGTCAGACAGCCACGAGATCATGCAGTCCCTCGAGAGGCTTGGTCTGGACCAAACCTCTTTCTGAGGTGACAGCCTGTATATAGCCACGCCTCTGGATGATCTGAAGACGCAGCAGATCAGCCAGATCCCAACAGGCAATTCTTGAGTGATGACGCCATATTGCGGATCAGGGTGAAATACAGGTTTGGCCCTTTGTCGATTGCCGCGCCGAGCGGATCGAGCACACCGGTGCGTGCGTTGGTATTCTCGGTCACTGTTGCCACAAGCTTTGGCTCGAACTGTGGCTCCGAGAATACGCAGGTTGCATCGAGGCTTCTGACTTTTTCCTGCAAGTCGCTGATCCGCTCAGCCCCTGGTAGCACTTCGGGTGACACGGTAATGGAGCCGATTGCTGACACCCCAAAGCGATTTTCAAAATACTGATAGGCGTCATGGAAGACGATATAGCCGCGTCCCTTTACTGGCTGCAGTTCGCTATCAATTTCGGCCACCAGACTGTCAAGCTTTGCCATCACGGCCTCAGCATTTGATTCATATGTTGCGGCATTCGCAGGATCGGCCTTGGCAAGTGCCTCTTCGATCTCGTGAACCATTGCCTTGGCATTTTCCGGGTCCAGCCAGACATGCGGGTCCACCTCGCCATGATCATGTTCATCATGATCATCATGCTTTTCGTGATCGTGGTCATCGTCCTTGTCATGTTTCTCATGTTCATCATGATCATCATGCTTTTCGTGATCGTGGTCATCGTCCTTGTCATGGTCGTCATGATCATCATGCTTTTCGTGATCGTGGTCATCGTCCTTGTCATGTTCATCATGGTCGTCATGTTCATCATGGCCATGATCGTCGAACGCGCCGCCTTCACGGAACCCGAGGGTCATCAGCCCGCGACTTTCCATCAGCGGTACCGACACTGCTTTCGTTGCGATGCCGTCAATCGACTTCTCCAGAAACGCCTCAAGATCATGGCTCATCCAGAAAACAAGGTCAGCCTCTTGCAGCTGTTTGGCCTGTGATGGCTTCAGCGCATATGTGTGCGGCGAGCCTGCACCCTCAACAATCAGATCGGGTGTGCCAACGCCCTGCATAACAGCGGCAACCAGCGAATGAACAGGTTTGATTGACGTGACCACTCTTACGTCTGCGAAGGCAGTTGTCATGCTGGCGGTCAGGATTGTTGTCGCAAGGAGTGCAGGTCTGATGAATTGCATAATGTTTCCCGGATGTTGTGATTGTCAGATATGCCTTCAAATTCAAAATGAAATGTTATATTATAACATAAAATCACATGTTTCAATTGTCTTGCGTGACAAAGAGACGAAAAGCATTAGCCGAGAGAGATAGGGACAGGCGAATGGCGGCGTGGTAAGGATGCCGGGTGAAGGTCCCATGCCCAGAGAACAAGACATGCTCATAACACTGGAAAACGCTGGTATTTACAGGTCAGACCGATGGCTGGTTCGCGGCGTTTCCATGAACGTCGCCCCCGGCGAAATCGTGACACTGATCGGGCCCAACGGGTCTGGAAAATCCACGACAGCGAAAATGGCGCTTGGTGTTCTGAATGCGGATGAGGGGCATGTGCATCGCCGTGCCGGCCTGCGAGTCAGTTATGTGCCGCAAAAGCTGGATGTGAACTGGACGCTACCCTTGACGGTAAAGCGCTTCCTGAACCTGACAAACCGGGCCAGCAAAAGCGAAATGGAGGTGGCGCTCTCGTCAACCGAGACGCTGCATCTTGCCAACGCCCAGATGAGCAAGCTGTCCGGCGGTGAGTTTCAGCGCGTTCTGCTGGCGCGTGCAATTTTGCGGGCACCTGATTTTCTGGTGTTAGACGAACCGGTGCAGGGTGTCGATTTCAATGGTGAAATCGCGCTCTACAAACTGATTGATGACATTCGCAATCGTTTGAATTGCGGGGTCTTGCTGATTTCCCATGATCTGCATGTCGTGATGTCGACAACCGACCGGGTGATCTGTCTGAATGGGCATGTCTGCTGTTCTGGCACGCCGGCAAAAGTTGCCTCGAGCGACGAATTCAAATCACTGTTCGGGGCGCGTGCCGCATCGGGCCTCGCGCTGTATGAACACAAGCATGACCATGAACATCTGCCAGACGGACGGATTCAAAGCACCAGAGATGCCCCGAATTCAGATGCCCCGAATTCAGACGCCGGCAGTCAGGCAGCTGATGAGACTGGCGAGGCAAAGATTGATGCTTGATGATTTCTTCACCCGCGCCGTCATTGGCGGGATTGGTGTGGCGCTGGTGGCCGGGCCATTGGGATGCTTTATCATCTGGCGGCGACTTGCCTATTTTGGCGATACGCTGTCTCACTCGGCATTGCTGGGCGTGGCGTTGGCGCTGCTGTTTGAACTGAATGTCACTTTTGCCGTATTCGCCATCTCGCTTGTTGTCTCAATGTTGCTGATGCTGTTGCAGCGCCGCGCCACCCTGTCATCAGACGCCTTGCTGGGATTGCTGGCACATTCGGCGCTGGCAGTCGGGCTGGTGGTCCTGGCATTCATGACCTGGGTGCGGGTTGATCTGATGGGATTTCTGTTTGGTGACGTGCTTGCCATCACATCGTTTGATCTGGCGGTGATCTGGGGTGGCGGTGTTCTGGTTCTCGGCGTGCTGTCGCGCATCTGGCACCCGCTATTTGCGGCCACGGTCAATTACGAACTGGCAACTGCCGAGGGTGTGCAACCCGATGTTGCCAATGTCATCTTCATGACCCTGATGGCTGCTGTTATTGCGGTGTCGATGAAAATAGTCGGCGTGCTGCTGATAACAGCGCTGCTGATTATCCCGGCTGCAACGGCACGGCGGTTCTCGGCATCACCTGAAATGATGGCCACAATCGCGGCAATTGTTGGCGTTCTGTCGGTCTGGCTGGGTCTTCTGGGATCACTGGAATGGGACACACCAGCCGGGCCAAGCATTGTGGTGGCCGCGCTTGGCTGCTTTGTCCTCTCTGTCTTGCCGGTGCCGGGGATGCGCCCCGGATTGAAGTCAGCGTTGAAGACAGGTGATAGATCGTCTGCGTCGGCGGCACAGGACAGGCCGCATAGCTCGCATCATTAGGCCAAACCCGATCACCATTTATGGCCGAAGTTGACGCAGCCGCCGAAATGCCCAAGACTTTTAAGCCTGATCAGGGTGGGGTGACAAGATGTCGACAGGCAAGCAGGCTGACAAAGACCGGGTACAATCCCTGTTCAAGACCATCGATGCAAACCGCGATCAGCTGATTGAAACAACCGTTGACCTGCTGAAGATTCCCACCTTCAATCCGCCTGGCGATAATTATCTGGAAATTTGCGAGCATATCGAAACGCGTCTCCAGCCATCAGGGTTTGAAACGATCAAGCTTCGTGCCGAGGGAGCGCTTGGCGACAGCGACAAGTACCCGCGCTGGAATGTCATCGCCCGCCATGAGGGCGCGCAACCGGGACCGTGCGTGCATTTCAACGCGCATACCGACATCGTTGCCCTTGGCGAAGGCTGGACCAAGGATCCGTTTGGTGAAGATGTTGAGGCGGACCGTATTTATGGCCGCGGGTCCTGCGATATGAAGGGCGGACTGGCCGCAGCCATCATCGCTGCCGAGGCCTTTATCAGCACGGTGCCAAACTATGCCGGTTCTATTGAAATCTCGGGAACGGCTGATGAGGAAACGGGCGGATTTGGCGGCGTTGCCTGGCTTGCCGAAAAGGGCTATTTCGATCCGGACCGGGTTGATCATGTCATCATCCCGGAGCCGCTGAACAAGGATCGCATCTGCCTTGGTCATCGCGGTGTCTGGTGGGCAGAGATCGAGACAAGAGGGCGGATTGCCCACGGATCGATGCCATATCTAGGCGATTGCGCGGTCCGGCATATGGGGGCCGTCATTGCGGAGATGGAGGCGACATTGTTTCCGGCGCTGGGCATGCGCGAGACGGCAATGCCTGTTGTGCCGGCGGGGTCGCGCCAGTCGACGATGAACATCAATTCGATCCATGGCGGGCTTGGCGAACCCGAAGAGGGGTATACCGGTTATCCTTCGGCACTGGTGCCAGACCGCTGTGTGATCACCATCGACAGGCGCTATCTGATCGAAGAGGACCCGGTGCAGGTGAAAGCCGAAATTGAGGCTCTGATGCAACGTGTGAAGGCCGAGCGCCCCGGTTTTGAATATGAAGTCCGGGACCTGTTCGAAGTGCATCCGGTGATGATCGGTGAGGACATGCCGGTGGCGGCAACGCTGTCTGCCGCCATTCAGGAAGTGATGGGACAGAAAGCTGAATTCGTAGTCTCACCGGGTACCTATGATCAGAAACATATCGACCGCATTGGCCGCCTGAAGAACTGTGTCGCCTATGGGCCGGGCATTCTGGAACTGGCACACCAGCCGGATGAATGGATCGGCATCACCGACATGCTCGACAGCGCCAAGGTTATGGGTCACGCTTTGATGACCCTTCTGAACAAGCAGGAATAAAGGGGCGGCGCAGAATGCGACTGGATGGCAAGATTGCGGTGATCACCGGTGGCGGGTCAGGCTTTGGGGCCGGCATCGCCGAAAGCTTTGTGGCCGAAGGGGCAAAAGTCGTCCTTGGCGATGTGAATCTTCAGGCCGCACAGGTGGTGGCAGACAGGCTGGACGGGCTGGCGGTGAAGGGTGATGTCAGCAAGGCTGACGACATGGCAGCGCTGGTCGATGCCGCAATGGCCGCACATGGGCGGATCGATATCTTCATCAATAATGCGGGTACAACGCATCTTCCGCAGCCGATGGAGGATGTTGAGGAAGATGAATTTGATCACGTCTTGATGGTCAACACCAAGTCTGTCTATCTGTCCGCACGCCACGTTGTTCCGGTGATGAAACGTCAGGAAAGCGGCGTGATCCTGAACATCGCATCGACCGCAGGCGTGTCACCCCGCGCCGGTCTGAGCTGGTACAATGCCTCAAAGGGCTGGATGATCACCGCCACAAAGAGCATGGCTGTCGAACTGGCACCGCATGGCATCCGCGTCAACGCCCTGAACCCGGTGGCAGGCGAAACACCGATGCTGAAACGCTTTCTGGGTGAAGACACGCCTGAGATGCGCGCAAAGTTCCTCGCCACAATCCCGATCGGCCGGTTCTCAACGCCGCAGGATCTGGCAAGCGCGGCTTTGTTCCTGTGTTCGGATGAGGCATCGATGATTACCGGTATCGGCATGGAAATCGATGGTGGGCGATGCATCTGACGTTGTGTCTGAGGTGGGTAGCGGCCTTGCGCAATCTATGCCGACATCCCCTAATCGCGTGATATGCCTATATACACTGTCTGCACGCAGTCTTCCTCCAGAAGCGGGTTGAAGAACACCACTTCCTCGGCTTGCGCGCGCGCAAAATGCTGGCGCAACCGGCCAAGAAATTCTTCCTGCGGCGGGTCGTTCGACCAGAGCGCAAAAATGCCGCCCGGCTTTAACTGCCCAGACAGCCGGTGCAGACCGTCATCGCTGTAGAAACCGGCATGTGAGGGGTTCAGATAAAAGTCGGGAGTGTGATCGATATCCAGAAAAATGCCATCGAAACACCGGCCGGGCACCTGCGGGTCAAACCCGTCGCCGCTGCGTGCAAGGGCAAAGAAGTCACCTTCAACAAGGGTGCATCGCGGATCATCTGACAGTGTTGTGCCAAGCGGCAGGATGCCCTGATGATGCCATCTGATGACCGGCGCCAGATAGTCTATCACGGTCAGTGAACGGACATGGTCATGGCCGAGAACAGCATCGGCGGTGTAGCCAAGCCCGAGGCCGCCAACCAGAATGTCGGGCGCATCAGCAGCAAGCAGGGCCATCGGGATATTGGCGAGCGCGACTTCAGATACGGTGAAGTAATCCGACATCAGATGTTCGTCATTCAGGATGACTTCAACCACATCGCGATCAAGTTTCAGAATGCGCCGCCGTCGCAACACGAGCTCACCAAGCGGTGTTTTGCTGTAGTCCAGCTCCTCGAAAAAATGCGACATGTGATGCTTTCAGTGGGCAGGGGCGGGCCGCAGGTCAGGCGGCCGGATAGTCGCGCAGAAATACCGGCGCTTCGGGCGTTGACTGGTCCGGTTGATACCGGTAGCCGCCAGCCGTGAAATCCTTTATCGCGTCACGGTCCTGCGCACGTGTCTGGATGATGTGGCGGGCCATGGCACCGCGCGCCTTTTTGGCAAAGAAGCTGACAATGCGTGCGCGTCCGTCCTTCAGTTCCTTGAAAACGGGCGTAATGACTGGCAGCGACAGGGCGGCCTGGTCAACCGCGCCAAAATATTCCTGCGACGCGCAATTGACGAGCGCCGAGGCCCCGGTTTCCTGTGCCTGTTCGCACAGCGCATTGGCAATGTCTGATCCCCAATAGTCATACAGCGATGCGCCGCGGCCGGTTTTCAGCTTGCTGCCCATTTCAAGGCGATATGGCTCAATCTCGTCAAGCGGGCGCAGCACACCATAAAGGCCAGACAGGATACGCAAGTGGGTTTGCGCCCAGGCCATGTCATCTGCATCCAGTGACTGCGCTTCAAGCCCCTGATAGGTATCGCCGGCAAAACTGAGCGCGGCAGGCTTTTTATCCTGAGTGCCAAAGGCGGCAAACCGTTCGGTGTTCAACTGGGCGAGGGAATCACTCAGCCCCATCAGCGAGCGGATATCATCATGCGACAAGCCGCGCGCGACACCTGCCAGTTCCATCGCATTGTCCAGAAACGCCGGGCTGGTGGCGGCAACACCATTGGCCGGGCTCATATCCAGCTTTTTTGCAGGCGAAATTACAACTAGCATGATCAACTCCTCTTCACAGACACAGATTTAGTGACTTAACGCCCGAACATCCAGAGCCTATTGGATAGCAGAGGCTGAATGATAGCTATGGCAAATCGGCATATTGCTTGATTTTGCGCCGTGTTGCGCGAAGGATGTCCAGATATCTGCGGGTGTGAAACATCAACATCCTGCCAATAAAGCTGTTTGCTGACAGCGACAAGCGTCGTTTGCTGACACAACAAGCATGCGACGCGAAGGTGATCAGCATGCAGGACAGCCCTTCCACCCAGAGGTTCAAGCATTATGCCGGTGACTGTTGCAGATATTGGCGGCACGAATGCACGGTTTGCAATCTCCTCGCCGAAGAGTTTGCGGCTGCAGCATGTCACCTATCTGCGCTGCGCCGACTTTGCCGGGGTTGAGGATGCTTATGCGCATTTTCTGGCGTCCGTTCCCGAAGCTATCAAGCAGGGTGAAGATGCACGCACGCCGCATGTGCTGAGCCTTGCAGTTGCCGGCCCGGTCAATGCCGAGCTTGTCGAGGTGTCGAATAACCACTGGCAGTTCGCCAAACATCAGCTGATGGCGAATCTTCAGCTTGACGGCCTGCTGGTGATTAATGATTTCACGGCGCAGTCGCTGGCCCAGTCATCAATCCTGTCTGGTGAGATTGGCACCGGTCATGAACAACTGCTGGACGGCAGGCCGGATATCGCTGCCCCTTTGCTGGTGATCGGGCCGGGGACAGGACTTGGCGTGTCTGCCCTGATACCGCTGCCAGAAGGACCGCTGCCGATCGAGGGTGAGGGCGGTAATATCCGCTTTGCGCCGCAGACCGATATCGAACACGATCTGGACGCTTTCATGCGGAAGCGGACTGAACATGTCATCGCAGAACATCTGGCAAGCGGACCCGGCCTTGAGGCAATTTATGCATTCCTTATTCAGGACAAAAATGCCAAGCCTGCGCAGCAGGCGGACCGGTTCATGTCGGCTGACCAGTTCATGTCAGCTGACCAGATTGGTGCCACTGCGCTGGCTGAGGCTGGTATATGCCGGGATGCTGTCGATCTGATGTTCGGCATTCTGGGCAGCGTCATGGCCGATCATGTGCTGACGATCGGGTGCTGGCGCGGCGCGGTAATCGCTGGCGGCATTGTCCCGCGCCTTGCCCCGCTGATAGATGCCAGTCCCTTTGCGCAGCGTTTTCGCGCTGTTGGCGCCATGTCACATCTTCTGGCCAATGTTCCTGTATGGCTGTCAACAGATGCCGATGCCGGGCTGAAGGGTGCGCGGGCGGCGCTCGACAATCCCTATTTGAAGCATCGACTGCTGACAGCATGAGACGCGATCAGACGCGCAGCAATAGCAGGCAGGGTCTTTGCCCGCTATGAACCAGACATGGCGCAACTGCCGACTACCAGCTGCCCGTGTTACCCATTGACTGCCAGGGTTCGGCAGGATCAAGCGGGTCGCCTTCCTGCAACAATTCAACGGAGATGCCATCAGGCGAACGGACAAAAGCCATGTTGCCGTCGCGCGGCGGTCTGTTGATGGTCACGCCGGCCGCCATCAGCGTTTCGCACAAGGCGTATATGTCATCCACCCGATAGGCGAGATGCCCGAAATTACGCCCGCCTGTATAGTCTTCAGGATCCCAGTTATAGGTGAGCTCGAGAGCTGGTGAGCGTGTGTCCTCATAGCGTTGTTTGTCATGTGGCGTACACAGGAAGTAATTCGTGTAGCGCCCCTTTTCGCTTTCAACAGCTTTGACCATTTCGAGGCCCAGAAGATCACAATAGAAATGCAGTGATGCATCGACATCGGTGATCCGGACCATTGTGTGAAGATAGCGCATTGAAACCTCCTCCTTTGTGTTGTCAGCTGATCTGACCGGCTGCCTCTTTGTCAAGAAATAGCCGGATATCGGGGTGATCGCGCAACAGGCTTGCCGGGCAATCGGGTGTCTTTGGGCCGTTAATCATCGCACTGATGGCTGCTGCCTTTGCCGCGCCAGTGGCGACGAGGATGATCTGTTCAGCTGCCAGTATATCAGCGATGCCAAGGGTGATCCCCTGCATGCCGGTATCATATCCGTTGCGCTGAATTGTGCTGGCTGCCAGATCAACAACCCGGCACCGGCTGCTATCAGGGCTTCCTGGCTCATTGAAGCCGACATGGCCATTCACCCCGATGCCAAGCAGCTGCATCGCCAGTCCCCCAGCCATGCGAATGGCAGAACAATGGCGCATGGCCTCGCTGGCAGGATCGCCAGCCTGACCGTCAATCATCAAAAACCCGGCAGGCGTGGCGCGGAACTGTGAAAACAGGCTGGTGGTAATTTCGGCGGCAAAACTGTCAGTGGGCGATGTTTGGCCAATCACCTCATCCAGTTGCGAGAATACAGTGTCGGCAAACAAGCCATTCGCCTGACCGTCAATTGTCAGAAGATGGTCATAAACCGGTGTCATTGTCTGGCCGGTGGCAAGCCCGACCGGGCGCGTGCCGCTGGTCCGGGCAGAGGCAATGAAGGCATCACCTGCAGCGACTGCCGCCTGCTCAGACCCCTCGAATACAAGAATGTTCGCGCTGTGCATCAGATCACTGCCGCCGCCGTTCGAGGAGAGTCATGATAACAAGGCTGGCCAAAATGACCGCAGCACCTGCCATGGTGTTGATCGATGGAATTTCGGCAAAGACAAACAGGCCGATCAGGGTGGCGGGCACGATGTGAAAATAGAACATCGGTGCCAGAAAGCTGGCATCGGCCCGACGAAAGGCGCGTATGAAGAAGAATTGCGCGGTCGTTGCAAACAGGCCGGTCATGATCATCAGCATCAATTCGCCCGGTGATGGCGCTGACCATACCCACAAGGCAAAGGGGGCTGTCACGAGGGCGACGCCGACCGAGTACCAGACCATCAGGGGCAGATCGCTCATCTCACGCGACAAAAATTTCTGCAGGATTGTCGCCGAACTGCCACAGCACATGCCCAACAGTGCCAGAAGCGCCACAAGCTGAAGCTGGCTGTCCTCTGGAGAGAAAATGAACAGCACGGCGGCAAACCCGATCACAATGACCACCCAGCGTTGCCATGACTGGCTTTCTCGCAGAAAGAAATAGGCAATCAGCGATGTCACGGCTGGCCGCAGGTAACCAATGGTGCTTAGCTGAGCCAGCTGGATTTGCGAGATGGCAAAAAAGTTGATGGTGATGGCAACCGATGACAGCAAAACCCGCAGGCTGTTCAGGCCGAGCTGTGTATGCATATCCGCTATCGACCCGCGCCAGGCCAGTAACGGGACAAGAATAACTGCGCTGCTGAGACAGCGAATGAACACAATCTGCACAGAGGCAAATTCGATTCCCAGCATCTTCACGATCACAAGATGACTGAGGGTGAACAGCTCATTCAGAATCAGAAATCGCAGACCGCCCAGATTGTCGGCTGGCGTGGCGTTCATTTCCCGTTAAAGGGTGTGAGCAGATTGGCGAAGAGGCGGAACGCCCCGACAACCATGTGGTCCATCTGATAGAACAGGTTCAGGGCACAATGCACATGGCTTCCCGCACCGATCTCTGCAGCAAGCAGGCTGCCCTCAAGGGGTTTTTCGCCACTGTCAGACATCGCCAGAAGCGGCACATAGGCCTGATCCCACTCGGATGCGAAATAGAGGCCGCGTTCCTTGATCCAGCCGCCAAAATCCTTGTCGGTGATCGGATTCGGGCCAGCAAATAACGGATGATCCGGCTGCAGCATCTGCACGGGTGCGGATGCGTCTGTTACCCGCCAGCGGATTGACGGGGTGCCCGGTTGCAAGGGCAGCGGCGAACTTGTGGCCCGGTCCCAGTTATCGACAGGGCGGTGATACTGGCTGACAAAATGTCCACCAGCCTCGATCCATGGCCGGATGTAACGCATCGACTGATTCACCGGGCGTGTGCCGCCGGCAAAGACACCGGCAACCAGTACATCCAGCCCGTCAAAGCTGCCGGATTGCAGATCGGAATCATCAAGCTGGACAATCTGCGCGCCAAGCTGACCGGCCCAATGGTGGGCTTCATCAACGCCGCCATCAATCCAGCCAATTGTCAGCCCGTCGAGACCAGCTGTATCCACCAGCGCGATATCAGCTGCAGCCCGCGAGAAACGTGTCTGCCGGCGTATATGCGCGTAGGCCAGTTCCTGGGCGGTGTAGACAGGCTCATCAGCAAGAGTTGCGTGAATGCGGTAATGGCCGGCCCGTGCGTCCGATGCCAGGGTCACCCGGCCTGACATGCCGGTGCTGGATGCGGCTGGTGCTGCCTCAAACTGCCAGCCATCCGGCAGGGACAGTTTTGCATCCTCGGCCGCTGGTACTGTTGCATCAGGCAAAAGCTGCATATCAAAGCCGGTATCCTCGCCAAGGCGCAGCAAGGTGCGCGCCGGAGCAATATGTCCGGTCTGCCGCGGCTTGGTGGAAAAGATCGTGTCGGGGCAGAGCGGCAAAACAAACTGACTGTCCCCGAGATGCAGACAGACCTCGGCATGAAGGCTGGCCGGATCGGCCATGATGCCATGCCATCCTGCCATTGCATCGATTGGTGGTGCTGAAATTGTCAGCGGTGCAGTCATCGCACGCCGCCGGCCCGCATCACCTGTGTCTGAAAAGGCGCCGCAATCAAGCTGGCCAGACCCCTGCAGCGTTGCAGACAGTCTGGGGGCATTGGCGGTATCTGCCACATGCCAGCTAAGCCTCGCCTCGGCCGTACTGCCGATTTCGGGCACCGTGGGGCTGATTTCAAAATGCAGTTGCAACGCGGCGGCTTCGCTTGCCGCCATGGCAACCTGGCGCATTTTCAGCTGCACACGATGTTTGTGCGCCGGCACAATATGTGCATCTAGTGTCAGCAGCGCAGATTGCAGGCGGCACAGCGCGCCCATGACGGCCTTGCTGTCAGGGAATGCCGCCAACGCATCCGCAGCGGCTTGCTGTGCATCGGCGGCAGCCTGCGGCCCGGCGTCAGAACTGCCATCAGCATCAGCGTTACAATGCGCCGCCAGACCGGCAAGCGTTTCAGGCACACCCTCGGTCAGATTGCTGTGGACAGGCGTGCCGCTTGCTGTGCGCAGCTGATGCAGGGGAACCGGTCTTTCCTCTTCATCAACGGGCCGGCCCATGCCTTGTGTCGCGTGGCAGGCACGTGACCATTCACCGACCTGTGCATATGTGCCGCCCAGCACCGGATCATAATCACCGGTCAGAATTTCATGCGTGGCATCTGGTGGTGGTACCTCGTCATCATATGATCCGCCCCCGCCGCCCCATGCTGGCAGATACAGCGCGTTCACTTGCCAGACGGGCAGGCCCAGATCGTCAAAACTGTCGGCGCGTGCGGCTTCATCAAACGCAGCCAGAGTTGTTTGCGTCACCGCGCGGTGATGCCCATGCTGACCTGGCACGTCCAGAAAGGTGGGGATCAGAATGTCCGGCCTGAACAGGCGGACCATCTTGACCATCTGGCGCAATGTGTGTGTCTTGCCCCAATGTTCATAGGTCTGTTCGGCCGACTTGGAAAATCCGAAGTCACGGATCGGATCATCAGGTGTTTCGGCAAGCCAGCCGATATCGGCCCGGATGACCTTCATTGCCTCAAACAGCTCTTCACTTCGCAGATAGCCCAGCGCATCGCCGCGTTCCGGCCCCAGCGCATTCTGGCCGCCCTGACCGCGCACGGCATTCACATACACCACATGCATGCCGTCACCCAGCGACAATCGGGCCAGCATGCGCGATGTTTCATCATCGGGATGCGCCCCTGTCTGCATGAAGATCACGGTGGATTGCAGAGATTTCAGCCAGCCATAAAGATGTCGCAGTGGCTGGCGATGTTCCTGCCTTGTGATGAAGTCCTTTTTCATCGGTCCCTGGCCCTTTCCTGGGTGCGGCTTAGCGTGATTGTGTAGGCGGATCTTTCGGCGGGAAAGATGTTGATCGACACTTCCACAGGCTGTTTCAGATAGTTCAGATACCGACGCGTCATCTCCAGCCCGAGTGACCCGGTTGGCAGTTTCATCTCGGCGCAGATTGCATCCGGGATGGTCACAGGTCGAATTGTCTGCTGAATCTCACTGACCGCAATTCCGTATTCCTCTTCGATCAGGTCACAAATGAAACCGTCATAGTTGGCTATGCGGTCGGTAATGCCCTTGAATTGCTGATCGATATAGACATCACCCCAAACCAGCATTTCACCAGAATCGAGATCATTGCGATGTTGCGAAACATGAACCCAGCGCGACCCTGGTGCTGCTCCCAGACGGGCCGCCAGCACATCGTCGCACACCATGTCATTCTGGCCGGTGACAATGCGCTCAGCCCCCCGCCCGTAGAGAAGGTCATCAACAGGTCGCGTGGTGTAGCGGTATTCGGTAAACGGCCTTTCCGCCAGCACCTTTGTGCCATCGCCGCGGCGCCGTGAAATCAGGCCAAGGGCCTCAACATAATCGAGGGCACGGCGCACTGTGGGCCGGCTGACCCCGAATTCAGAGGCAAGCTGTTTCTCGCTTGGAAGATAGTCACCCACCCGATATTCGCCGGTACCAATCCGTTTGGTCAGCTGATTCGACAATGTGGCGTAGCGCGTTTCCAAATCAAAACCCCGGACTCGAATATGTTGTCACTGATGCCGTTGCGGGCATGTCCGACTGACGACGGACCGAAAGCAGGTAATGCTTTTGCGTGTGGTCCGCTTTTCCTTTGACAACATGGAAAGTGGTATCATAGGTTTTTACATTAGCAAAGGTAAATACCTTTTGAGAAATGCATGCAGCAGACGGAGGGACGGATGAAGACGTGGTTGAAATCAGCTTTTGCACTGGCCATCGGTGGCACATCGCTCGTATGGAGCGGATTGGCCCAGGCGGTGGAAATCGAATATTGGCAATATACCTATGCCAGTCGCGTTGAGGCAGTGGACAAGCTGATCGAGAGTTTTGAAGCAGCCAACCCCGGCATAACGGTAAAGCACACGCATTTCCCTTATGCGGATTATCGCAAAAAGGTGGCTATTGCAGTGTCTGCCGGTGACGGACCGGACGTTGTTCAGCTCTATTACGGATGGCTGAATGATTATCGCGATGGCGGGCTGATCCAGCCGCTTTCCAGTTCTGCTTTCCCGCATGCCAAGATTGAGGAAGAGTTCTTCCCGATGGTTGGCACGATGAAGGTTGATGGCGAATATTGGGGTTTGCCGACGGCTGTACGCTCGCTGGCCCTGTTCTGGAATACCGACATGTTTGCCGAGGCTGGCCTGTCTGGTCCGCCTGAAACGCTGGACGAGTTTGTCGATTATGCCAAGAAGCTGACCAAGACGGATTCTGACGGCAACTATCTCAGTGTCGGCTTTGCGGTCGATACCGATGGCCAGGATCACCACTGGTGGCGCGAAGTTCTGATCAGGCTTTATGGCGGTCAGCCCTATTCTGATGATGGCAAGACCGTAGCCTATACTTCGGATGCCGGTGCCAAGGCGCTGAAGTTTCTGACCGACTTTGAAGCCTCGCACAAGACGGGTGCGAACGGCTTTATGAACCGTGGTCAGGATGCCTTTGCTGCCGGCCAGGCAGGGATGGTTCTTGATGGTTCCTTCCGGATTTCCAAATTCGTGAAGCAGGATGGCCTGAACTTTGCCATCTCGGAACTGCCCGGACATAACGGCAAGCGCTACAACTTCTCGTCCTACTGGGTGAACGGCATCAGCTCGAAAGCAGATGGCGAGAAAAAAGCAGCGGCTGAAAAGTTCCTGCAGCATCTGACATCCGACGCAGCGATGCAGTTGTGGCTGGACACCGTGGGTGAATTGCCCGCCAAGCCAGCGGTTGCGCTTGTTGACGCCAACAAGGCCCACCCGCTCTATGGCCCGTTCATTCGCGGCCTCAGCTATGCCAATGCAACAGCCTTCGTGTCAGAAAAGCCGCAGCGTCAGTCGCTGATTGATGCCTATGACATGGTGGTGCTTCAGGGCGCAGACCCTGCGGCGGCGCTGAAGAAAGTTGCGAAAGCCGAGCAGGAAGTCTTTGACGAATTCTTCGAAGACTGACACGCATCGCCTGTAATCTGCGCAGATGGCAGCGATTTGTTGCCATCTGCCGATTCTTTTCATAGCCGGAAAAACCGAACATATGGCCGATTTCTGGAACAAGCTGACGATCAGGCAAAAGCTGGCGATTACCGCCTGGCTGTTTCTGGCTGTTCCATTGGTCTTTTACATAACAATCCGGTTTTATCCGACGTTTGAGGCGTTTTATGTCTCCACGCTGAAATGGAACCTTCTCGGTGCGAAAAAAGCCATCGGGATGAAGAATTATATCAAGATCTTCGCGGATGAGGATTTCTGGCTGGTTCTGTGGAACACCATCAAATACGCGCTTGTAGGCGTGCCGGTCAGCATGCTGATCGCCTTTATCATCGCCTATTGGCTGAATGAGATTGATTTCGGCCATGACTTCATCAGAGCGATGTATTTCATTCCTTTCCTGACAACAGCTGTTGCGATGGCCTGGGTCTGGCGATGGTTTTATCAACCGCTGCCAATCGGCTATTTCAACATCATGCTGTCCTGGGTTGGCATTCCACAGCAGCCGTTCCTGAAATCGGTAACGCAGGGACTTTATTCGATTATGGCACCTGCCGTGTGGGCGGGGCTTGGCTTTCAGATTGTGATTTTCATTGCCGGCATCAGGGCTGTTCCCCGCAGCTATTTTGAGGCGGCGGAGATTGATGGCGCAGGCCGGTGGCAAATTCTGCGAGAAATAACGCTGCCAGCCCTGAAGCCGACGATTATTTTCCTGACAGTAGTATCGACCATCGGGTTCCTGCGGATTTTCGACCAGGTCTATACAATGAGCGCAGACAGTGCTGGCGGCCCCTTGAACTCTACCAAGCCGCTGGTGTTGATGATTTATGAATTTGCCTTTGATGAATTCAAGCTTGGCCGGGCATCGGCATTGACCGTCATCCTGTTCCTGATCCTGCTTGTTGTAAGCCTTGTCCAACTCTGGCTGATGCGGAAACAGAAATGAGTGATGTGAACGCAACCATGGCCCGGCTGGAACGGGCACGGCCCGGCAAGGTGATCTTGTGGACCTTGTTGTTCCTTGGCGGTGTTGTGATGATCACGCCGATCGTGTTCATGGCAGCGACGTCCTTCAAGACAGGGCAAGAAGTCTTTGAACTGAGTATCATTCCTGACAGGCCGACACTAGAGAACTATCTGTTCATCCTGCAGGAATCAAAATTTATGCGCTGGATGCTGAATTCGCTGTGGGTGGCAACATTCAGCACGGCATCGGTTCTGTTTTTCGACTCACTGGTCGGATATACGCTGGCCAAATTCGACTTCCGCGGGCGTCAGATCGTCTTTATCGCCATCCTCAGCACGCTGATGATACCGACCGAAATGCTGATCATCCCCTGGTATATGATGTCGCGCAGCTTTGGGTGGATTGATACATATTGGGGGATCGCGTTCCCCGGATTGATGACCGGATTCGGCACATTTTTGATGCGCCAGTTTTTCATGAGTCTGCCTGATGAGCTGATCGAGGCCGCGCGGATCGATGGCTGGTCAGAATTTGCCATCTGGTGGCGGATTGCCATGCCGCTTGTGATACCGGCCTTGTCAGCGCTGGCGATCTTTCATTTTCTGGGGAACTGGACGGCGTTCATCTGGCCGCTGATTGTCACCAACGACCCGGATATTTATACCATTCCGGTCGGTATCGCCTCGTTCAATGGTGAATTCCAGATGGATTGGGAAATCGTCATGACAGCGTCATGTCTGGCCACCCTGCCAACATTGCTGGTGTTTCTGTTGCTGCAGAAATTCATCATTCGCGGGATTATGCTCGCTGGTCTGAAGGGATGATCTGAAATGAATTCGGATTACGATACATTTCCTGCCCAAGTGTATGCAGACAGCGTTCTTGCACCCGATCTGGATATCTACAAGCAGCATTTCTCGGCGCCACTTCATGCGATAAATCTGGCGCATGGGGCAATGCTAGCCGAACAGCATCTGCTGCAACCGGCGGACAGCGCCGCCATTCTGGCAGCCCTTCTCAAGATCGACCAGGACCGCCCATGGGCGGATCAGGAATTTGATGGCAGTTTTGAAGATCTGTTCTTTTTGATCGAACGTGAACTGGGCCGTCAGGTAGGCGAAGAGACTGCGGGCCGTTTGCATACAGGACGATCGCGCAACGACATGGAGCACACCATGTTCCGGATGCAGTTGCGGGCCCGCCTGCTGCGGCTTCTGGACCAGTATGGCGCCCTTGCAGATCGCTTTCTGGCGCGCGCCGAACAGGGCATTGACGAGACTGTGCTGTTATACACGCACGGTCAGCCGGCGCAGGTTTCGGTGCTTGGGCATTATCTTGGGGCCGCGATTGAATTCGTCTTGCGCGACATGACCCGCCTGATGGCAGCGCTGGAAGATGTAAACAAATGTCCGATGGGGGCCGCGGCCATCACAACATCCGGCTTTGATCTTGATCGTGACCGTGTGGCCGCATTGCTGGGATTTTCGGGCATCGTTGAAAATTCATATGGGGCGATTGCCAATGTCGATTATATAACCGGCAGCTATAGCGCGATTCGCCTTGGATGCATTCATCTTGGCCGGTTGGTGCAGGATCTGGTGACCTGGACAGGCTTTGAGGTGTCACAGATCGATGTGGCAGACGGGTTTGTCCAGATCTCGTCAATCATGCCACAAAAGCGCAATCCGGTGCCGCTTGAGCATCTGCGCCTCAAGCTGTCGCTTGCTGGCGGCGGTGCAGACCAGATCGTGCAGACAATGCACAACACCCCGTTTGCCGACATGAATGATTCCGAGCGGGAAACACAAGCCGCAGGCTTTGAGGTTTTTGACCGGCTGGACCATGCGCTGCCTTTGCTGGCCAGCTTTGTTGAGGCGATGAAAACCAACCAGCCATCGATCAATCAGCGCATCCAGAAATCGATGGCCACGATCACCGAACTGGCAGACACGATTGTCCGGACGGAGGAGATCGCCTTCAGGCCGGCCCATCATGTGGCCAGCAAACTGGCGCGCGCGGCGCTGTCAAACGGCATGGGGTTTGATGAACTGCCGTGGGATCTGTTCGCGCAAACCTTTGAAGAGGTCACCGGACGAAAGCCAGTCATGGACAAGACATTGCTGACACGTGCGACCAGCCCGCAGAATTTCGTGGCTGTGCGGGAAATGGCCGGGGGCCCGGGACCGGGCGCTTTGCGGCGGTCATTGGACAGTTATGCAAACAGGCTGGCAGGTCTGACGGCAGGCATGGATGATATTCAAAAGCGGATCACGCAGGCTGATGAGGCACGCGCCCATGTGGTGTCAGGCCTGATCGCAGGGGAGACATAAGACATGGCAGAGGTGAGTCTTCAGGGCGTTCACAAGCTGTTCGGGTCGGTTACAGCGGTCGAGGATTTCAACCTGTCGATTGGCAGCAGTGAATTCGTGGTGTTTGTTGGCCCGTCCGGATGTGGCAAATCCACAACCCTGCGCATGCTGGCGGGTCTGGAAGATGTGTCGTCAGGGGTCATTTCGATTGATGGCAAACCGGTCAATAACGTCCATCCGAAAGACCGTGACATTGCCATGGTGTTCCAGAATTACGCGCTGTATCCGCATCTGAATGTGTTTGACAATATATCCTTCGGACTGCGGGCCAAGCGACTGCCAAAAGATGAAATTACCACGCGGACAAATGAAGCAGCCGATATCCTCGGGCTTGATGAATTGCTGAAACGGCGGCCGGGCGAGCTGTCAGGCGGTCAGAAGCAACGTGTCGCGATGGGGCGGGCTATTGTCAGAAAACCGAAAGTGTTCCTGTTTGACGAACCGCTGTCGAACCTTGATGCCAAGCTGCGCCACAAGATGCGTGCCGAGATGAAGTTGCTTCATCAGCGGGTGAAGACTACCACGGTCTATGTGACTCATGATCAGGTGGAAGCGATGACGCTGGCGGACCGCATCGTCATCATGAATCTGGGGCGGATCGAGCAGGTGGGAACACCTGACGAAGTCTACAAACATCCTGCCAGCCAGTTTGTTGCCAGCTTTATCGGGTCGCCGGCCATGAATTTTGCCACAGGCACCATCACCGGCACAGGATCCAAAGCAGCGTTGAAGACGGACAGTGGTGAGAGCATCAGTCTTGCCGGTTGTGATATTGCCGAGGGACGGCGGATTCAGCTGGGATTCCGGCCGGAGCATATGATGCTGGCCAAGGCTGCCAAACCGGCCAGCGGCCATATTTCAATCGGCGCGCACATCACGGTCATTGAACCGATGGGCCATGAAACGGTACTGACCTGCGATGCCGGCTTTGGCGAGATTGTCGGAAAATATGAAGGTGAGGATCGCTTCACGCCCGGCGATGCCGCCAATTTCCACATTCGTGCGGACCGGCTGCATTACTTTGACCTTGATACCGGCCTTCGCATCTGAGGGCGCGTATCGCAATCATCCCCAAAGGGTGAAACAGGACGCCTATCCGAATTCGGCACGAAGCGCCGCATTATGCTGGCCTAGTGATGGTACCGGCCCATAGTCATCAGGCGCGCCGCGTATCGCTGATCCCGGGGCCATCAGTTCGATCTCTCCACCATCGGACTGAACGGTGATAAACCGGTTTTGCGGATGCGCCGTCAAATCCTCAAGATCGGTCAATCTGCCGAAGGCGATGCCGGCAGCGGTCAGACGCTCGATGATCGTCTCACGCGGGGCGCTGGCGAAAACACCGGCAACGATGCCTTCCAGCGCATCACGGTTGGCAACACGATTGTTGTTGGAGTCAAACCGCGCGTCGCTTGCAATGCCGTCATCGCCAAGCACATCGGCGCATAGCTGTTTCCATTCGCGTTCATTCTGGATCGAGATCAGCACGGCCTTGCCATCACTGCACATATAGGCGCCATAAGGGGCAATGGTCGGGTGACGCAAACCGACACGTGCCGGTGGCTTGCCGCCATAACGCGTTTGCAGATATGGCACATTCATCCAGTCGGCAAGCGCATGATAGAGCGACACATCAATGATCCGGCCCTTGCCGGTACGCGTGCGCGCATAGAGTGCCTGCAGAATCGCCTGATAGGACTGCATCCCGGCGGCAATATCGCAGACCGAAACGCCAACCCGCGCCGCGCCGTGTTCGGTGCCATTGACCGCGCACAAGCCGCTTTCTGCCTGTACCAGCAAGTCATAGGCCTTTTGTTGGGCATAGGGGCCGTCACGCCCATACCCGGTAATCGAACAGCAGATCAGCGCGGGATGCTGTTGCAGCAATTCATCAAGCCCGAACCCCATGCGTTCCACCGCCCCGGGGGCAAGATTCTGGATGAAGACATCGGCTTTGGCGATCATCGCTGCCAGCAAGGCCTTGTCAGCATCATCTTTCAGATTCATGCAGACCGACTGCTTGCCGCGGTTCAGCCAGACAAAATAGGCGCTGTCGCCATTGACCAGTGAGTCATAACGCCGCGCGAAATCACCTTCCGCGCGTTCGATCTTGATCACGCGGGCACCAGCATCGGCCAGCCGCGACGATGCGTAGGGCGCGGCAACAGCCTGTTCCAGTGCAACAACAGTAATGCCTTCCAAATCTTTCACATTCGACCTCATTTGACTGCCGACACCAAGTAACCGCCGAC
>ERZ802822.162-NODE-162-length-51013-cov-24.523284_pt1 | contig 51013 bp, 36 predicted proteins | sample MGYA00345649_ERZ802822 | MGnify/ENA primary metagenome ERZ802822 (study PRJEB30503, sample SAMEA104212359) | marine metagenome | biome: Westerlies Biome; feature: [SRF] surface water layer (ENVO:00010504) within the epipelagic zone...; material: water...
TACGACGCCGTAGAAAAGAATGTATTTAACGGCGCGATTCCTTTGAAATACGCTCAGTTAGCGGCATTGTCGGCCTCTGTGGCGATGCGATGCGAATACTGCATTCCCGCACATACCGCCTTCGCCAAAGCCGCAGGCGCCACCGACGAAGAGATAAAAACTGCCGTTGCGATTGCTGCGGATGTGGCGCTGAACAGCTCGATGCTCTACGGCAACCAGTTTGATATGGATACGTTCTTGAAAATGTTCGAGTAGTTTTAGTCGCCATCGTTCAAGCCCGCCTAACGCGGGCTTTCTTAGATTTCTCCCAGCACCACGCAGGTGAGCCTCGTACATTTTTTGTTCAGCGTCTGACACTTCCGATGCCTCGCTTAATTCCACCAGCGCGCATTCGTTAGTTTGCATGTCGTGACGTCAGATTTACCTGAGTGACTTTGGCCCGATCGTTGAATGGAGCTTATTAGACTCGCGTTAGCTGCATGTTTCGGCGCCGAATCGGGCGAAGAGACATGCTGTCTATGCGAAGTGATTAGAATAAACAGCGGTTATCTTGGCCACGACGGTTTTTCGTCCGCTAGGCTCGACGTTGTCTATATGACGTTGTCTACAAAGTGTAAGTCAGTAAAAGCGGAGGCACTGTGCTGAGTGACTCCGCTGTGTCTTTTCAGGCGTTTAAACTGAAGTTACTCAGCCTTTGTGCTGCCACCTACCGGTTGAATAGCCCATACACGGGGGTTGTCGCACTCAGCGAGAGCACCGTCACCCCAAATCGACCGGTACTCGCTCCAATTAAGCTCTCCCATTTTCTCCACGGCAGCGCCTCTCTCGCCCAATGATCCTGTGACCCAAACATCGTAGTAAGTGGCCTCATTTTCACGCGCGTCACCTACCCGTGGTACCCAGACATAGTTGCCGCCTGCAATCTCGTTCTTATCAAACCATTCCATCGTTTCGGTTTGCGCCCGATAGAGCTGATTCCAAACCACATCGTCCTTTGCCGTGCATGATCGCACCTGCAAAAAGGCGGGCTTACCCATCCCCTCGAAAGGTCGTCGCTCTAAGGTTGTCCAGAATGAGTGCGTATTGCAGGTTGAAACGGCGTCGAACTTGGCCTGCAGTTTCTGGCCCTTGGCGAGCCATTCGTCGGCTACGGTGCCAAGCGTTGCTTGGTCCTCAGAAAAACCAACCCAGATGAAATCCATGGGGAAATCATCTAGTGCGGCGAGGTAGGGCGTCATGACACCCGCCTGATAGGTCTCAGAAAAGTTTTCGCTAGCAAATTCGCGCCACTCGTCGGTTACCTTCATCAAGTCCGACATGTCTTTCCCGTCGTTGAAGCTACATGCAAAAAACTCCATGGCGCCTCTGTGATGATCAGCTTGGACTGAGAGAGAAAAACCACTCAGTAATAGTGTTATTACCCATACGCTTTTTTTCATTGTTATCTCCTTGGTGTTGTTTTTTCTGATTGTCTTGGGGCTGTTATTCAACCGCCTTCAACCTAGCACGTGAGATTTCGCGCTTAATTACGTATTGATGAATTTCAGGGTGATTTGGTAGGGATTGTCACAATCGGTGTAACGATGTCCGCGCCACTAAATGGCGATGACTCTCTAGAGTTGGCGTCTCGAGACCTAGACTGAGCGATGTTTGTCTATCCTCAGCTCTGTATTAGGCTGCGTTTCGCGCGTTCTTACTTTTGTCGCTCTGCGCGGTCAGGAAGGCCTCGCTCGGTTTGTAGATAGGTCGCAAAGCTTCCTAGCCAATGACTGCCCATGTAGTGCATGTCACCCAGTACCGCACGCAAGCCGGCTTCCCGATGTGCCTCCACGACAGCACGCAGGGTTGAACGGCGGGCGTCATCGACAGGCAAGCCAGACATAATGCCTTCCAGCATCCACGCGCGACTGGTATTCAGCCCATCCAAGTGCGCTAATTTGCCATCGGTCTTATCGGTAACGACAGCCGGTTGCAGCCAGGATTCGCCAGCCTCGGCATCGAGATCGGGGAAAAATGCACTGAGCCAGTCGCTGAACTCCGCCTCAGTCATGATGCGTCGCATGAGATCTGCTTCTGCGATACACGGCGACAGGAAGTCCTGTCCCGACGGTTCGTACGCGAGCGGACAGTTACGGTCATCGATGTACAAAGACCGAATACGTGAGCTTAAGAGTGATTCAAACGCAGTGTCTGAGGCGACTCGACTCCAGTCCAACATCAGACCAAAAGCAAAGGCTGTCTGACTGTGCTCACCGGTACGAATAGGGTGGGTCAGTTTGGGCAGCCAGTCCGAGATGTTCGCAACGGCCTGTGCCTCAAGGGGCGCTAAAACATTGAGCCAGATTTTCGCTTCTTGGTGCGGTGACTGTCGAAGTTCGGTGGTGAGTTGCAGCAACCAAGCAATTCCATAGGGACGTTCAAAAGACGCCATACCGGGTCGTTGATAGTTAGCCAGCTCGCCAGCAATATTGGCATGGGTAAAGCTTTGGTTCAGCTTCTCGACGATAGTGGGTCGGTCGATGATGTCTGCATGTGTATTGAGAAGGCGGACAAGTAGCCAGTGTCCGTGGACCGACGAGTGCCAATCGAAGCAGCCGTAAAACGCGGGATAGAGCTCACGCGGCGGCTTTAGGTCTTCATCGCTATTCATGACATGCGCGATTTTGTTGCCATATTCCTTATGAATGCACTCGAGTGCGAGATTGGAAAAGATCAGCGGATAAGCCTGCGTAACGTCTGTTTGATCACTGATTGCCGCATTAGGTGAGTCGTTTACGGCGCGCGGCTGCTCCACAGCATTACTCGATGGTTCAGTGCAGGCACACAAAAACAGTATGAGGGTGAGCAGTGGCAGGTTTGGAAGTACTTTCATGGCAATGCTTCTCTGATCTATTCGATCCAACATATGACGGTTTACTAGGCTATATCAAGGCGGATTAAGGGGGGTAATAGGACTAAGCTTCGGCAGCACTAAAGCTCAATGCAAAGCTGCATTTTCAAGGGAACACGCTCTAGTATGTTTGAATCACACTAATGTCACATTGGGATGTATAAATTGAAAGTCTCAAAACCATAAAGTTGCGTTTAATAGGGAGATATTGATGAGAAATATTATTTTTTTCGTGGCAATACTGCTGATGGGTGCAGGCTGTGCCAAACAAGACGAAGGTGAGGCGGCTACTGCTGTAGTTGCCGCTCCTGAAGTGACAGAGACTGCAGCTGACGATGGCCCTGATGCTTACTATGAGTATCTTTGGTGCAATCAAGGCGACGATTTTTCGCAAGAAAAATTAGCTGAGCTTACTGCTAACTGGAACACAGTAATCGATGGTTTAGATGCACCGACGCTAGCCGCATTTGGGTACATACCAAGAGATACAGACATGGAAGATTTCGATGGTCTGTGGGTACTTCGGTGGGACTCTAAGGACGATAGTGCGGCGGGATGGGAAGCTTACGCTGCCTCGGAAGCGGGTCAAGCGCACGAAGCGACTTATGCATCAGTGCTAGCGTGCGGCAGTGAGGTAGGCGTTAATCGGTTTGGTTTTGACGCATATATCCCGCAACCTATGCCCGCAAGCTTTACTGGCGAGCCCGCCCCGTATTTTCTGACTAACACTTTTTGCTCGTACAACGATGGAAAGGGTCCTGCAGATTTGCGCGCCGTTGTAATGGAGGAGTATCTACCGATGTTGGCGGCCGGTGCTGAGCTTAACCCGGAGTCCAGTTACTGGTTCATGGTCGGCGTACCTGACTTTGAGGAGAGAGTGGCAGGCCCGTTTGACTTTAACTGGATCAATTATTGGCAAACAGCTCAAGAAGCGGAAGCGTCATCGACTGCATTCGCCTCGTCAGAGGAAGGACAGGCAATGATGGTTTCCCTCGGCGAAGTGGCAAGCTGTCAAGATGCCCAGGCGTGGGATGGCTACCTAATCCGTTCAAATGCTGAGGCTTGAACGAGCTTAAAGATCGAACTGGGGCCGGTTGACCGGCCCCAATCTTCCCGGCATAGAAACGTTGAAGGTAAAAAATCCCCTCTAGCATCAGCTTCGTTTCGCGGGGGACGGCGCAAGTTTTAGTCGAGAGCGCAAACCGTACACTAATAACTTACGCTCTAACTATCCCAAGATTTATCGACATTTTTGCTACGCTATTTTGGGTGGGTAAGAAGCTATCCAAAGTTTTTTAGAAGCGACCAAATGCCCCGATACAGTCTTGCATAGTCTGGCCTCTGTTAGCCTCGCGGCTGTTGCACTCGGCGAGGCTGGTACTGATGCTGCATCCTATCGAACCGATAACGTACGACGTACTGTTATGAGAGAACTCGAGCCTGCGGTTAAGAAAACGAATGATGATGCGAGCTCGACCCCCTTAGTGATTAATTTTTTTATGAGCAGTGTGCACTTGGTAGGTTGCTGTAGAGCGCCTAGTAATCAAGTCAAAGGGTAACGTAGCGACAGAGTCGTCATTCTCTATTTGTCTCAGCTCATTAATGAGAAGTGATATCGCCTTCTGCGATATGGCTTGAATGGGTTGTCGGATGGTGGTCAGCGGAGGCCAGATCATTCTCGAAATTGGACTGTCATCGAAGCCGGCAATCGAAATGTCATCTGGGACTGACATACCGCTGCGCAGAGCGGCCATAGTCACGCCAGCTGCCATTTCGTCGTTACTGGCAAAGATAGCTGACGGGGGTGTTGCGAGTTTGAAAAACTGCTCTCCGGCAAGCAACCCGGCTTTAAAAGTATAGTCGCCTGCATAGATGTATTCAGATTTGATAGCCAGCCCTCTCTCTTGCATGGCATTTTGAAATCCCTCAAGGCGTCTACTGGTGGTTGTGGTCCCCTCTCGACCCTGGACAAAGCCAATATTAGTGTGACCTAAATCGGCTAGGTGCCGGGTCATGGTTGCAGCTGCTGACACGTCATCCATGCCAACGCTGAGCCCACCATTGGAGGATTCGTTAGAGGCTATTTTCACGTAAGGAGTTTCTTGCTCTTTGAGCAATGCCAGAACATCGGGTGAGTCACAGATAGGAGGTGGAAGCAAAACACCATCCAAATTTGATTGGATAATAAGCCGACGCAAATCGTGGATCATCGATTCATCTTGTGAGCGCATGGGCTCCACGATTAAGTGGTACCCCTCTTCTCTCGTCTGGTGTATGGCGCCGCGCAATAAGTCAACGATGTAATCGGAATTGGGGTTATCAAACACCAAACCTATGAGATAAGACCGAGTTCCCACGGCGGCACGAGCCGCGATACTGGGCCGATAACTTACTTCACGTATCGCGTCCTCAACCTTACTGCGAGTACTCTCGCTAACATTACGCTCGCGTCGAACCACGCGCGACGCGGTTTTAATCGACACTCCGGCAAGTTTCGCAACGGAAGCCAAAGTCGATTTTTTCTCATTCATTTACTGACAGGTTCCTTAAAACGCGTTGTACATTAGTTCACTATTAGCCATAGGTAAACACAGTCCACGGCGATGAACTGAGCGCCTCGTTTGTCGCTTTATCAAAAAAAGAAGCTAATAATTCCCAGGCGGCTCTTCGGCAATACAGTCTCCTTCGCCGTTGGCTGTTGCATCATGACAATATTGTCATTAGTCTGCAAACAGGCATAAAAAAAACACGAGTTTTTCTAATAAACTCAAAAGCTAACAATCCGTGATCAGTCATCAAAAGGGTACCGTAATGAATATTATAAAGTCGGGATTCGGTTTTTTCTTAGCGACCCTTTTGGCGGGTTGTGGAGGCAGTGAATCTGGTCCGAGCGAGATTACGTCTTTTACCAACTTACAGGCGATCAGCTTTGAGACTAACACCTATACTCTCATTGTAGGTAATTCGGAAACGCTCGAGGCATCCGGGGGCTCTGGTACGGGTGCGCTGAGCTACGAGAGCACAGATGAGGCGGTGGTAAGTGTCACGCAGAGCGGTGTAATCACAGCAAATTCGGTCGGTACAGCTACTATCACGGCGACTAAAGCGGCTGATAATCTATATTCAGCGGCAAGCGCAACAGTTGCGATTACGGTCACGCCGAAAATAGAGCAGAACATTGCGTTTCCCAGTGACACCTACAGCGTCATCATCACCAACCAAATAACGATCACTCCCACAGGTGGTGAGGGCGACGGCGCAGTCTCGTTTTCCAGCAGTGATGACAGCATCGTGACGGTCTCAAGCGATGGCGTGGTAACTGGCATAAGCCTAGGTACTGTTACCGTCACGGCGACTAAAGCGGAAGACAGTACCTTCGCCGAAGCCACGGCCCAAACCTCTGTAACGGTTACACCAAAACTGGCTCAAAGTATTACGTTTGGGGAGCAGAGCTACACAGTCGTTCTCGGCAACTCACAGTCCGTGACTGCTTCTGGTGGGCCTGGAATTGGTCAGATTTCCTATGTGAGTAGCGATTCTTCAATTGCGACTGTAAACAGTGCGGGACTAGTAACAGGTGTCGCCATTGGCAGCGTCACCATCACAGCTTTTAAAGCAGCCGACAGCACCTACGAAGAGGCAAGTGCGACCACGACTGTCAATGTTTCAGGTTTGCTTCAACAAACTATTGGCTTCTCATCGAGCGCTTACACGCTTACGGTGAATGACTCTCAAACCATTACAGCAACTGGTGGCGAGGGCACGGGACAGATTACTTATTCCAGCGCAGATGAGTCCGTCGTTACAATAAGTGCGACTGGACTGGTTACGGCGGTAAACGTTGGTTCAACCACAATCACCGCGGTAAAGGCGGCGGACACCCTATATGCAGAAACTTTTGTAACGGCGTCTGTGACTGTCGAGCCTGCCGTCCCTGACGCGCCGGTAATCAGTGTGGTATGGACTGGAAACGGCCGTTTAACCCTCGGCTGGGCTGATGTGACTGACGCAACGTCTTATAGTTTGTTCTACGCAACCGAGAGTATTGCCGCACTGGATGACCTAGCCAACCTCGAGTCATTGGATGGTGCCGTGACAGTCCTCGATGTTACCTCTGACTACACGCTGGCGGGTCTTGAAAACAATACGCAGTACTTTTTAGTTGTTACAGCGTTGACAGGGTCAGTCGAAAGTCCGATTAGTAATGAGTTGGTGTCAACGCCCATGAATCCACTGAATGACACTGGCATCACGGTGAGTGGTAATGGGACTTCTGGCATCAATGCGACCTGTACCAAGGCCATTCAAAATGGTGGACACGTTCCTCAAGACTGTGACCAAGGACGAGATGCAGATACCACTATTGCAGCCAATAAAGCGGGAACCGGAGTCGCTGCCTTTGACTACACGAAATTAGGGAGTGACGGCAGCGCGATCCCGGTCCAAAACGGGACATGGTCAGCAACAGGCACTGAGGCCGACGGTACTCTTTGGTCCTGCGTTCGTGACAATGTGACGGGGCTGATTTGGGAGGTTAAAACCACTACTGGAACACATTCATTTAACGTCAAAGGCACGTGGCAGAATCGAAACACTCTTGCCGACACTACAAATACTGAAGGCCTTTGTGGCATAACAGATTGGAGAGTACCATCGCTGACGGAATTACTCACCATCGTTAATAATGGGCGACAAAATCCCGCGTTTGACGTACCGCGCTTCCCTAATGGCAAGAGCCAATCTTACTGGACGAGCGACCCTATCTCGGGTGTTGCCACCAATGCTTGGACGGTGAACTTTTTTGCAGGGATTGGTAATTCGAAGGCCAAAACCTCAAATTTCCAAGTCAGGCTGGTGTCTGGGGCTTACGCCGCTTCTAAATTTGATGCGGCTCGGTTCATTGATAACGGTGACGGAACCCTCAGCGATGTTGTCACTGGGTTGATGTGGAAACGCTGCCCAGAGGGCTTGTCGGGTGAGGACTGCAGTAATGGCTCGGCATCTACCTTAGTCTGGGGAGGTTCTATGAAGGCGGCAAGAGACTCCACCTACGCGGGCTATGACGACTGGCGTTTGCCCAATATGAAAGAGATGCAAACCTTGGTCGATGTCACCAAGAACAATCCGGCGCAGGACACGAGTGTGTTTCCGAACCCTACCAATGTGCTCAATTATTGGACGTCGTCACTGACCAAAAAAGCGAACCCCGTAACGCAGTCTTATCGGATTAATTTTCAGCGAGGGCTCAGTCAGTTCGTTGCACGCACAGGGTCTCAGAACGCGCAGTGGCTCGTACGGGATGATATCTGATGTTGTTTGACAGTCAGCTAATTAGGGCTCAAACCGCTAAAAATTCAGGCTTAGACAGTCGCGATCCAAATACAGATGTATTCGTGCCTGCGAGCGAGATCGAATCAAAATCGAGGAGTCACCCCATGAAAGGACATCGTGATCGCATATTTGCGGCAGTGCTACTGGTAACTGCCATGATTGCAGCGTTATCCATTTCTAACGCGATGGCGCAGGAGGAAGGTAATTCTGCCGAGGCTAATGACACTGCGACGCCGGAACCGATGGAAGAAGTGGTGGTCTACGGTATCAGGCAGAGCTTGGAAACAGCGCTGGAGGAAAAGCGGCAAAGCTCTAATCTCATCGAAGTCATCAACGCCGAGGATATCGGTAAGCTGCCAGATGAGAACCTAGCGGAAGTACTCGAGAATATTCCCGGTGTGCAAATTAGTCGAAGCGCGGGGATTGGCTCTTCTGTCTCGGTTCGCGGTAGTGAAAGTAACCGCGTCGAAATTAATGGGCGAGGTACCACGCCATCTGGCGATAACCGCGGCGGTATGAGCTTTGAAGATCTGCCAGCCGCGCTTGTAAGGTCTTTGAACGTCGTGAAGGTCCCGACGGCCGATATGGTTGAAGGCAGCATCGGCGGAACGATCGACGTCAAGACGTATAAAGGATTGGCTCTCAAGGAGAGGCTTGCTGTGTTTCGTGCCAGCACTGAGTTTGCTGAAAATGCAGACGTATGGAATGAGAACTTCTCCGCCACGATGGGCGATAAATTCGCCACATCGCGTGGCGATTTGGGCGCGATCCTTACTATAAGCCATCTAAAGAAAACCGTGCGGGAGGATTCATTACGCGCTTCCCCCGGAGTACGTGCAGCCAACCAAAGTAACGTTGATTTCACAGGAGACGGTCTTGGCGATGCTTACTACAAGCCGGGTTTTGGCGACCTGTTATACGGCGTTCAGGAGCGTGAAAATACTGCGCTCTCTGGCTCCCTCGAGTGGCAGTTCAATCCCGATTTAAAGCTATTTGCAGAGGCCTCCTATACAGACTTCAAGAATTTAGGGCTAGGGCAGTCAATGTTCATCGGTGCGGCTGGTGGTGATCAAGAGTTAGATGGCACGGCCGAAGCTACCTACGGTTCCGTCTCAGTTGCTGGCATTGAGGTTCCGGTTCTTACCTCGGGCGTAATTGGCGGTGGTATCCTAAATGGGCGTGCAGACCAGCTCGCTGACACCGGTATGCCCAACGACGGGTTGCGTCTTAGGGCTAACAACCGGGCGTCCTCTCGTGAGACAGAGTCCTATGTAGCCGCCATTGGCGGAGAGTGGGATCAGGATAACCTTAAGATCGAATTTGAGGTGAGTGCCGCCGGATCTGAATCGTCTAATCCTTCTTTTACAACAGTATTTCAATTTAATGATCCCGACGCCGATAATTTTCACAGTGCCGGCGCCGCGATTCGCGTGCCATTCTTTTATGATTACCGCGATGGGGTGCTAGAGTTTGGACCCACGGGAGAGCGTTTGGGGGCTGAGCTACTCGACCCGAATTATTACTCGTTGTTTGTGGCGAAGGATCAGGAGAGCTCTTTCGATAACGATGAAATCGCCAGCAGAGTGGATGTAACGTGGTTCCGTGATGGTGGCTTTTGGCAGGAAGTGAAGGCGGGCGTGCGTCTCAGTGAGCGTTCCATTAATCGCTCGCGCCTGTCTCAGGTGTCACAAAACTTTCCGGGTTTCTCAGGTGCTGACTTGTCTGAATATTTAACAGCAACGCCGGGCAATTTTTTCGATTTTCAGGGTGGTGGCATCTATCTTGACAATTTCCTGACTGGTAATTCGGCAGTCATTTATGGTCAGCGCGAAAACCTTAGAGATACTCTAGGTTTGGATGTAAATGGTATCAGTGATCCGCTCCAGGGGTTCGGCGTCGATGAACGCACGATGGCCGGCTATGTTCGCGGAGACTTCGAAACGCAGATATTGGGTATTCCGGCCCGGGGTAGTGTTGGCGTGCGCGTCGTTAATACGGACCAAGATGCCGCGGGTAACGAGGTATTGTCTGATGGCGCCCTTCGGGATGTGTCGGAGTCTCAGGACTACACCAACGTGCTTCCCTCGCTTAGTTTAGTACTGTCCCCCACCGACGATGTTCAGATTCGGTTTGGTGCAGCCGAGATCATGCGAAGGCCCAGTTTTGGCGATCTGTCTCCAACCGTAAGGTATCCGCTAAATGCCGCGCAGTCTGTGATCGTCGGCGATCCGACACTTGAGCCAACCACGGCAAAGCAGTTCGATTTGGCGATCGAGTATTATCCGCGAAAGGGCAGTGTTGTTAGTTTGGGCTTCTACCGTAAAGAACTCGATGGCGTGATTGGTAGAGAAACTATTTACCGAGGTGTTTGTAACCCAAGGGCGGTTGACGCCAACGCCAATGACCCGATTCTGGCTATTCCAACCTGCACCGTGGGCGGTGAGGCAGGTATATTGGTCAATCGCATCTCACCGGTGAACTTACCGGGTGGCGATATTGATGGTGTTGAAATCGCATTCCAGCACTACTTTAGGAACTTGCCCAAGCCCTTTAATGGTCTAGGTATCATTGCGAACTATGCATATCAGGAGGGGAGCCGGGATCAGACGTTCAACTCTCCTGCGGCCATTGCCAGCGACGGGTCGCAGCAGGAACTGCCGCTCAACTTCGTGAAGCTGTCAGAAAACTCCTACAACTTCACAGCTTTCTATGAAAAACCGAAGTGGTCAGCCAGACTACGATACACCTACCGAGATGTTTTTTTGGTCAGTGAGTCCACGGATATAAGCAATGGCTTACCTCTCTACGCTGATGATCGTGGCCAGCTAAATGGGTCTATGAGCTATAACCTAAATGACACCACCGCAATTACGTTAAGCGGGGTAAATTTACTTAAAGAGCGCACTGTTCAACCGGCCGTTTTCCCCGACGGACCCATCGCACGCATGATGGATGCTGACCGACGCATCACACTTGGACTGCGAGTGAAGTTGTGACCATAGCACTGCTGGTATGCCTCTTTATCACGGGTAAAGCCATCCCGATAATGGGTATAACCGGCAGTTACGCGAAAGGTAACGCTAGAGTTGCGGCCAGTGCGTTGTGTGCCTTTGTCGCGCTCGGTCTGCTGGTGGTAGCTCCCGCAACACAAGCGGGGACTATCTATTATGTGAGTGAAGCAGGTAGTGATCGAGATGACGGCTTGTCGCCAGAATCTCCGTGGCAAAGCGTATCAAAAGTCAGCAGGACCCGCTTTCAGCCCGGAGATACTATCAAGTTTAAGGCGGGTGATGTCTTCGAAGGACAACTCATTGTGTCGAGTTCGGGTGATTCTGACAACCCGCTCACGTTCACACGATACGGCGACGGTGCTAGGCCCTTGTTAGACGCTGGAAATGGCCGACGAGGGGCGCCGGTCGCTACGATTTTGATCGAGGATAAAGATCGTATTATTCTTTCGGGCCTTGAAGTACGAAACTTCCGTCAGCGGTCCCGAGACAATGCCGACGACGCCAATGCCTATGGAATCTTGATAAAAAATACGGGGAGGCGTGCGTTAAAAGGGTTTGAGCTCTTTGATCTTGAGGTGAGAGACGTCTACCCAATCAAGCGGCGCAAAGCCTTCAACTTAAATACCGTCAGCGGAATTCGAGTCGAGACCCGACCTTCGAAACCCGGTACTCCGGTGGTTAATACGTCCGATATCTACATACACGATAATGTAATCCGCTATACAGGTCGCTTTGGTATTGCCGTTCGTCATCGGGCGCCCGCGAACAAGTCAGCGACCAATCTTAGTGATCATTTTGACCAAAACATCAGAATCGTGAACAACCTGTGCGAGGACTTGGGCGGGAGCTGTGTTTTGCTCAACGGCGTCGATAAGGGGCTGCTGGAGAGCAACACCTTTCTTAGATCCGGCTCGCTGCGCAATAAGGCCCTCTCCGTCACCCGCGGCAGTGGCGCTTGGTTCTTTCGGTCGAAAAATATAGTGGCTCAGTACAACGCGGCCATAGGTTCGCGTGGTCACAATGACTCAAGCGGTCTCCATGTGGATTTTGGTAATGAAAATGTCTTGGTTCAATACAATTTCTTCTATGACAACGAGGGGTACGGCACAGAAATTCTGGGCAAAAACAAGAATGTCATCTGGCGTTACAACGTCAGTGTCGGGGATGGCAGTCGAGAGCCGAGAGTGGCTCGACCTGAGGGTATTAAGAGTCAGTTTCCGGGTAAGACCGTATTTGTTAGCGACTTCGCGGCGCCGAAGCGTATCGTCTCTGAAGACATCTACCTCTATAACAACACCTACGTAACCTTCGAAAATACAGAGCCTCAGGTAGAGCTCAATGGTCGCAACGTCAATCTGATTAATAACGCGTTTATCGCCGTACCTGGAAGTCGGATAGGGAGTCGAGTGACCGTTGTTTGGAATGATCAAAAAGGTCCACAACTCTCGCACAATCTTTTTTCAGGAGCGGTATCACCGGCCTTTATGTCGTTGGACCGCTTTGCACAAACCCCTGACATCAACATTGATGCTAACGGGTCGTCATTAGAAAATTTTGCGATGCCGAAGGGACTTTTGGGAGTCACGGTTGAGCACCCCTCGTTCCCCGCGGCAGGCACAGGTATTTTCTCGCACGTAAGTGCAATACCGCGTGAAGATATTTTTGGTAACCCCGTGTCGCAAGATGCGCCTAAAGTAGGAGCAGGTTGAGGTTTTGATGAGAGGGAGTAAGAAGCAGGTAGTTAGCGCACTGGTCCTAATGACGATGAGTTTTGCGCTGCCCGCAACACCTGCGGTTACGAAGCCACCCAATTTCATATTGGTACTGACCGATGACCAAGGCTGGTCCTCGATGTCATCGACCATGGATAAGCGTATTCCTGATGCGAAGAGTGATTTTCACGTAACACCATCGCTTGACCAGATTGTAGTCTCGGGTATTCGCTTTTCCAATGCCTATGCGGCATCGCCGGTATGCGCTCCCAGTCGTTACAGCATTCAGTTTGGCAAGTCGCCTGCGCGCTTGCAGCACACACGTGTGTTGGGTGGCAACAATGTCAATCACGATCAAACGGCAATCCCTCAAGTACTCAAAGCAATTGATTCGAGGTATCGAGCCGCTCATTTGGGAAAGTGGCATATTAAGGCCGATCCGGCTCGGTATGGCTATGACGTTCACGACGGCCAAACAGGGAATAAAGAGGGGGGGTTCGTTAACGATAAATCCCAGTGGTATGGCTATTCAGAGGACGATCCGAAAAAGATGTTTTCTCTGACAGATCGTGCGATTGAATTCATGACCGAGAGCGTCACGCGCGAAACGCCATTTTTTCTTCAGGTCTCTCACTACGCGTTGCATTCCAACCTCGCTTATCGTCAAGAAACTTTCGATCAGGTATCGCGTCAGACTTTGGGCAGCTTGCACACGAATGTAGCTTATGCCGCGATGATGACGGATCTTGATGAGGCGATTGGGCGCTTGTTTGACGCTTACAAGCGGTTAGGTTTGAGCGACAACACTTACTTCATTGTTACCTCAGACAATGGTGGTATGCCGGTATTACCTCAGCAGGTGAACAAAGGGCGGCCCTATAAAAATGGGCTTAACGCGCCCCTTCTGAGAGGCAAGTGGGATCTCATGGAGGGCGGGATACGAGTGCCCTTTCTGGCAGTAGGGCCAAATATCAAGCCAAACTCGCAGTCAAATGAGCCCATTATTGGGTACGATTTGATGGCGACTTTTGCCGAATTGGCTGGGTCTTCACAGGAGGTACCTGAGGACTCGGACGGGGTAAGTATCGCACCGCTTCTCGCTTCACCGGATGCACATCTGAAGCGACCGCCCCACGGTCTCATCTTTCACTTTCCGCACTATAACCAAGTGGGGCTCAATGAGCCTCACTCGGCCATTCGCGCTGGTAATTTCAAACTAGTGAGGTTTGACCAATCAACGCGCTCCTTACTCTTCAATGTGGCGGTGGATCTCGGTGAGACTAAGGACATTGCTGAGGCTAACGCGGCGTGCGTGGACAAACTCGAGGCGCTGCTCGATGCTTATTTGACCGCAGTTGGTGCGGAGCAGCCAAAGGACAGCAGTAGTTGGGTTAAACCAGGAAAAAAGGGGCAGATACAAACGCGATTTTTGGAACGTTATCCAGCTACCGCGTCGAGAAGTTATGAAGGCGAGTGCGGTGATGACCTGATTTAGCGATCTTAGGGTCAACGGGTAAAAGATGTCGAAGTGCATCAATAAGGAGTAACGCTGTGAAAACGAATAAAGGTAGAGGCATCATTACACTTCAACTGCTTAGCCTATGCTTAGGCATGCTAAGTATTGCCTCAGTTCAGGCGCGTGACGCGACATCTAAGGTGCTTGATGTGCAGTGGCAAACAGATCGCGAATCAAGTCAGCCATTGAACGTGATCTTCATCCTGACCGATGACCAGCGTTTTGATGAAATGGGGTTTATGAATCCGATCATAGACACCCCTAATATAGATCGCCTGGCACGTGAAGGTGTGCATTTTAAAAATGCGTTTGTGACAACGGCTTTGTGCTCGCCAAGCAGAGCGACGATACTAACCGGGCAATACATGCACAACCATGGGGTCGTAGACAACAACGCGCCTCCCAATCCTAACAGCGTTTTCTTTCCTCAATACTTGCAAGCGGCCGGCTATGACACGGCATTCGTCGGTAAATGGCACATGGGCGAGGCGGCATCGGCATCGAGGAGCTTGGACGATCCTCAGCCAGGTTTCGACCACTGGGTTAGTTTCGCGGGGCAGGGACATTACTATCCGACACAACTGCGTAACGGTCTCGTGAATCAACTGAACATTAATGGTGAGCACGTCCCACAAAAGGGCTATATCACCGATGAGCTCACTGATTACGCGCTGGATTATTTGTCGGAACGGCCATCCGATAATCCGTTCTTTCTCTATTTGTCACATAAAGCTGTCCACGCCAACTTTTCCCCAGCAGAACGGCATGCCGAGCAGTACGCTGACCGCGATATTCCCATTCCGGCCAGTCAAGCTGATACCGATGAGAATTACCATGGAAAACCCATGTGGGTAAAAAATCAGCGTAATAGCTGGCATGGCGTGGACTTTCCTTACCACAGTTCACTGGACGTGCAGGCATACAAGATGGAATACCACCGGGCGATGTCGGCTGTTGATGACAGCATCGGTCGGCTACTAGCCTGGTTAGCGGAAAATGGTTACGCGGAAAATACGATTGTTATGTTGATGGGCGACAACGGATTTTTGTTTGGCGAGCATGGCCTGATAGACAAGCGAAATGCCTACGAAGAGTCAATGCGCGTACCTCTTGTTGCCTGGGGCCCCAGTGTATTGCCAGAGAGCTATAAGGTGGATGAAATAGTCGCCAATCTGGATATCGCACCGACCATGCTTGATATTGCCGGCTTAAAGTCGCCGGTCCAGTTTGAGGGTCAAAGCCTTCTTCCATTGGCGCGTGGCATGTCAGTGTCAGACTGGCGGAAAGAGCTTTTGTACGAGTACTACTGGGAGTTTAATTTTCCCAGCACTCCCACAACCTTTGCACTGAGAACCGACGACTACAAGCTCATTCAATACCATGGCATTTGGGATACGGAAGAGCTCTACGATATAAAGAATGACCCCAAAGAGATGAATAATCTTGTCGGAGACCCACAGTATCTGCCGATAGTTGCTGCCATGCGGCAAAAGCTCTTTCAGCGACTGGTCAACAACCAAGGACAACACGTCGTACCTTACACGGAGAAGTTTAGTAGCGGCGCGGTCTTTCGCGAGCGCGATCGATCCAAAGCTGCTGAGTTTCCAGATCGGTGGCTAAAAAAAGACAGCGATCCGGGACTAACCAACTTTTTTGTACCCGACCATAGACGCGTCAAAGCGCGGAAGAAAGCGGCAGAGGTGAAGGCAGGGGAGTCTAACTAACTTGACCTGCAGACTGTCGTTGCGTGCGCTTCGGTGATGTCATTAGTCAGTCGGTGTTGGCTAGTTTCAGCCAGGTGAAAGGCACGTTATGCCCTTAAAGCTGAGGTAAACGGATGCCAATTTCGAGTTGGCATTCTTGGAAGATGCGCCATCACTGTGTGTTAAACCAAATGAAGACAGTGCAATTTGCGACTGGAGAACAACACTACATGAAGCGATACACCGCGCTACTGCTTCTGATCAGTATGCTGATAAATCCGGCCCTAGGATTGCCGATGCCGGCTTATAAAAATGCTGATTTAAGTGACGAGGCACGACTTGAGGATTTGCTGAACAGGATGACGCTGGCCGAAAAGATCGGGCAGATGTCTCAATATGTAGGACCAAAGCACATTGCCCGTTCCGAGAAAAATTTGACTCTGGAGGAGATGAAAGCCAGTGATGCGTTTGGCATGTACCCCAGCCTGCACTCCTCACAAATCCCGGACGTCATAAGAGCTGGCAGGATAGGTTCTTTTTTACATGTCACCGACCCTGAGGAAGCAAACCTCTTACAGCGTTATGCGAGTGAGAGCCGCCTGGGCATTCCATTATTGATTGGCATCGATGCCATACACGGTAACGGTTTGGTTCGAGGTGCCACCATTTATCCCTCACCCATCACTATGGCCAGTAGCTGGAATCTGGATTTAGTTAGACAGTCCTCGGTTGAGACTGCGCGCGAAGTCAGGGTAAGCGGGTCCCAATGGACGTTTACACCGAATATTGATATTGCGAGAGATCCGCGCTGGGGGCGGGTCGGCGAGACCTTCGGGGAAGATGACTTTCTGGTGGCTGAAATGGGCGTCGCCGTCATTGAGGGTCTGCAGCAGGGAAATTTCGATGAAGAGGATCAGGTGTTAGCTACAGCTAAGCACTTTATTGCAGGCGGTGATCCAAGTAATGGACTGAACTTGTCGCCCATGGACCTATCGATCCGCTCGCTTCGTGAGGATCACTTCCCGCCTTTTGAGCGCGCTATCAACGCGGGCGTTTTTTCGGTAATGGCTGCACATAATGAGGTGAATGGCGTGCCGGCGCATGCCAACCATTTTTTGCTCTCAGAGGTCTTGCGTGACGAATGGGGCTTTGGGGGCTTCGTTGTAAGTGACTGGATGGATGTCGAGCGCTTACACACCTATCACCGCACTGCGGAAAACTTTAAGGAGGCGGTGTACCAGAGTGTTAGTGCCGGTATCGATATGCACATGCACGGTCCAAAGTTTTTTGACCCGTTGCGTCAGCTGGTCACAAATGACCGAATCAGTGAGACAAGAATTGACGCTGCGGTAAGACCAATATTGCTCGCCAAGTTCCGACTCGGTTTATTTGAGAGCGCACAGGTCGACCTATCCGACGTAAAAACTGTCATGTTCAATGAAGAACATCAGCAAACTGCACTGCGGCTGGCAAGACAGGGCATCGTGTTGCTGAAAAATGATGCCAATACCTTACCTCTCTCCGCGGGCACACGCGTCTTTGTCACGGGCCCTAACGCTGATAATCACTCGCTGATGGGCGACTGGGTGTTGCGGCAACCCGAGGAAAATATTACGACGGTCATTGAAGGCTTGAGAGAGGTTGGTAGCGCGATTGCAGAGATTGATTACTTCGACCTTGAGGGTACCGTAAAAAATATTGAGCCGGATATGATTGCGACGGCAGCGAAGCGGGCTGAATCGGCCGATGTGGCTATCGTGGTCGTCGGAGGTAACCCCCTACGATACGAGCGCAAAGAGAAAACGTCGGGCGAGAACGTTGCTCGAAGTTCAATTGGTCTATTTGGACAGCAACTAGCCCTAGTGCAGGCAATTCATGCCACAGGTGTGCCTACGGTTGTGGTTTTGATTAACGGTAGGCCGCTAGCAGAACCGTGGATTACCGAAAACGTATCTGCACTGCTAGAAGCCTGGGAGCCCGGTGCATTGGGCGGTAGGGCGCTTGCTGAAATACTTTTTGGGCACGTCAACCCCAGTGGCAAAATGCCCATTACGGTGCCTTACTCAGCAGGACATCTGAAAGCCTTTTACAACCACAAACCTACGGCTAGGGTTCGTAAATATGTTGATGCGCCTAGTCACAATCTGTATGAGTTTGGTGACGGCTTGAGCTACACGGACTTCGCCTACTCGGGCGCTCAATTATCGTCCTCAACGGTGTCAGTGGGTGAGTCGACACGACTCTCTGTGGTGGTGGAGAACGTAGGTGAGCTACCTGGCGATGAGGTTGTGCAACTGTATGTTCGCGACAATTTTTCCGCTGTAACGCGACCAGTGAAGGAGCTCAAGGGATTTCAGCGCGTTTCACTGACGCCGGGTGAGGCGCAAGTGGTTCACTTTGACATTACCTCTGAGGCGCTTGGTTACTTCGGTATCGACATGTCGTGGCAGGTTGAACCCGGTGACTTCAGCATCATGGTTGGTGGATCTTCCCGGAGTCCCGAACTTGAAACGGTCACACTGCGGGTTATGCCGTAGTGATGCGGTCAAATTGGACGCTGTGACTCAACTTGTGCGCGGATATACGTTAACGCCTGTCAATCAAGGGATTCTCTAAAGGGCTTGCATATGTTCTCTCCAGAAAAGCTAATAATCGGCAGTGTTGTGGCTCTTTCGACAGTCTATGCGGTTGCACAGGCGGACGATGTTGTAGCGTCGGATAATCAGAATATTTTGGTGATTATCGTTGATGACTTGAGAGCCGATCTAGGCATCTACGGAGATTCGCAGGCTAATACGCCTCATATTGACGACTTGGCTCAGCGCGGTATTGTGTTCGACAGAGCCTACGCACATCAGGCTATTTGTGCCCCGTCGAGAGCATCGCTGCTCACTGGACTCAGACCGAAAACCACCGGAATCAGGCGCCTCGACCAGCCAGTGTCTGAGTGGGTTCCCGACGTACCGACACTTAACAAAACATTTAAGAACGCGGGTTATAAGACACTTGCCTTTGGTAAGGTTTACCACCACCTTGACGATGACCTTGAGGGCTGGAGCCAACCCCCAATTGATCACGAGCCCGCCATGCGAATGCGGCGAAAGGAGCCCGGCCAACCTAATCCTGTAGTCGATATTGTGGCGTCAGATCAAGGGCTGCCTGATCGACTTAATATCGAGCAGGCGCGTGCCGCACTTGTATCACTATCTTCAAGCGAAACACCTTTCTTCATGGCCGTAGGGACACACAAACCCCACTTGCCCTTTAGGGTCCCGCAATCTGCATGGGACGCAACGCCTCAAAAGAAGTCCATCTCGCAGGCATTGCAAAAACCGCCTAAAGGCGCACCGCCCTGGTCGGTCGTCGCTTACGAAATTTGGAACTACGATAACCTGCCGAAGAAACCAGGCCCCATGACTCCCGCACAGACCCAACGCCTGCGTCGTGCTTATGCGGCCTCGATTACTTATGTGGACAGATTAATAGGAGATCTACTGCAAACGTTAGATGAGACCGGACTATCTGACGATACGCTGATCGTGCTGTGGAGTGACCACGGGTACAAGTTGGGTGAATACGGAGCTTGGTCAAAACACACTACACATGAGGTCGATCTAAAAATTCCGTTGATTGTTGTTGCACCTCAATCGATGCCGCAGGCCTCTCGCAGCCTTGTGATTGTCGAAACGGTGGATATCTACCCAACGATCCTCGACTTTGCGGGGATAGAGCATCCCAATCATCTCGAGGGCGCTTCATTTAAGGGCGTCGTATTGGGTCAAACCGATGTGGCAAAAAAGGCGGCTTATTCCGAAATTACGCGCTGGGTATCCGGGGTCAAGTTGCGAGGACAGTCGGTAAGGAATGATCGATATCGCTATACCGCTTGGGTTTCAGTGACCTCAGGTGAAATAGTGTCCAGAGAACTCTATGACCATCGTACCGAATTACTGCCAACGCTTAATCTTGCGGATAATAAAAAGCTGGCACTTGTTTTGGACTCGCTTGAGGCGTTGCGCTTTCAGCATTGGCACGGTTCGTAGACATGCAAAGGATCCTGACATTAGCTAAAACGCGTTCGAAACGCACTCATCAAGTAACGATACCTGCTAATAGACCCAAGCATCGGGGCCAAAAATAATGAGACTGGCTAAACATAGAGTTCTTCAGTTATTGCTTTTTGTGGCGTGCGCCAAGCTCTTAGGTTGCTCGCAATCGATGACTGACTTGAGCGAGTTAGTGCCCCGTGAAACGACTTTGTCTGAACAGCCCCCGGCTGTTCTGGGAAGCCGTCAGCACCAATCGCAGCCGAACATCGTCATTTTTCTCGCTGATGACATGACTTGGCACGACGTGGGTGTCTATCAGAGGCTGACGAGCTCATTAGTGGGTGCTGATAACACTCCGAATATCGATCAGTTGGCAAGTGAAGGCGTCGTTTTTGAACGTGCCTTTACCGCTACAGCGATGTGTTCAGTGGCACGGCATCAAATTTATACGGGATTGTACCCTGTTCGAAGCGGCGGTTATGGAAACCATTCACGTGTTTACGCGGATACAAAGAGCATTGTCAGTTACTTTTCAGAACACGGGTATGCGGTGGCACTGGCTGGCAAATCTCACGTGTATCCCCGCCACGTATTTTCGTTTACAAAAGCAGGAGGTGAAAACAAAGGCCCCGCCGGCGAGACCACCTTTGGTATTGCAAAAACTAGGGCGTTCTTAGACGATATTGGACAAGCACCTTTTGTGCTCGTTGTGGCGTCAAGTAACCCGCATATCCCATGGAATCGTGGTAACGCGAAAAACTATCCTCCAGCCAATATTACGGTGCCGCCGTATCTGCGTGATTCGCCCGAATTAAGAGCCAAATTATCTTCTTATTTGGCAGAGGTCGCCGAGCTAGATCGAGAGGTAGGTTTGATTGATGAGGAGCTTGATAAGAGAGGATTGACCGACAACACCATTTTCGTATTTTCATCCGAGCACGGAAGCGATCTGCCCTTTGCAAAATGGACGGGCTACGATGCGGGTGTGAGGGTGGCTTTGGTTGTTCGGTGGCCCAATAAGATAAGCCCAGGTATTTCTTCAGCGATCGTGGAGTCAGTCGATCTGCTTCCAACGCTCATGGAGCTATCTGTCAATGAGGTCCCAGCGGGTTTAGACGGTCGCAGTTTTTCATCGCTGTTAAGCGGTGCTGGCGAAACCCATAAAGAGTTCGCCGTCGGCCTGCAAACGAGCAAAAACATTCACAATGGCGTCCCATATCCGATCAGGTGGGTGCGCACAGAGCGCTATAAACTGATTGAAAATCTCCTTCCTGAGACCCAGTTTTCAAGCTTCACAACGGCGAGTGCCTGGTTTCAGCAGGAGCTTGCAGATGAGGTGGGAGCGGGTACCGACCGTTATTTGAGGTATCTAAACAGACCAAGGCATGAGTTTTATGACCTTGAGCGAGATCCGTTCGAATTACATAATTTAGCGGGACAGCTCAATGCCTCGCAGACAAGCGAGCTGGAGCGAATGCAGACGCATTTAAATCAGTGGATGCGTGAACAAAATGACCAAGGCGTTCAAACTGAGATGGCGGTGTGCCAGCGAAAAGGCTTTTCTCACAGAGGATGTCCTTAGCGGCGGGATGCTACCGTTTTATTGCTCTATAGATTTTAAGATGGCAGCCTTAGAACGATGACTTTGACAGCATGACCAATTGACGCTGACATAAAAAAGCCCGCTTCTGGCGGACTTTCTTGTGGTTTTCAAGACCAGCCAGCTTGCCTTCAATCGCCATTGCCTCTGGCGATTGAACCCTTAGGGCGCCATCGCTGTGCTCTGGCGGACTAAACGCTCCTGTCGTACCGTTCTTCAACAGGCCTTGCCATTCCGAGAGTGTGGTAAACCTCTAAACACAAAAAAGCCCGCACATGGCGGGCTTGTGGCCTACGGATCTATTTAGAGTACGGTAACACTGTATACACTCAGCGTGCCTGATACCTCATTAGATACTAAGAGATACATTTCACCGTCTTGAGTGATGAACTTGATATCCTCCGGACCTAACGGACCCGCTAAATTAGCTTCGACGGCGGCGTTGTCTGCGTTGAAATCGCGCGGATTTATATATTGCACGAACTCAGCGCTTTGAGGATTCGTAATGTTGTAAACCATTACACCACCGACTCGCTCTAGGGCGATGAAGGCAAACGTGTTGTCGTTAATGACTGCTATCTCAACAGCTTCAGGCTCGGGACCCTTAGCATCGGAGCGAGAGTCACCATCGTTTTCATCATTACTTGCGTTGAAAGATGAACCCAACTGCTGGGCTGTAATGACTTCAAAATCGCTGCCACTGTCAAAAACAGGTCTCCCTGTATCCATATTCCAAATCGTGAACGATCGAGCGCCATACGAGTAGAGGTTCTCATACACGCAGCCATCGACCGCGTTTTCGTTACTGTCAATGGGTTGGCCCGTGACAGGAAGCGATGAACAGGATTCCGGATCAACCAGTCCTAAATCGGTCATGACAAGAAGTCTGCCGAGGTTTTCGTTATCCTGAAATCCAGTGCCGAGCTTTTCTTTGAGTTCGTCAGTGAACTGTGTTGCCACGAGATCTTTTATCCGAATCTCATCTATATAGTCACCGGAGTCTGACTCGTACTCTCTGCCATCTCCCTCATTAGCTGTAACAAGGTAAGTGGTGCCATTGACTTCATAGGCATCGAATCCGTCGGGCTGATAGGTGCCAAATACTGACCAATTTCTAATATTGACTCGATCATCTTTATCGCTTGCATCAATTTCGTTACCCGGAAGACTGTAGTCCTTGAAACCTAAGCCAAATACTTCGGTCACTTCCGCTGTGGCCAAATCAATAACGGCGACTGCATTGTTCTCCTGTAGCGTCGCATAGGCAGTCCCGCCGTCGGCTGAGAAGGCGACAAATTCAGGCTCCAGGTCCTGTGCCACGGTTATTGCAGTGAAGCTTGCGACGGATGGCACTTCATAAGTTTGTCCCGTATTTATAGTGCCATTTGTATTAGCTGCGGCTACCCAACTAAAGTCACTGAAACCATCGCCCGTGCCGGTCAGCTGAACAGATTGCCCCACCGGTGTTGATGAACCCTGCACAACATCCATCTCTGTTGAGGTAACGCCGGCACAAATGCCGGTGGCGTTGCTGATTACTCCCTCATAGCTAAGCAGCATATCGCAGGTGTCATCGGACTGAGAGCCGACATCTGGTCCAGGGCCCAACAGTGCGACCCCGTCTGGTGCACCATTTTGAATACCGTTGCTGGGCCGATTTACAACGTATAGGTCTAACCCGCCCGACGTCGTCTTTGTAAGGTTAGCGAAAGTGTTGCCCGCATACGGGGCGCCATTATTGCCGTTTATCAGCTGAAATCTATAACCGGTAGTATCAAAACCAGCCGGCGCAGCAAACTCTACAAACTCGCCCGAGTCTGTCCCCTCGTTGTCGTAATGAATTTCATTAATCCAGGGTGTTGATGGAGCCGGCGCCTCAGGTTGAGCAGCCGTTGCCTTGGGCGAGATGCGGACGGGGCCCGTCAATGTTTTCGTGCCACCGTCATTAAACGCCGTAAAGTCGGCGGTCGCTACTGTAGGTGATTGAAAGCCACCGGAAACGTCGATGACAGTGATGGTCCCCTCGGGGTCATTAGAATAGTCATCGCTGGGTTCGCCTTCATTCGCCACGACCGCGTAATTGCCGTCAGGGCTGAATCCGACTTTGTCAGGCAGAGCACCCGCTTTGACAGCAGATACAAAACTAGGGCTACCGCCAGCGACAGAGTAAAAGGCTACGTAACCATCATCTTGTTTGGGGTCCGCCTCAATCGCTACGGCCATATAATCGTCGTACACGTCAACGCTGTTGACTCCGCCCAATTCTAGAGGCTCTTCGCTGGTGACATTCGCCGCCACGTCTGCAGCGACATCGACGCTGGACGTTACTGCTGGTGAGGTGGGATCTGCCATTCCGACCACGTCAACCTGTTTTAAATTTGAGTTCACCAAATACGCTGTTTGTGACGCCGCATGGTAGGCAACGATTTCAGCTGCAGATTCATCGAAGTTATCTGCCAGAGCCGCGGTACTGCCGATTAGCTTCAGCGATATAGCGGTATTGGCATCCGCGCCATCCGAACCGTCCGCGCCATCCGAACCATCCGAACCATCCGCGCCATCCGCGCCATCCGCGCCATCCGAACCATCCGCGCCGGCAGCGCCAGCCGCACCGGCCGGTCCTGCAGCACCATCAGCGCCGTCATCGCATGCCGAGAGCATTAACCCTAGTGACAAAACTAGAGCGACGCCTCTTAAATTCGCAAAGAGTGTTTCCATCATTATCTAACTCCATATTAAGAAATTAACAATCCCAACCCTAAGGCTGTTCTCTCTTCATGAAGATAGGATTAAGAAAAAAAGAATAACGCGTTGCGGTTTCGTGAATTTATTTTGACAACAACGCTACCCCAGTGGTGTGACACGGATTCCTCTGCAATCATGCCGCCCACGGGTCGCAAGCAAGATCATAGTGGCAACGCTCGTTTCTGAATAATAAAGGCCAACTCCGATGTTAAATAAGTGGTTAGCACCTGTACTTTTTTTGTTTGTGGTCTCTTGCGGAGGAGGTAGCGCCGGTGATGGCGTAACCCCGACGCTAGAACCAATCACGCCGCCGCCCTCAAACTCGCCCCCCACGTTTTCAGCGACCGAATACGCGTTTCAGGTCCAAGAGGGATTATTAGATGTGGGGTCCGTCGCGGCATCGGATCCTGACGGTGATCAGTTGGAGTACGTGCTTACGGGATCTGACTCGCAGAATTTCTCCATTGACAGTGAAGGCAATCTCTCCTTCCTTCAATCACCAGATTTTGAAGCACCCACGGACTTAGATTCTGATAATGACTACGATCTCGTTGTAGCGGCTAGTGATAACAGCAGTTCTGCTGAGGTGTCGGTTACCGTTACGGTGTCAAATGATCCATCGGACGACCCGGTTACCAATTCTCCGCCTGTTTTTGATGAAAACCCGATCACGTTTGAGGTAACTGAGGCAGGCTCTACCGCTGTTGGCATACTGACAGCCACAGACCCCGATGGAGACTCGCTTGATTTTACTCTCTCTGGCGCGGACTCAGAGCACTTCAATATTGTCGGTGAAACCCTGAGTTTTGTAGAGCCTCCCGACTTCGAAGTGCCGCGCGACGATGACCAAAATAACGTTTACCTTCTCGAGGCGAGTGTCAGTGATGGTGTAGACACGGCAGTAGCCAATGTCGAGGTTACAGTGCTAAACGACCCGTCCGATGATGAGACGGGCGAAACGCCCGGTGGTGGCTCTAGTCCCACTCTTTGGGTCAATGAATTCCACTACGACAACGTAGGTACCGATAGCAACGAATTCATTGAGGTTATGGGAGTAGCGGGTACCGACTTGGAAGGTTATTCACTCGCACTTTATTCCGGAGGGCAGAGCGGTTACTACGGCAATATTCGACTCAGAGGCATCATTCCCAACCAGAACGACAGCGGCTTTGGCGTCATTGCGTTTGACGCTGAGGGTTTGCAGAACGGATCGCCAGATGGATTTGGGCTCGTGTCTCCCGATGACGAATGTTTAGAATTCATAGCTTACGAGGGTGATATGACCGCAGACGGTGGTGGGCCCTGCAATAATGTCTCAGGGCAGGATATCGGTGTCTTCGAACAAAACGTCTCAGCTGACTTTTCGCTCCAGCGGTCCGGGTCTGGCCGGCAAGCCGAAGATTTTGTGTGGGTGGGGCCGCGGCTGAGTTCGCGAGGTGAAATTAATGAAGATCAGACCATTGGTGAACCTGGCGACTCGGAGGAACCATCTAACAGCGGGTCGCTCTTTGGTTACGCTGTGTCGATAGGTCAAGTGGTTACCCCTGACTATGATCGCCCGTCAACCTGGGATGACAGCGACAATGACTGCATCAGTGATCGACATGAGATTCTTATCGCGCAGCATGACTCAGACGGTGGAGTTTATGACTTAGTCATGTCTTCTAGTGGGTGCAGCGTAATTTCAGGTCGGTGGTACGACCCCTATGACGGTATTGAGTACTTTGACGCTGCGTCGGTTGAAATTGACCATGTCGTAGCCCTCTACGAATCTTGGATCTCTGGGCTTGGAAATATGTCTGCTTCAGAGCAGCGCACATTTGCGAACACTGGACGCACTAGCGCAGGAACGAAACCGGAGACGTCCCATCAATTCCTTGCAGTAGGTAATGCATCAAACAGCTCTAAAGGTAGTTCGGATCCAGCCCAGTGGATGCCAAATGAATCTAGTTACCACTGTACCTATTTAAAAAAGTGGGTCTTGGTGAAAGTACAGAATGATTTACTTTTCGATCAAGCAGAGTTTGACTACGTCGCTTCAAGACAAGGCGAGTGCGACGATACACCCTTGCCGGACCTGCCTGAGAATGAAGATCAAGGTAATCCGCAAACAGATCTTCCCGACGGTCCAATCGGTGGATCGATTTGGATAAACGAATTTCATTACGATAATGATGGTGTCGATGAAGGTGAGTTTGTGGAGCTTGCGGGGCCTGCGGGAATGGATGTAACCGGATGGTCGCTGCTACTCTTCAATGGTTTCAATGACACCGCATATAACACCGTCGCCTTAACGGGCACTCTCACGGATTCGGGTTCTAATTTCGGATTTCTGGTAATAGATTTTCCTACAAATGGCATCCAGAACGGGGCGCCCGACGGAATGGCTCTGATAGACAGTAATGAAGAATGCATAGAGCTTCTCAGCTACGAGGGTAGGCTTTCGCCTGCATCTGGCCCGTGCAGTGAATTTTTAGCCATCGATATTGGAGTAGCGGAAATTACCACTACTAGCGGCGGAAGCACGGCTATTGGTAGTTCGCTTCAAAGAGTCGGCACGGGCTCAGGTGGTCCGGATTTTGAGTGGTCTGGTCCCTCGCCCAACACAAAGGGACTCACAAACACAGAGCAGGTGCTGGAATAGCTGATTCAGTTCAAATGGAATCAGCTCGAGTACGCAGGTTCTCACAATAAATGTTCTGGTTTTGAGCACGGTGTTGGGGGTGAGTCTCTGTAAACGGTATCAACTTCCTACTAATTGTGGCTAGCGATGGGGTCTATTATTCGTAGATCAGTTCAATGAAGTTGATTTTTAAGTTGTTTTCGTACGTACCGGCCAATTCCAAGGTGAGCTTGCCCGAATTTAATGCGCCCAATGAGATCTCTGCGAAAGACCATATGTCATTACCTCCAGAGGATAAGCCTTCTAATGAACCTACGAGGCTTCCGTTCACTAACAAATCTAGAGAAATCGGCCCCGCCGCAGCAAATCGCACTCTTGCTTTAAGCCTTCCAGGGACTTGTAACTCCGACAAAAAAGTTAATCGTTGTTCAGCGCCTGCAATAGCATAAAGGTCGACGTATCCGAACTCATCCGAGGAACTTTTGTGACGAAATCCTGTCATTTCGTGCGAGGCCTCTGCCTCTAATACGCCAGGGATCGCATGGAGGAACTCTGTAGATGGAAGTCCGGCGTACAACGCGCCGAGAGGTGTCAGTTGCCCGTCAGCGCCCAGAAGAGAATTAAATGGCCAGTTACTAGGTCCATCCCTACTGCGAGCGATAAACCAAGCGTAAGCGCTAACACTGGAACTCCTTTCCATCCAGCGGACCGTTTCGGCTAAGTAATCCATCTGTCTAGCAACAGTTACATTCGGGCCCATAGCGCTCCACTCTGTGACCCAGATCGGCAAATTATACTTTTCGAATGACATTACAAACTGCGTAAATCGTTCAAAGTCACTCCCGTACCAATGTATTGCGATGGCATCTACTTTGCATTCCCGGCATTCATCAAAAAATGCGTCTAAGTACGCCCAAGCTCTTGAAGGATCATCGTAACCCTCAAAATACACACAGTTATTAGCGCAATGATTGACGGCTGGAGACACTAAATTGAGATCATAATCTAAGGCGATCGCCTCGAGGCGCGGCCAAGCCAGAGCGGCCTCAGCTGGCGTTAAATTGGCTTGATTGCCAAAATTAGGTTCATTAAAACCGAGGAGACTGTTCGCACTAGTCGAATTATCAAGAAAAACTCTAAGACTTGCCTCGTCGAAATTTTTCCCCCATGTCATCGGAACGAATTCATGCCCAGTTTGATGAAATGAATTCTCGACGGCTGGCTCGGGACTAACGCTCCAGTCGTACCACCATCTTATTTTGCCCGCTAGTGTTGACAAATCATGGTCCGAGATAGGGATACCGGCTCCATTCCCGTAGGCAAAGCCTCTTTTCTGACTTCGATGCTCTACGAGGACGTTCCTCACTGCATACCCAACATTCCCAGCTTGATCCTCTGCCTGATAAGTGACTTCGTATACTCCTGAAGCGAGCATGTTTAGGGACTTAGAGGCATCACTTTGAATAGCTTCTCCCCCATCAGATGTCGCCATAGGATCAATGAACAATGTTCCCAGCTCGACTCTGTATGGGTTGCTACCTATGATCGTGATCACGGGAGGTGTCGTGTCAGTCTCTACCACTAAACTCGGAGACGCAGCGTCACTGCCACCTCCGCACGCTGATAAGAGGCTTGCGATCGCCAAAAACGGAGGTGCTAAGCGGAGCGTGTTAGGCGTTCCTTGCGTCACGATGTGATAGCACTCCCAGATAAATGTGTACTCGCGAAAGTTATTATCGAGGGTGCCGAGGAGTTTGCACGCATTTTTGAAGTATTTTTCGCTAAATATTGTTCGATATATGGCTGATTTGTAAACTTAACCAGGTGTGTCATTTTTGCCGGGCAGGGTATTGCCTAAATGCTGCTACACGTTTCAGATGAAGAACAGAGTCTTGAGCCTACTGCTGCCATCACACGATTTTAGACGTGCGCCGTGATAAATATTCGGGGTCAGATAGGTCATTAAAATAGGTCGAACATGTAGCTATTACGAATGCACATAAACAATACAAAAATAAAAAGTGCCGAGAGTCAGGGGATGGACTAGGCTGATCTGTATAGCTGTATAGCTGTATAGCTGTATAGCCGTAGAGATGTAATCAGACTGCTAGTGGCGGGAGTATGTCTCGTCTGTAGTTTAAAAAAATATAAGGGGTAATCATGAAAAAATTTATAGCTTTAGGCTGCATTGCAGCATGCTCCGTCGCTCCCGCCTTGGCGGACGACCACGGGTCAGGGCCCATGGGTAATGGCGCCTTTACAACCTTATTTGTCTCGGCGAAGGATGTAGAGAGTTACATCAATTCTGTGAAATCCAACACAGCTTTGTTTGAGGCCATTGGCACCGATGCAGCGGGCTATTGCGAGACGATTTCTGGACGGGATGAAGTGGGTCAATTGATGATCTGGAATGCGTTTGGCAGTGTGACTGATGCGCTTGTAGGAGCCTCTAAATACGACGCCAGTAAGGCGCCTGCTGAAATGGCAAGTCAAAGAGACTTTAAGTACGGCACAACATGGGCTCCGCTGAAGCCATTCCCGCGCCTAGACCCTGGCTACGAGAGAGCAATGAGAATAAAACTAAAACCGGAGAACCTGCCGGCGTTCATTGCCGCCATTACAAAGATGGAGGCCGAGGTCATTGCGGCAGGTCACGAGACCTTTATGAACGGCTTATTTGTTGCAATGGGAGGCGGCACTACGGAAGCTGGGACTTACTACTTGAAGTCTATTACTTCTTCAGTCGAAACTCATGGAGCCGTTATAGATGACTATTTTGCAGGGGCATCTTGGGGGGCAACTTACAACGAAGCATCGGCAATGATCGATGAAGTAGTCAACGATCAGTTTGAAATCTGTGAGCAGTTTTATACGGCAAACTAAGTGCAATGAGGAAGAGGGGTGTTGCGCACCCCTCTTTCTCATGCCTATCTAGTAAACTCAATGAAATAAAATTATGGCGAAACAGAAACTTGTGATCGCGTTATCGCTTTCTAGGGAACAAAGAGCCGCATCAGGCGGACGCCTTTATATTTGGTAGGACCAGTCAGATTGTCTTCAATCGCCATTGCCTCTGGCGATTGAACCCTTTGGGCGTCTTCGCGTTGCTACGACGGACTAAACGCTCCTTAGGTCGCGTTTTTCGAACTGGCGACCTCTACCATATCAAGGCTCACAGAACTCGCGACAACAAGTTAGGACACGATAAAGGTTAACATCTGAGTGGTTCTGATGGCCCGATTTAAAATTGCAAAACCTATTTTACCAGTCGCTGCTAAATGGCTTGCCTCACCTGCTACAGGCGACTACGACTGATTGATGCTCGGTAACTCAGAGCGTTACAGCTCTTTATGAGTCTGAAAACATTACCCGCGGCCTATTGAATAACGTGGCTGCGAAAGCCATCAAGGCAAAAGCGAATATGAGTGTGCCTGCCGCCGAGTAGAGTAGCCACTGCACTGGCACTGCCTCGCCCCTTACCAATTCACTGATAAGCAGGTTTTGAGAGAATAGCGGTATCGGCATCATCGATGCCTCGGGTTTTACCGGGTTACTCATAAACATCAGTGTTGGAACCATGGGGATGAGTATCACGAGTCCCATGTAGGACTGCGCTTCGCGGAAACTTTTGGCGTAAGTTGCCAGTACCGTGAGCAGCGCTGCAGCCATCAAAGCTATCGGTGCGACCACCAAGAGAATGCTAACCATAGCTACAGCACCCAGCCCCAGATCTACGCCCAGGGCTGCGAGTGGTAAGTAGGGTAGTGTGATGCGAAAGGCGATGAGAGTGAGCACGAGCGAGGCCATCCCAAAGATAGCGGTAGCAAGTAATTTGCCCATCATGATTTGCCATCGAGGCACGGGGTTGATTAACAGGGGCTCAAGCGAGTGACGCTCTTTCTCGCCCGCCGTGGTATCGATGGCGAGGTGCATGCCGCCCATAAAGGCCGTGATCATCAGGATATAGGGTAAGAAAAGCATGAAGATCATGCCTCGACTCTGCGGCGTGGATAGATCTACGTCGCGAATCAGTAGTGGCGACATTACAATGGGCGACACGCCCCGCATCTGTAATCGCAACAAGCCGATCTCGCTACCGAAGCCTCTGAGTAGACCCTTCACTCGCGAAATCGGGATATCGGACTCTGGTCGGGAGGGATCTATGATGACCTCGATCTCGGCAGGTCGACCGGCTTGCCATTGCTCACCAAATATCTCGGGAATACGGATGATCACCGGCTCCTTCTGGCTTCTAACCAATGACTCGGGATCATCCGGTGCAGGCTTGATTACCACTCCGTGCTGCTCGAGATAACGAATCAGATTTGGGGCTTGCTCAGCGCCGACGACCGGGATCTCGAGCACACGCTCGGCGCGTTCGGTCTGGGCTGAGGTGCCGAGCCATGTCATTCCAATTAACAGCACTGGAAATAGAATCGGTGCCAATAACAAAGAATTGAAGACCGCCTTGCGATCGCGGAGGTTCTCACGTACTTCCTTCTTGAGTACGACTAGGATGCCGTTCATGCCATCAGCCCCTCTTCAGAACCGATGAGTTGTACGAAAGCGTCTTCTATGGTGTCGCGGCCGCTGCGGCTGATCAGCTCGTCAACAGTGCCTGTCGCCGCTACTTTGCCTTTGGCAATGATGACAATGCGATCACATAGCGCGGCTACCTCTTGCATTATGTGGGTAGACAGCACCACAGACTGGCCGCTGTCCTTGAGGCTTCGAATATATTCTCGCAGCGCTCTGGTGCTCATCACATCGAGACCATTAGTTGGTTCATCCATCAAGACTGTTTGTGGCTGATGCACCATCGCCCGAGCAATAGCCACTTTGACGCGTTGACCCTGAGAGAAGCCCTCGGTTCTTCGATCGATGAATTCGCCCATATCGAGGGTCGCCGCAAGCGATTCGATTCGCTCCTCAATAGTTTGCTTGGGTAAGTTGTGAAGCTCACCAAAGTAGCGGATGTTTTCTCGTGCTGTGAGTCGGGTGTACAAACCTCGACTGTCTGGCACCACACCCAGCGTGGTTTTGATCGCCATCGCATCTCTCGTGGGGTCAAGTCCGTCAATCCGAATATCGCCTTCATCCGGTGGTAGCAATGAGTAGAGCATGCGCAGCGTAGTTGTTTTGCCGGCGCCATTGGGGCCAAGGAGTCCCGTGATCTCGCCGTCACGGGCTTCAAATGTCATATCACTAACCGCTTTTACCTTGCCGAAGGACTTATGCAGATTTCTGACCTCAATCATGGGTTAGGTCCTAGCAGGCTGCTAAAGAACGGAGACGCTTCGATCTTCTCAACACAGGTGATATCGATGTTTTCAGTCGCGCCCTTGGCAATAAAGTCCGTAGCGATTTTTTTGAAGCAGGGGTGTGTCATCACCGAGTGCGACTGACCCTGCGCCACCAAGTTTAAGTGGTTGCTGTAGGAGCTGGCTGCCTGGTCGGCGTAATGAGGAGGTGTTACGGGATCTCTTTCGCCTGACAGCAGCAGCACGGGCAAATCTGATACCACTGGATTATGGAAGTCTTCAGCAACCTCCCCACGAGGCCAGAGATCGCATTGTGTCTTGAGCGACTCTAGGAAAATACTGCCGAGTAGCGTGTCGCTGTGGTCGGCACTAGTATCAATGAAGGGGTAGTCCTCGCTGCAAATAATAGAAAGCTCCACTCCTCGGGCGACCACATCGCTGAGGCCATTCATCACCATGAGTGCTTGCGCCGCGAGTCTCGCCAGAGAGCCAGTTGCAATTGCTTCATCGATTAAAATCGGAAGCGTAGCTTGGGTTTCACTTGCGTATGTCAAAAATCGAATGGCCACAGCGAGTGTATCGGCACTCATTCGGATATCGCGATCCTTACCTGTGATTGGGTCGGGGATGGTGACCCACCGCGCTTCGCTGCGCAGATCAGCTGCGAGCGCATTTAGCTGATTCAGGCTGTCACCAAAGCTATAGTTGCATTCTTCATTGTTGTAGCAATCATCGAAGACCTTAGCGAGCGCCGCATCGAGCATAGGGGCATGGTCCTGACCCAGAGCGAGCTGCATCGGTACGACACTGTCGAGTACTGCGGAGCGAACTGTCTCTGGGTACTTCCTCAGGTACACCTGAGCGGCGCGAGTACCATAGGACACCCCCATGATATTGATTTTCTCGTACCCCATGGCTACTCGAACCTGGTTGAAGTCGCTCATTGCTATATCGGTGGTGTAGAAGCGAAGGTCAGCCTGGAGTTGATCACGACAGATAATGGTTTGCTCTGCCACATACCCAAGATCTAGCTCGGTATTAAGATCCATATCCTCGTCGATAGGGCAAGCCAGCTTGTTGGATTGGCCGGTACCGCGTTGATCAATCATCACGATATCGCGTTTTTCGCGAATTTTACTGAGTGTGCCACGGATCATGACCCAGGTCTCAGAGGCCGCCTGCCCCGGTCCGCCAGCAAAAAAGAAGACCGGATCTGGTTGGGGCTGCGTTGCGGTTGAGGGAGCGATGGCAATATGAATCGAAATCTTCTCACCATTTGGGTCATTGGGGTTTTCTGGCACCTCGATAAAGCCACAGTTAGCACGCGCCGTGGCAGGCGAACCCGGCATCGACAACACGCAGTCCTCAAAATTTACAGTGTTCGCTTCAGATTGAGCTTGCACTTGCGAAGACATGTTGATGAGTCCGACGGCGGCTAACGCTGATGCAGTCCGATTCAATACGATACAAAGTTCGCTGAATGAACTTAGTCTGAGACCACTGATAGACAAACAATTTGAGTTAGTAGTCGACATATATAGGGCCTAAACCGTCTGGCATAAGTCAAGTATTGACTCTCGAAGATCATTTTTCCAATCTAACAGCAACTGGTGATTGCAGTCCGCAATTTCTCCTCTAACCAGAGAAATTGCGGACTGAGATTTACTGATAGATGGTTACGCACGAGGCTGCCAAAGCTAACCTTCTCCAGGCAGCGTAATTTCTGAGCGCTACCTTTCTAAGGTAGAGGTAACTCGCCACAACACGCGAGGACTCAGCGAAAACGAAAAATAAAATTGAGGAGAAACAGAGGCTTAGAAGTTTGGTGAGACCAGCCAGATTGTCTTCAATCGCCATTGCCTCTGGCGATTGAACCCTTTGGGCGCCTCCGCGTTGCTCCGGCGGACTAAACGCTCCTTAGTTCGCGTTTTTCGACTGGCTTCGCCAGCCCGATAGTGTGGTAAACCTCCAAACATAAAAAAGCCCGATTTAGGCGGGCTCTTTTATATTTGGTAGGACCAGCCAGATTCGAACTGACGACCTCGACCATGTCAAGGCTCACAGAACTCGCCACAACACGTTAGGACACTGTAAAGGTTAACACCTGAGTGGCTCGACTGGGCTAACGGCGTGCCTTTTCTGCCAGCATGAAGGCGCCTTGTATTCCCGAGTACTTACTGAGAAGAGGTGCGGAAATGAAGTAGTCATCTGTAATACGCCCTATACCAGTCAACGAATTGCCGAAGACCCTCACTTATTGGGGTTTTGGGGGCAAAACCAAACAATTCTTGGGCGGCATCAATGTTGGCGCAGGTCCTCTTAACATCTCCAGGCTGCATATCTACTAATTCAGTGATGGCATCCCGCTCGCAGAGAGTTTCCAATGTGGCAATGAAATCTCCAAGTTTTACCGGCTGATTGTTTCCCAAATTTAAAATTCGATGAGGAATTTCAAGGTCGCGAGGCGGATGTTTGCAAGCGCCTAAGACACCGTCAACGATGTCATCAATATAGGTAAAGTCGCGCTCCAAATTACCTTGATTAAAGACCTTGATGGGTCTTCCATTAAGGATACTGTCGGTGAAACTAAAGTAAGCCATATCAGGACGCCCTGCGGGTCCATAAACAGTGAAGAACCGAAGGCCCGTCATGGGGACGCCATAGAGTTTTGCGTAGCTGTGTGCCACGACCTCATTCGATTTTTTCGTCGCTGCATAGAGGCTGACTGGATCATCTGTGGGGTCAGTCTCGGAAAATACTGACAGTTTACTGTTGCCATATACCGAGCTTGAAGACGCGAAAATAAAGTGCTCGGGCGGGTGTTGTCGGATCTGCTCAAGCATATTTTGAAAGCCTACCAAGTTACTTGCCACGTAGGCGTGCGGGTTTTCGATTGAGTAGCGAACACCTGCTTGAGCCGCGAGGTGGATCACCCACTTGAAAGAAGCGCCAGCGAAGAGTTCTTGCACACCCTGGCTATTGCATAGATCAAGTTGGTGAAATTGAAAACCTGGTAATGCGTTCAACTGTGCTAGGCGATATTTTTTTAAACCCGGATCATAGTAATCATTGATGCTGTCTACACCCACCACATTGTGGCCCTGGCCGAGGAGCGCCTTTACTGCGTTTGCTCCAATAAAACCCGCTGCGCCTGTCACCAAAACTCTCACGCGATTTCTCCAACTAAGAACGGGGATGGTACCGTTGGCGCTCAAAGGTTTTCGCCGAAGATACGTTTTTCTCGCTACGGTCTTTTGCGATTGCGATGGTACCCTATCGCTTCAAGGAGCGGGAGTTAGTTTGTGGCGGTCAGTCGCTGGATAATAGGCATTATTCTGACGGGCAGCTTAATTTGGCTGGTTGATATCTTTGTCGGTTGGCGCTACGTCTGGGAAAGCTGGCGATTGGTGTCCGTCATTGTGGTTCAAAAATTCCTTCTGTTATTTGCGCTAAGTCATGCGATTCGAGCATGGCGCATTTACCTGTTTAAGAGCCAATCTTTGGGCCTTGGATATGGGCTCACCATAAAACTCAGTCTGGTACACCAAAGTCTGAACAACCTTCTACCAATGCGATTGGGCGAGGCGAGTTATCCGCTCCTCATGAGGCGTTACAGTTCAGTATCTTTGATGGATGCGACTTTTGATCTACTTTGGTTACGCGTATTGGACTTTATCGTCATGGGTTCATTGTCCATTTTTGTGGTCATGAGCTATGCGAGTCCCCCACTTGCGACCGCTGCTATGTTTGTCTTTCTGGTTGGTGGTTGTGCTGTTCTCTCATGGGCGCGGTTTGTGTCTGCTGGCACTCAGCCTTCCATCGGAAACCAAGTGACAATGATGTCGGTACTTCGTAGGTTAGGTGGGCGCGGGCCATCAACAATGGGTCGGCTTTGCTTGCTCTTAGTACTAACAATCTGTGCATGGGCGGCTAAAATTGCTGCGATCGTAATCCTAGCGGCGGCGCTTACAGACCTGCCTTGGCTGACCCTGATTGGCGGCATTGTTGCTGGTGAAGTTTCCGGAGTACTGCCTGTGCATGGTATCGCTGGTGCGGGCACTTATGAGGCCGCCTTCGTTGCAGGGGCGATCGCCGGTGGCGATGCGTTCGATAAATTGTTGCTAACCTCCGTTAGTGTCCACGTTTTTGTTATATCAACAACCTGTCTCTTGGCTCTTTTTTCCTTACCGCTAGGAGGTCACCGGACTCAAGTCTGAGCGCTTTTTTATTGTTAAGTCAGTGCGGTCAGATGAGAGCCGGTACAAAAGGCCACCAATTACACTGAATTTTTTCCCACGCACTCAATATTGAGTGCGCAGTTTTTGCGTATGCGTAGCCGACAGCGATTTTGTATTTTTTATGGGGCGCTGCGGTTAAACCCGCGCACTTTTATCCAGTTGGGCATTGAAAAATCAAATCGTAAAAGCTCTTTTTCATCTTTGTGACATAAAAATTTGAACTTTGTTTCATGTTTCGGTCACCATAATTTAACCGCGCGTCGATAACGTCTTGGCTTTCAATGTTGGGATGTAAAATGATCCAGCGCGTATCGATTATTGTCCCGTTTTATCAAGAGCAAGAGAGTGTCATCCCCCTAGTCACCGACATGCACGAGGCGTTGTCGCGTCTTGTCTACGAGTGGGAGCTTATTTGCATTGATGACGGCAGTATGGACATGACTCTGAGTCGATTGATGGACGCTAAACACCAGTTTGGCAGCCATGTTCGCGTGCTACAGCTTCAAAGGAACTACGGTCAAACAGCGGCGATGCAGGCGGGTATAGATGCCGCCAGAGGAGACATTATTGTCACCTTGGATGGCGATTTGCAGAACGATCCTAATGACATACCCGCGATGATCGAAGAGTTGTTCGAGCGAGATCTAGATCTGCTTCAGGGCTGGCGCGAGGATCGAAAAGACGGTTACTGGTTTCGCAGATTCCCGTCACTGATTGCTAACCGGCTAATTGCGAGAGTCACTGGCGTTAAACTGCGAGATTACGGCTGCAGCCTCAAAGTCTACCGCGCGAGCCTACTTAAACAGATCCGTTTGTTTGGGGAGATGCATCGCTTTATCCCCGTATGGGTCGCATCGGTTACCAAGCCGAGCCGAATCGGAGAAACGGCGGTATCGCACAACGCGAGGCAATATGGTCATTCGAAGTATGGGCTTTCTCGAACCTTTAGGGTGATTCTGGACCTCTTGTCCGTATCCTTTTTCCTTAAGTTCAGAGCTCGGCCCGGCCACTTTTTTGGGTATATCGGGTTGTGTTGCGGCTTGGTTGGGAGCCTCATCCTAGGCTACCTGGGTGTGCTCAAATTTTTCCTTGGAGAGGATATTGGTGGTCGCCCGTTATTTTTCTTCGGTATGTCCATCGTCGTCGCATCTGCGCAATTCATAACAACCGGTGTGCTGGCCGAGATGTTATCTCGCGTATTTTTTGAATCAACCAATGCCCGTGGCTACCACCTCCGGGAGACAGAGGATTCCTCGGTCGGTGGCGGCTGGTACTCACCTAACGCTGCCGCGGAAAATACTGAATGACACAAGTAGCTTTTGAGTCTGAGCGCTGGCGACCAGATTCTTATGTACAGGCTGGCTTAATTTCGTTTTGTCTTTTTATCGCCTTTTTTGTAAACCTTTGGGGCGTCCCTCTTTTCGATTTGGATGAGGGTGCATTTGCGGAAGCAACGCGCGAGATGCTCGTATCCGGCAATTTTGCTGCCACCTATCTAGACGGGGAACCGCGATACGACAAGCCCATTTTAAGCTATTGGCTGCAGAGTCTCAGTGTCAGTGCTTTTGGGATGCACGAATTTGCTTTTAGGCTACCTTCAGCGCTCGCCGCAAGCCTTTGGCTCATCGCCAGCTACCGGTTTGTAAAGCAAGAATGGGACGAGCAGAGCGCGCTGTTCACCGTCTTGATCATGGCCAATGTCGCCATTGTGGGCGTCATAGGTAGAGCCGCGACGGCCGATGCCTGGTTGAATCTCTTTATTTCGCTGACCATGTTCGATATGTGGCGGTACATGCGGATGCCTCGGCTTCGTACGCTATTAACCACATATACGTGGTTAGCTCTGGGCGTCCTAACAAAAGGTCCCGTCGCCATTGCCATTCCGCTCATGGCTGGGGGTCTATTTTTCATGACCACTCGTCAGCATCAGCAATTCTGGAGAGCAGTTTTGAACCCCGTCGGCTGGCTGGTCTTCGCCGCTATTTTAGGCCCTTGGTTGATTGCGGTTTATCAAGACCAAGGATGGGATTTTTTTACCGGATTTCTACTAGATCACAATATCAATCGGTTTACCCAAACACGCGAAGGCCACGGCGGCTCCCTTTTTTATTATTTTGCTGTCCTACCCATTATTGTTCTGCCGTTTACAGGTGTGCTGTTCACGTTTTTACAAAGGCTAAGAGTCTTTTGGTCAGACGCCCTTAGTCGTTATTTACTCTTATGGTTTGGCGTCGTTTTCGTGTTGGTATCGATGTCTAAAACACAACTCCCGCACTACCTACTTTACGGATTGACGGGCGTCTTTTTCATCTTTGCCCGTTATCGCGGCACGCTCTTTAGCGGCACTTGGCAACTTGCCTTTCCGCTGGGCTTCATGGCCCTCATGTTTTTTCTACCTGACCTTGTCGCCTTAGCCGTCGATCAGACTACACGTGCTTACGAAGTGGAACTCTTATCACGCGGTGACGAGGTGCTGAACTTCAACTACCGCTTGCTGGCAGCCCTGACATTCGTGGCAATGGTCCTTTTAGCCTTTTTGCTTCGCGCTTCCCATGGTCACAGGTTAATTGCACTGAGCGTTTTACAAACGCTGTTTATTTTTAATGTCTTTATCAATGCAGTAGGCGAGCTCCAGCAAGGCCCGGTGAAGCGAGCAGCAGAGCTAGCCAGTCAACTGGGCCATGACAAGGTAGTGGCTTATGGCATCTCAATGCCTAGTTTTAGCGTTTACAGACAGGCCGTGACGCCGCGTGAAGCGCCAGATGAAGCCGACTTGATATTCACACGTGCTGACAGACTCGAGTCTCTGAGACGTGAGTTGCGTCAAGACCTAAACATCATTTTCCGCGAGGGCGGAATCGTACTAGTGGAGCGTCAATATGAATCTCAATAGCCTTTACACACACAGTTTGAAGCCGTTTCGAGGCTCCTTTGCGCTGGAGGGTGTTGCTGCGGAGGTTCATGCGTCAAGGAACGCATTGCGCCTCAACGATGATGCCGCAACGTTCATATCTTTTGCTGGATTTTGTGCTGTGTGCATGACTACGGCAGCACTGCTTTTCGTGTTTGGTGGCTACGAGGCGGGATTCCACACCATTAACTCACTGGCCCGTTACCTCTCTGAGGATTTCTTACAAATTACGACCTTTATGGGGGATACGGCCGTTGCTTTGTGCCTGATGCTATTTTTTGCGCGCCGCAATCCCTCACTACTCTTTATCATCTTACTCGCTGCGATTTACGGCACCTTGGTAACCCATGGCATGAAAGCTTATTTTGACATGCTGCGGCCTCCGGCCGTGTTAAACAGCGATGATTTTGTTCAAATCGGTCAGGCTTTTAAGCGCGCTAGTTTTCCATCTGGTCACTCAGCGACGGTGTTTATCATGGTGTCGTGTCTCTACTACTTTGCGACGCAGATCTCAACGAAGATCATGCTTCTTACGTTTGGAGCGTGGGTAGCCATTAGTCGCGTCTTGGTTGGTGCACACTGGCCTGTGGATATCTTGGTTGGCAGCGGCGTTGGTGTAATGGCTACAGCGATCGCGATATACAGCGCAAAACGTTGGTCGTGGGGCTTCTCTGTCCGTGTTCACTTTTTTGTCCTTTCGCTCTTAATTGCTGCCGCAATAATGCTTTTTTCGCACTCGGGTGGATATCCGAACGTGTCGTTATTCGCGAAACTTTGCGCGACGGCCAGCTTGACATTTTTTGTCGCGGACTACTTTTTTAGTCCCTATGTGCCTAAGGGCTCGGGGACAACGTCACACCGTCCGCCTAGCCAATTAGCGAAGAGCTAGTTAACTCATGGCTCAGGCTTTACTGCACCGCAATGAAGGAGCGTTATTGCTGCTCGTGTGCGGGTTAGTAATAGGTCGTTTCGCGGCAGTGTCGATCCTCGATTTAGCGCTCTTTTACGATGAGGCCTACTACCATTTTTGGTCACAGGACTTCGCTTTTGGGTACTACTCGAAGCCGCCTGTTGTGGCGTGGCTTATCGCGCTGACGACAACGCTCGCCGGACATGTCAGTGAGTGGTCCGTTCGGATTGCAGCTCCAACAATGTATGGCTTGACCGGTTTTATTGTTTATCTGATTGGCCAGCAACTGATGGACAGGCGTGTTGGCGTGGTGGCTATGGTCGTCTTTTTGTCGACGCCCCTAGTGACGTTTAACAGTCTATTTATTACTACGGATGCGCCGTTATTGTTCTTCTGGGCTTTGACTGCCTACATTTATTTAATCGCTCTGGAAAAGAACCGCATGAGTTTGTGGGTGTTGTGCGGTGTTCTTGGTGGGGTCGGACTCCTGTCAAAATACACGATGGGCTTGTTAGCCATCGGGCTCTTGGCGCATCTCTCGCTGTGTTACAGAGACCGACTCAAAACGCCGGGACCTTGGTTGGCTGCGGTGTCTGCCTTTGCTGTCTTTTCGACCAATCTTGCTTGGAATTACCGACACGACTTCATTAGTTTTCAGCACACCAGCGAGATATCCCAACTTTCAGGTTCTTTATTCCATCCTGATCAGTTTCTCGAGTTTTTTTTAGGCCAGTTTCTGGTGTTTGGCCCTGTAGTCATGTGGCTATTCTTAATCGTCTTAATGCGACGACATTATTCGCAAGCAGAAAAACTTTTGCTGGCGATCACGCTACCCTTACTACTTCTTATCGGGACACAAGCGCTCTTGTCGCGGGCACATGTTAACTGGGCGGCGCCAGTTTACATAGGCGCAAGTATTTGGGTGGCGAGTTACATAGAAGTAAACGCAAGACGAGTGCTTTTACTATGGGCGCTTGGGCTTAATCTTGCCATTGCCGGAACGTTTTATGCCTACCCCTCAATTCAGCAGCTAGTAGGCATTGAAGCAACAAAATCTAATACACCTTTTAAGCGTGTCAGTGGCTGGCGAGAGCTATTTCAGAAAGTTGAGCAAGTGTCAGCGCATGAAGACGCCATCTGGATCAGTGATTCAAGAAAACTGCTGTCATACGCGCACTTTTATTTAAGTGATTTTGAGAGTGGGCGGAGGCTCACCGTTGCCAGTTTCAATCCGAGCGGTGAAATTTCTAATCACTTCGACCTGCTCTTTTCGATTCCGCGGGCTGCTGATGCGAATGCGGATTACATATTCCTATCTGAAGACCCTCGAGAGTTGGAAGGTTGTTTTGAAACAGTCCTCTTAGCTGAGCGTGTCACACATGATGTCTTCCCCACGCTTACTCGAGAGTTGTTCATTTATCAATTATCAGGATTTAAAGGTTATGAATATTGCAGTGATTAAGCCCTTGCATACCGCGATACGAAAAGACGTTTTGGCCTGCGTGGTTACCGGACTGGTGTTTTTCGCATTGCCGGAGATAGATATCTGGGTGAGTAAACAGTTTTATGATGGAGGTGTCTTTTACCTTCGTGAAAATACGCTCGTTACGACGATCTACCATATTTTTGCGAAGATTCATTTTGCATATCTTCTCGTTTTTCTTTTCGCCCTCGCAGTCCTGAGTATTGTTAAGAATGAGGCGGGTGCAAAGTGGCGAAAGCGCTTACGTTTCTTACTTTTGGTGCTCCTGCTCGTTCCCGGTCTTATTGTGAATGTAGGATTGAAAGACAATTCATTTGGACGCCCCAGACCTGTGCACATCGAGCAGTTCGGTGGTCAAGCTGAATTTACCCCCGCTTTTGTTTACTCAGGCGAATGCGCGAAGAACTGTTCTTTTGTAAGTGGCCACGCCGCTATCGCCACCTTTGTCATTGCCTTTGCTTGGATGTTTGGTAGTCGCCGTCTATTTCTCGCTGGGCTCTTTGCGGGTTTGGCGGTGGGTATGGTGCGAATATTTCAGGGGGGGCACTTCCTCAGTGACGTTATCTTTAGCCTGTGGGTAGTGTATTTCGGGACGCTTCTGTTGGCACATCAGTATCGTTTTAGCATGTCATGTAAAAATGAGGGTCCGATAACCTAACTGCTTTCTATCTTTGGTACGACCAGCCAGATTGTCTTCAATCGCTATTGCCGCGGGCGATTTCACCCTGCGGGAGTCTCCGCGTTGCGCCGGCGGACTAAAACGCTCCTGAAGTCGCGTTTTTCGAACTGCGACCTCTACCATGTCAAGGCTCACAGAGCTCGCCACAACACGTTAGGACATGTCGCAGACTAGCATCGCAAGCTGCCCTGTAGCCTTAATTGTTACTACTCATATTTTATACTTCTGGCGCAATATCTTGGTCAGATCAAGCCCAATCGCCGTTGCGAATGAGCTTACTAACTGATCTACCGACATCTCTGGTTCTGTATGTCCAAACACTAGTCTGTCTGGCCTCAGAAGTACGCTTTCACCACTGGTTAATTCTGCAGGATATTTACCTTGCAGCAGTTCAATCTCGTCAAGATCAATAACTTTGATGCTCAATGCCTCGACTAGAGCCCGGCTATTTTCGTTCAAGGCAACTGAGCCCTGTGTAATCAAGCCCGCCTGTGTACCCAGGAGTTCGTCGAACCGTTGCTCTTTGCCTGTCGTATCACGAACCACCGGTTGGGCTAGCAAGTAACCTGTCGCCCCCTGGTTAGAAACCTGCTCAACAAGCACGACCCCTGAGCGAATGGGCGGCTGCTCTCTGCCTTGGCCATAGCCAGATGAGCGCGATGTTTGCTGCATTTCTGGGGGTGCTTCGCCGACGCGCTCGGCCGCCTCGGTTGCCGCCATGTGCTGCATTAGGTGGCCCATGTCTACTGCCCAAGACACTAGATCATGGGCATGGGCATCACGTTCTGTTTGGTAGGTATCCAGCAGTGATTGTGTGCACGCGCCCTTTAGCACTAAGGGCAACTTCCAGGCCAGATTGATCACGTCGCGCATGCCTGAATTCATGCCTTGCCCCAAGAAGGGTGGTGTTTGATGGGCGGCGTCGCCAGCAAGAAAGACGCGCCCCCGCTGCCAACTATCGGCGATAGCCGCGTGAAATTGATACACGGCAGTGCGACGAAGTTTGTAGGTATCACGCGGTGTCCAGCTATCCAAAAGCGCATGTATGGTGTCAGTCTCGAGCATCTGTTCCGCGCTTTCACCTGGGTTTAGCTGGAACTCCCAACGGCGGTAGGGGTCCTTGGTGGCGACATGGGTGTGAATTCGGTCAGGATCACAGACCTGCAGCACTTCATTGGGCAGATTGTGTGTTTTCAGCATTTCCACATCGACAACCAGCCAATCTTGATCATAGCCAAGGTCCCGCAATCCAACACCCAGTGCTTTGCGCGTTGGACTGTTTGCCCCGTCACAGGCAACGAGATATTTGGCAGTCAATGAAACGCTTTTGCCGATGCCTGAGGCATTAAGTGTGACCTGGGTTGGACTGTTGAAAAACTCGGTAACTTCATAGCCTACATAGTGAGAGACATTGGCATGAGACAGTGCTTGGGTGCGCAGGAAGCTCTCCAGTTCTGGCTGGTCAAACATATTGGCAGACTGCCAGCCACTGCTGCCTACAGCCACAGCATTGCCGCCGAACAACCACTCCCGTTTAGAGTTCGCGAAGCCCGCCCGTTCGTTGGCGCGAATGGGCTGCATCATTTGATTCACCGTTTCTGCTAACCCTATTGGCTGCAACGCGCGGATGATTTCGCCATCTAAATTAACCGCCCTCGGCAGGGTATACACTTGTACTTCTTTTTCGACCGCAACAACCTTAAGGCCTGCTTCGGCGAACAAAATGGCCGCCAAGCATCCCACCGGTCCTAAGCCGACGATGGCAACATCAAAAGGACGGCTCAAGCCGTTGTGTGCTTCTGTGGTCATCGAATAGCGGCGGTATCTGGTTCCGCAATCACCTCGTTCTCAATAAAACCAAGGCCCTCAATTTCGACTTTCACCGTGTCGCCGATTTGCAGCGTCGCTTGTGGCTGCATCGCTGCGCCCACGCCGCTTGGTGTGCCAGTCGCAATTATATCGCCGGGTTCCAGGGTGAATGCGGTGCTCAAAAACTCAATAATGTCGTAACAGTTGAATATTAAGTCGTCGGTATTGGTCTCTTGCCGCAGCTCACCGTTGACGAAGGTTCTGAGCATGAGGTGATGAGGGTCAACTTCATCTGCGGTGACGATGGCCGGCCCGAACGGGTTATGCGTATCCCAAGATTTACCCATAGTGAACTGTGGTGGAGTTGCGAGAAACTGCCATTCGCGAACACTGACATCGTTCAACACGCAGAAGCCTGCGATGACTTTGCTGGCGTCATCCTTGCTAACTCGCCGGCACCGTTTGCCGATAACTATGCCTAACTCACCCTCGTAATCGAGCATCTTGGTTTCTTGAGGCGAGTGAATCGGTGCATAAGGCCCGTTGGCCGAGGTTGCCTGCTTAGTAAAGACCACTGGATATTTGGGGATGTCCATATTGCTTTCTTTGGCGTGGGCCTGGTAATTCAGGCCGATGGCAAGAATCTTTGGCGGCCGTCGTATGGGGGCTTCGATTACTACGTCAGCAGCAGCAAAATGTGTTGCGGCATCAGCGTGCTTCGCGGCTTCCTGCAGGGCTGTATCGCCTGCCTCAAGCAGGGTCAGCATATCGTCAGGCAACGCCGGAGCTGTCTGAGATAAATCAACGATTTGCTCGCCCTGTAGCAGTCCAATTCGGGTTCGTGAAGATTCGGTAAAGGTAATCAGCTTCATAGTGGTTTCTCTGGCGGAGTAAATAAATTGGCGACTGCATCCGCGTGCGCCTCGACCCTTTGCGGGTCTAGCGGGTTTTGGCCAGACAATGCCTCGGCTTCAGAAGCGTTCGAGAACATCAGCGTCGCAGCACCCGTTAGAATGTAATAAAAGTGATGTGCATCCATTTTCGGCGCAGCGCCGAGGTCCTTAGCTCGATTAAACACGCGACATACTTGTTGGTACCACGGTCTTACTGATCGCTCCAACAACCACTGCAAACGCCAGTCGTTGTGCATGCCTTCTTGAATCATCAAGCGGTTGAGCTCCGGATGTTTGGCGCAAAAAGTAACGTAGGCGTGCACAAAAAAACGCAGTTTCAAGTGGTCGTCTATCTGCTTGATATTCTTTAACGCTCCGCCAAGATCCTGCTCGGTAATCGACATCATATGGTCTGCAGCAGCCTGCCAGAGCGCCTGTTTAGAGCCATAGTGATGATTGATCAAGCCGCGCTTAACGCCTGCGGCGGTCTCTATACTGCGCGTTGAAGCGGCATCGTAGCCTCTAGTGGAGAATGCGAGAAGGGCCGCATGCACCAGCTTTTTTTTCGTGGCCTGGGCATCGCGAAGTTTGTTTACGCAGTTGGCTGTGGGCGTGCGCCGGGCAGAATTCACATGGGTCCCTAGAATGAACTTGTGTAGTGTTTAGCTATTTTATATATTACTTGTCAATTGGCAAGTTAAACAGTAAGGGAGCCCATGCCGAACATCAAAGACATTCTATATGTCAGATTTCGTGTCACCGACCTACAGGCGCAAAAACAGTTTTTGGAGGATTTTGGCTTCCAAACGAAGCTAGACGGCGATCTGTTGATGGCTCGGGGTACCGATGACACCCCATACATCTATCTTGCTCAAGAGGCTGTTGAGCCGGGTTTTGTTTGTGTCGGCTTTGCTGCAGAGTCGGCAGATGCGTTGCGGGAAATCGCTGCCATCGACCAAGTGCCGGTAGAGGCTAATCCGCTGGAGGGAGGCGGGCTGATTGCTCGTCTTACCGACCCCAACGGCTTCTCTGTAGATGTGGTGGCCGATATCTCGGCTGCGCCGTCGCTTACCGTGGCCGGACGCTCAGGCCTCAACAGTGGTAATGAGAAGCAGCGCTTGGGCGAACGGGTGGCTTTCGCAGACCCTGAGTGTTCGATCAAGCGTCTTGGTCACGTGGTGCTGATGGTGAACAACTTTCAGGAAACCTTTGAGTGGTATCAATGCCGTCTGGGGTTGCTGATTTCCGATGAAATTGTCATGGAAAAAGAAGGCGAAGAGCACACCTTGGGAGCGTTCACGCGCTGCAACCGAGGGGAAGAATTCGTTGACCACCACACACTATTTTTCATTGACGCGGGGCATGCAGACTTCAATCATGCCGCCTTCGAAGTGGCCAATTGGGATGTACTAATGCGGGGTCACTATGAGCTGAAAAAAGCGGGTCACCAGCATTCTTTCGGTGTGGGCAAGCACATACTAGGTAGCCAAACCTTTGATTATTGGAAAGATCCAAACGGTTTTATGCTCGAGCATTTCACCGATGGCGATCTCTTTAATGAGTCCTTTGGTTCGCATAAGCGCAGCCCTGCGGATTTGCTCGGCACTCACTGGGGGCCAGAGGGTATGCCCGGGCAATAAGTGAGTGGTAAACCGGCGGTTGCACGCAGCCAGTCAAACTCAGGAGTACGAAGCACCATGACAATCTTGTTTGGTCTGATTTTGGTCGGTATCACGTTGGCAATAGTTTTAATGCTTCGAGAGCGCTCGATGCGACAAACCCGGGTGGTTCCTCCGGGTTTGCAGTCTGATATCAGTCTGCCTTTTGAGGCTGAGTGGACGCTTTACCACAATCCGTTTTCGCTATGCTCCAAGAAGATCCGCGTCTGTTTAGCGGAGTATGGCGTGGTTTTTGACAGTATTGCGATAGATCTCATTGAAACCGGTAGTTATCAGAACATCAGTCGGGAATTTCTCAAGGTGAATCCCGGAGCCACTGTACCGGTGCTCTTGCATAACGGGCATCCGATTTACGAATCACACGAGCAGCTAAATTATGTTGCCGCAAAGGTTGATGTAACCGGCCTGTTGGTGCCAGACAGCACAGAGCAACGACAAGTGATGGATGCATGGGTGCATAAAACCTCCCTAATTGGCGACGATCCCATCGAGTCGCCAGAAGCAACGGCCGGCAACGCGGTTCCCGGTCTCACTATCCCAATCTTTGCTTCCATGGTGGCAAAAATCCCGGTGTTGAATATTTTTGAGGGGCTGTTGTTCCATCGTATTAAGCAGCGGGCGTTCTTCTTTCTGATGATGAGACTTGTTGGATTGCCAAAAACGCTGACCCTGAAGCCCGTAATCCATATCGTTAACCGAGCATCCGAGGCGATGGCCGCACATCTGGATGATCTTGAGCAGCAACTTGTTAGCAGCCAAGGGCCGTGGATTTGCGGCCAACAGTTCAGTCTTGCCGATGTGGGCATGATGGTGGTTTTTGATCGTCTGAGAGAGGGAGACTGGCTAACTCTACTGGTAAAGGACCGGCCGGTCCTGGATGCTTACTGGAGCGCCCTGCAGCAGCGGCAAAGCTATCGCGAGGGCTGTCTAGAGCACGAACACCCCGCTGTCGTTCAGGCGACCAAGGAACTTATGAGTCTTAAACAACTGCAGCGATGGCCTTCGGATATTCCTCAGTGAGGCTCAGCCGGCCAGATTGCTTGTATCGTTGCGATCGTTTATTCAACTGGGCTTTGGGTTGTTGAGCCCTCATTGCGCCGACTAGCAGCCTCGGCCCAGGGTGGACGGGTCTCCTCGCCCCCAAATGTGTCCCAAGGCTGATCCGTCGCGAATTGCACCGGCTTGCTTCGCGGCACTGCGAGCAAGGCTTCGCGCATTTGTGAGAATCGCTGAGGAAATTGTTCCTTTAAATCTTCTAGCTCACGGGGATCTGTTTCGATGTTATGAAGATACCAAGTGTCGGACTTCAAAAAGTCAGGCATAACGGGCAGTGAGCCTTCGCGGACCACCTTCCAGGGCCAATCTATCATGGCCTCGCTGTCGAAATTGGCGACAACAAAAGGCTTTGCTGGTAACGGCGATTCGCCTAAAAGAGCGGCTTTGATGCTCCGTCCATCAACACTGTTAATAGTAAGACCCGCTATATCGGTAAGCGTTGGCAACACATCGGCAATGTTAACAGCCTGAGAGAGCGGCTCGCTGGACTCCATTTTGCCCGGCCACCAAATTGCAGCAGGCACGCGGATACCACCCTCGAATACAGACCCTTTACCCTGTTTAAGGCCACCATTATTGCTAAAGCCATCGCGCATGGGTGGAATGAGTAGTTCGATTAGCCAGGGCTTCGGTGAGGAGCCACCATTGTCACTGGCAAACAAAATTACCGTATTCTTGCCCCAAGACTGGTTCATTATTGCTTCAACAACATCTCCAACCGCATTGTCGAGGGCTGAGATCATACGCAACAGGGTGGCACGTCCTTGATGTTCGACGCTGGCATCTTTGGGTTCTTCAACAGGCGTGTGGATAGCATTGAAGGAGACAAATAAGAACAGTGGGGCGTCGCTTGCGGTGCGGCCTTCAATGATGTTGATGGCTGCGTTTTTAATTAGGTCTGTGGTGTAGCCCTCCTCACGTAGGGTCATACCATTTTTTTGCCAATCCAGACCGCCAGAGAACACATGGTCGAAGTAACCTATGCCGCCGTTGAGGTGCCCGTAAAAAGAGTCAAAGCCGCGCTGCTGAGGCCAGTAGGCGGTATTGGCGTTGCCCAAATGCCATTTGCCAACTAAATGTGTCTGATAGCCCACGCCTTTGAGGTGCTCAGGCAGCGTCTGCCAATGCAGCGGCAATCCCTCACTGGAGTGCCATTGTATAGGGCCTTTAACGCCGTGCGTGGTAGCGAATAGGCCTGTCAGCAGCGAGGCTCGGGTGGGTGAGCAGGTAGGGTTAACGTAAAATCGATCAAACTCCACACCTTGAGCAGCGATGCCATCAATATGAGGCGAAACAACATTTTCATTGTGATAGCCGACGTCACCCCAGCCGAGATCGTCAACCAAGAGGATCACCATATTGGGTTTGGATATTGATATTGCTTCGCCGTCCGCGGATACGATGCCGGCCGCGGTCGCCGTAAGCGCTGTGCTGCCGAGGAAAAAGAAGATACAAATCGCTAAATAGTGTTTGAGCAGTGGCATCGCCGGGAAGACCTGTTGTTTTTTATAATTCGAGGCAATTTTATATGTGGCTTGTCAATTGGCAAGTTAAACATAAGGGAACCCATCCCGAACATCAAAGACGTTGTATATGCCAGATTTCGTGTCACCGACCTGCAGGTGCAAAAATAGTTTATCGGTGAACGCTACTCCATCTGCCAGAGGGAGCTGCCTTTGAATTTCAAAAATCTCGAGGAGCGCTTGCTCGAGGAACTCAACCGTTTGCGTCAACTTGAGTCGAGTGTCGATAAAGTACTGTCCGGCCTGACGCCATAGCCGACTTATGTTTGGCCAATTATTTTTGAGTGCCAAATACTCCAGTCTGCATTTGATTCAACGGCCGACCTCAGGGCGCACCTGCACAAAAGTGTTGAGCGTGGCACTTAGGTGGGCGGGTGGACTCGTGTCATCAAAGACCATGTTGCAAGATGCTCTAGCGCCGTGGACGCTTATTGGGGTCTCAGTAGTCGTCAACCTTGCCGCGATTTTTCTTAATTGAGCCCTGCTTCTTCTTACTCTCGAGGCGCTTGCGCACCGCTGATCTAGAGGGGCGGGTTTTCCTTCTCGGCTTATCGGTATATTGGGATTTTTGAAGCAACTCATCCAGTCGCTCCAGGCTCTCTAGCCTGTTTTTTTCCTGGCTCCTGAACTTTTGCGCCTTGATGACGATCACGCCATCAGTATTGATCCTGGTATCGCGTAGCTCAAGAAGCTTCGATTTAACGGTTTCCGGTAAACTAGAGGCCTTGACGTCGAATCTCAAATGGATGGCAGAGGAAACCTTGTTGACGTTCTGGCCCCCCGGACCGCTGGCACGGATCGCCGAAAATTCAATCTGGCTCTCGGGAATGTCTGAAACGCGAACCATCAGGCAGACGACCTAAAACGGGCATTGTGTGTGTTCACCTTGATGCAGTCACTCTGATCCATGTTTTCCGGCATCTAGACAATAAGACTCGTTGGTCGCGATGCAGATGTATTTCTCGCATTACCTGCGCCGCCCTCAATATTGAGTGTCGTTCCAAAGATCTCAGACTTTGCAAAGTGAGGCAGCTCGGTTGCAACACGATTTAAATCTGCGACGATCGTATAGTATCTATCTGCACCCATATCCTTCAAACCGCTGTTCGAATTGCCAGCCCCTGTGGGATCGATCGAGCCCCGAGATCGCTTGCTGCCCAGATACATTACACTTCTCTGGTACAGGCTCAACTGTTCCGAGAACGGGCCTCTATCCCCTCAGTTTGTTATTTATTTCAATATTATGTCTCAGTATTTGTATAGATCATGGCCATGAAGAAAACACTGTGTAAATCAAAAGCAGTTCGCGAGAGAAGCCGCTTACAGCGAAGTTCAAAGCCGGTATCGCACCAGTGTAAAAAGTGTGGGCGTTTGAGCACGAAAAAGAAGTG
>ERZ802822.163-NODE-163-length-50603-cov-8.102442_pt1 | contig 50603 bp, 38 predicted proteins | sample MGYA00345649_ERZ802822 | MGnify/ENA primary metagenome ERZ802822 (study PRJEB30503, sample SAMEA104212359) | marine metagenome | biome: Westerlies Biome; feature: [SRF] surface water layer (ENVO:00010504) within the epipelagic zone...; material: water...
ATCGAGATCACATCCTTAAAAATTCTGAAAAGTATTCATCTACCGATTCACAATATCTCGATTCACTTGGACCTTTGGAGATTCCAAAAAATGAGGTCTAGTAATTAGGAAAAAATCTCGCTTGGCTGCCAACCAGTCATCATAGGGTAAATGCAGTACTCACCGAATTGTTAGGGAATCTTATTCTTTTTTTTGGGGCCTGCTAAGTTGAATCTGTCAATCTTCACAAGATGCCATCAGATACATAATTTCAAGGCCAATAGTGGCTCCAGCTAAAGCAGTAATATCAGCATGGTCATAGGCAGGAGCTACCTCAACCACATCAGCGGCAACGATATTCATTCCCGCTAGGCCCCTCAATATTTTAAGGACTTTATCAGTCGACATGCCGCCAACAACAGGTGTTCCAGTGCCCGGAGCATAGGCAGGATCAAGGCAATCAATGTCGAAGGTCAGATAGATTGGCATATCACCCACCCTATCTTTAATTGCTGCTACGATATCATCACAGGCCATATCATTAGCCTTGGCAGCGTCAATAACTCGAATATCTGGATCACTTTCATATTCAGTGCGAATTCCTATCTGAATCGAGTGTGATGGATCGATTAAATTCTCTTTGGGGGCTGCATAGAACATTCCACCATGATCATATTCTGAACTTTCCTCATAGGTATCTGTATGAGCATCAAACTGGACCAGTGCGACCGTTCCACGATTCTGATGCACCGCTCTAAGTTGAGGAAGAGTAACAAAATGATCGCCACCAAAACAAAGAGTTTTCTTTTGCTTGTTATGAACGCGTCCGACATGATCGATGATCGAACTCTCAGCATCTGGACAATCGCCTGGATTAAATTCGATATCACCATAGTCAATTACGTTGAGCCGGTCTGTCGCAGTAAACGACCAAGGCCAACGCTTTTCTTCCCAACGAAGATTAGCTGAAGCTCGTCGCACGGCCTGCGGGCCATGTCGAGTCCCTGCACGGCCTGTGGTTGCAAGATCATAAGGAATACCCATTACAACAAGATCAGCGGTATCTATATCTCGGGAAATGGGCAATCCCAAAAAACTAAAAGTATTGGCAAACATTGAAACACTATCAAAAATTTCTTTATCTGACATTAGTCTCTCCTTCAGGACTCAATCCATCATTGTTATTTTTATTTTTTCCAGATACCTTGGTCTTGCAAATCAGCCAGCGTAAGCTCTAATCCACGCCGTAGTATCGATACTAATTCATCAATTTGCTTCTTAGTAATAATAAGTGGTGGTGAAATGATACAAATATTAATGAAGGGTCTCACTAGTAATCCTAGCTGCTGACAGTGTTCATCGACCATCTCTCCAATCGCGTAATCTTTAGCAAGTAAATCTTCCTCGTTATGTCCTTCAATCGTCATTTCGACAGCTGCCATCAATCCATGACCTCGAACATTTCCAACCAAAGGAATATCAATTAGAGTGCGGAGCTGATCCTGAAAATAGGGGCCAACCTCCAAAACATTCTCAAGTAAGTTCTCATTCTCAATAATATCCCAACTTGCTAAAGCTGCAGCACAAGCCACCGGGCTTCCCGACCAAGTGTAACCATTAGAGTAGAGACAACCATCAGCATTATCTCCAGTGAAACTATCAAGGAACGCTTCAGAAACTGCATATCCACCCATAGGGATGTAACCTGAAGTAACGCCCTTCGCAAAGACGATGATATCTGGCACTATCCCAAATACTTCTTCAGAGGCAAACCAGTGGCCTAGTCGCCCAAATGCGGTCACTACCTCGTCAGCAATGTAGGTAATGTTGTACTTTTTTACCATTTTCCAACATCTAAAATTGTAGTCTGCAGGAGGAACAATAACGCCTCCACTCGCAAGAATTGGCTCTGCAATAAAACACATAACGTTATCAGCGCCAATTTCAAGAATCTTCTGCTCCAATTCATCTACCAAGAAATCACAAAATTCTGACTCAGTCTCAAATTGGGGGTGATAAAAATGACATGGCGCAGAGAGGAAATGAATACCCTCATGAATCACATCCATAGCCGTCTTATCCCGCTCCTTACCTGTGACTGAGGCCGATAAAAACGTACTCCCGTGGTAAGCTTTTTCTCGGGTAATAATATGCTTCCGTTGAGTTTGACCTTTGATGTTATTAGCTAGTTGGCATAATCGAAGTGCGGAGTCCACCGCAGTTGAACCACCAGTGGTAAAATAAACTCTATTGAGATCGCCTGGCGTTTTATCAGCGATACGTTCAGCTAGCTCTACCTCGCGGTCATTGATTAACATAAACGCCGTGGAATAACCTAAATTCATTATCTGTTTCGCAACGGCATCGGCTATCTCGCTCCTACCGTAGCCTGTTTGCATACACCACATTCCAGCTGGACCATCAAGCAATCGATTACCCTCGGCATCGTAGACGTAGACACCTTCACCTCTGACGACGATTGAACTCCAATCATCCTTACCTAAAGCAGATAGATCACCCCATGGATGCAACAAGTGTTGGTTATATTTATCTCTGTATCCTTCACTTTTCAAAGTCTTTCGCCTTATTTATTCAAAGTGATAATGTCATTGACCAGCGTTGATATAGTCGCTCAGCAACCTTATTGAGTCTAGAAACATTATCTACTAAATTTTCTCTGACTTGCTCATAATTTTGCATGCTAGGTAAGCTAACTTTAAGATCATCTCGCCACTTGGTAATCCAATCATTCAGAAGCTCCTCAGTCATCTCAACATGACCCTGCATCGCAAGAACATTATCACCAAAACAATAAGCTTGGTTTTGGCAGTGCTCTGAGCAAAATAAAAGCTGAGCATTTTCAGGGAGTGAGAATGTCTCAAAGTGCCAATGAAACATCATGAATTTTTCATCAACATCACTTAGCCAATCAGAAACATGTTTATTAGACGTTTTTGTACATAGATGCCATCCCACCTCACCTACCGGATTAGCACTAATAGTTGCTCCTAGAGCCTTACTTATGAGCTGCCCACCTAAACAATGCCCAAGTAAAGGTGTCTTCTGAATTAATGCTGATCGAATCAAAGAAATTTCCTGCTTGATCCAAGGAATATCATCATTTGCACTCATGACGCCTCCCATAAAGACGAGTCCCGCCATATTCTCGTGCCATGGAGGAATGAGTTCCCCCGCGTAGGATCTAATGACACGGAAAGGGACCTTCATTTCTTGCAAGAACTTAGCAATATAACCGGGATGCTCATCGTCCATGTGTAAGAAAATGAGTACCTCTTTAGACATGATAATCCCTTAAATTGCGTCGAGTGCTTTGTACCACATCATTCCCAGCGCCATTGCTGGCCTGCGCAGTAGTTTCCCACCAGGCCAAGGCATATGGAACATTTTATCCATAATATCAAAGCGTCGCGTATTACCGTCCACCGCCTCAGCAAGTATTCGACCTGTCATGTGTGTTGGAGCTACACCGTGCCCAGAGTAGCCGCTAATATAAAGGACATTACTATTTTTGATACGCCCAATTTGAGGCATCCTTCTTACACTGATACCCATTCTTCCAGACCAACTATAGTCAATTTTTGCATTGCTAAGCGATGGGAAAACTTTTGTCATCTTAGCTTGCATAATCCCCGTTGCATTCACTGGGTCGAGTCCTGAATAATTTGATAGACCGCCAAACAGCAGTCGCTTGTCGGCAGATAAGCGATAGTAGTCCAGCGCAGTTCTGGAGTCACAAACAGCGACGTCCCGAACCAATGTCTGCTGAATTTGTTCCTCAGTCAGAGGCTCTGTAGCAATGATACAGCTTGTCGCAGGAAGCACTCGAGCATCTAAATAGGGCACTAAATTATCCATATAGGCATTGCCACATAGAATCACATGATTTCCTCTAATCGAACCACTCTCAGTATGAACTGTGGGATGATCTCCGTATGTGATGCTGGTAATCTTTGATTGCTCAAAGATTTTGGCGCCCATGGACTCGGCCACTCTGGCCTCACCAATACATAAATTGAGAGGCTGGATATGGCCCCAGTCCTCTCGATAATATCCACCAATGTATACATCTGACTTTACGTATTGTTGTAATTCTTCTCGGCTAAGTAGCTGTATTGCAGACTCTTCATCAGCCCATTCGCTGTAGGCTTTAAGATGGCGCTTTTTTAGGCCAACCTCACAATAACCCCACTTTAAATCGCAATCGATATTATACTTCTCAATTCGATCTTTAATGATATCCACACACTCTACGCCCATCTGCTCAACAATCTCTACTCCCTCGCTTCCAATTGATGAACGAAATGCACTGGGATTTGAGCCATAGCCGCCTATTATTTGACCACCATTCCGACCACTTGCGCCCCAACCTATACGATGCGATTCTATTAAGGCTACTTTGTAACCCCTCTCACAGAGCTCAACTGCGGTAGCAACACCACTGAAGCCTCCTCCAACAATAACGACATCAACATCAAGATCGCCGTCTAATTTCGGGTAATCTGTTTGCCAATTCGCCGAAGCCGCATAATAAGATGGAGCGTGCTCATTAGTGTCGGGGGTTGGTTTGAGGAACATTAACAAATCCTTTTGTAACTTAGTTCAATGTGACCTTTGAAAGCGCTTTTAAATACCAGGAGATAAATTCCATGCAAGTCGATTCATGCTCAGGATGATAGGGCCCGGGTTGAAAGAAGTGAGAGTTCACGCCAGCACTATTTCGCATGATAATGAACTCATCTTCCAAGCTGGTGAAATGCCAGAGCCATGTTAAATCTTCTTTATCGTAGTCTACGCCCTCTTGAGCATCTCCATTTACGTACCACACGAGCTCCATATCCGTCTCAGTAATACTGCGAGGAATAAAACGATAAAGAACACAATGATCAGGATAATTGAGCATAAATGTAAGGGGGCCCATTTGAAAGTCCCCTGCCCCTCCATCATAACCCTTCATATTGCCCATTAAAGGTGCAACCGGTTTCCCTTCCTTACTCCCCGATTGAAAACCCTCATAAAGCGCATATCTACTATGATAGGAGCAGGCGCCAAAGTCAGCGGAATCATTATAGTAACCGTAGTACTCTTCAGCGATTCCGGACACACCAGTGACGTCCTCTGCTCTTGCCCACATAGCTTCATTGATAGGCTTAACTTTATGCGCCAGAGCCTGAAGCGTGTGGAGCTTTGCGTAGTGCTGATGAGAACTGGCACAGTGGTAGCACTCAAGGTAATTCTCAAGACACAGCTTCCAGTTGGCATCAATGCGATAGGTCTTTGCTTCTGCAACTTTGGCATTTTCAAGATCATAGGCACCTAATTGCCTAGAAATATTTGATAGTGGTATAGAGAAGTCTGGCGCGTCAGGATCACAGTTAACAAAAATCATTCCCTGGAAAATTTCCATGCGAACTTTTATGAGACTAAAGTTTTCTACATCAAAACCATCTACATCATGCATATCTCGAGCGGCTTTAAGCTTGCCATCAAGACCATATCCCCAACCATGATAAGGGCAGATAAAGGCACGACTATTGCCTTTCGCCTCCTCACACAGACGAGCTCCTCGATGACGACAAATATTGTGCATTGTTTGTACTTCGCCCTTTTTATCGCGACAGATAATGAGTGAGTCTTCACCAATATCAAACAAAAAGTAATCGCCCTTGTTCGGAATTTGACTTATATGACCTGCATAAAGCCAGCTTTTAAAAACAATATTTTCCAATTCAGATTGATATGTTACGTGGGAACGATAAAAGTATGGATCAATAGCCAACCCAGGCTTACTTAGTTGTTGAGTGGCCATATTCACCATTTTTTCTTTCGTATCAGAGACATCAGTGGCAATAAATTTCATGAAAAGAGCCTGCAGTTTGGAATCTATTTGTTTGTTCTTGACTATTTAAGATGGACTATACAATAATTTACTAAATGATCATATAGCGTACTAAATGGCCATTTAAATTTTATAGCTAAGCATCTCGGACTAGCTACATAGATCTTAGATACCAATCATAGTCGATGTTAGATACTTGAGTAGCGAACTGCTCGCATTCACCCCTGCGTACAGTCCCAAATAAGCGGCAGTAGTCTTCTCCTAAATACTGCGGCAGAACAGCGCTACTATCGAATTCATCCAACGCAGCCGACCAAATTCTTGGGAGAGTAATAACTTCGTCAATTTCTACTCCTTCAGGTATCATCTCGCCAGGGTCGCAGCCCTGACAAATCCCATGATGAATACCTGCAACAAGAGCAGCCATGACTAAGTAAGGATTGGCATCGGCGCCTGCAACTCGATGCTCAATACGACAATCCTTTTCTCCTGAAACCGGAATCCGTAACGCTACATCTCGATGGTTATAACCCCAATTTGGCGTCAGCGGCGCAAAATTTCCAGGGATAAGTCGTCGATAAGAATTCGCATTAGGTGCAAAAATTGCCATGGCATCCGACATTGTCTCTGCTAATCCACCAATTGCGTGACGAAAGGTATCGGAGATTGCTGGTATTTCTAGAGAGTTTGCCTCGAAGAATACATTACGTCCATCGCTATCATAAAGGCTAAAATGCACATGTAAGCCACTTCCGGGGATGCCTGCAAACGGCTTAGCCATAAACGTAGCAGCCATCCCATGTTGTCTTGCGACTCCCTTTATGATCCGTTTCAACAGTATCGCATGATCACATGCAGTTACAGGATTACCCACATGATGCAAGTTTATCTCGAACTGCCCAGGAGAAAATTCGGAGTGGACTGTAGTCATTGGCACATTCTGCAGTTCACAAGCAAGGCGAACATCTTCTAGGAATTGGTCGTTATCCCAAAGATCCTCTGGCATGGCATACTGTGTTCCTGATTGATCGACATTCGTTCCAGGGATTTTCGCCAAAAATAGCTCTGGTAGTGGCCCATCTCCACTTTTTATCAGATAAAACTCCAGCTCAGTGGCGACTGCAGGACTCAAACCCTTAGCCTGCAGCGGAAGTAGAGCCTTGTATAGAATATTTCTAGCATCAAATAAGGCAGGACTGCCATCAAGCTCAGTAAAGGTTGCGAGTACCTGAGCCGTATCTGATTTAAGCCAAGTTATTGGGGCTAAGGTGCCTGCTATTGGATAAATTAACTTATCAGGATCACCCTCAAGATTGGCAAAATCAACCTCATCACAGAACTCTCCCCTCACATTTAAAAGCGTAGTCGACGCCGGTCCCTTCACGCCATGACAAAAAAAAGTTGAAAATTCTTCTCTGGGAATTCTTTTACAACGAATAATGCCATTCATATCTGGCATCAATATTTCCATCATTTTGGTATCAGGATATTGCTTAATGAATTTATCTAACTCCGACTCATTCGCAATGTTCATTAACACGCTCCCTACTCTTGTTAATCTAAACTTGCCGATTGACTACTATTAATGCGTCTAAACCTACACAACCATCGACACCTACTTTTATTGGATTTATGTCTATCTCTGCGACAGTATCCCTCAAGCTTAATGAAATCTGAGATAGCAAAGCTGCTGCCTCGCAGTAGCTATCAATATCCATTGATCCTTGTCCCCTTACTCCCTTCAAAATAGGGTACAGCGTCAAAGAGGCCAAAGCCCTTTTCACAGTCGCTGCGTTAAAGGGCGGCAACAAAAATAAAATATCGCTCAGAACCTCAGCATATATTCCGCCAAAACCTACTAATACAACTGGCCCAAATTGATCATCTCGACTGACCCCAAGAATCATCTCAATACCTTCACTCTCGACCATTGGGGCAATCATCGCAAGGGGTCCAAGACGTTTCGACAGATCCTTATAGGCGGTAATTAACATTTCGCTGCTAGTGATATTTAAAATCACCCCACCAACATCTGACTTATGATCTATTTCAGGCTGAGCAGTCTTTAATACCGCCGGGAAGACAATCTCAGGCATCACCAAATTTAGATCATTATTGCTGCTGACTAGCCGTCCTCTCAGCATAGGTAGTCCAAAATCCGCTAAACACTGGCTCGCTTGAATTTCAGATACTTGGCTATTAGCCCTAAAACTTTTCTTCCAATAATCAACTGCCTTTTTGTCTACCTCTTTTAACTTCACCGTTTTACGTTGTTGGAAATCTCTAAAGTTAAAGAGACATCGAGTTCCAACTAGGAACTGACTCACACCATCTATGACAGGAAATCCCTCATGAGTAGACGTTATGGCCAATTCATCGCTACCACTACCTTGCCTATTGGCTACAAGAAAAACTGGCTTTCGAGCAACCGCATGACCTTTACTTAAATAGTTCAAATAAGATGAATATACTTCGCTATTGGGGCCTCGATCATGAACCACCGCGCCAATAGAAGCACCAGAATCAGTCAACAACGCCGCAAAACAATCCGCCATCTTCTCAGGGGCATCAGCTCCTCCAGCGCCCCAACCATCGAGTGGATTAATCGCTGGCAATCCTGGATCAAGAAGTTGCTCCAGTTTACTCACCGAAGATGCTGTTAAATCACAAAGAGGTACTTTTAATTGATCAGCAAGATCAATAATTAATTGCCTCTCTCCACCCGAATCATGAAGACAAATCAGACCCCCTTCACCAGCAATATTCGGCTGAGCAAACATTATCAAGGTTGTTGCTAATTGATCTATATCATCAACTCTTTGGACACCATAATAATCAAATAAAGCGCTATAGCATCTGTCACTTCCAGCCAAAGCACCAGAATGTGAAATTGCAAGTTCAGCAGCCAAATCAGTGCGGCCAACCTTTAAAACTACAATAGGTATCCCTCGCTCGATAGCCTTTTCAAAAGCAGACTTAAGTTTTTCTGGATATCGACTTGTCTCAAGGAATAAGCCAACTACTCGCGTTTCAGGAAGATCAAGTGCAAAATCTAGATAGTCCTCCATTGACACGGTAAGTTCATATCCACTAGATACAGCAAAATTAAATTGAATCCGTTCCTCACAATCAACAATACCTGACATGCCAGCGCCGGACTGACTAATCAGACTAACGTTTCCAGGGATGGGATGATCTCGCGTGTCAAAACCGCCAGCAAGGACTCTGTCTCTAATATTATAAAAGCCCATTCCATTAGCACCGGCAACCAATAGCCCTGCATTTTGCGCTTTAGTTTCGATACGCTGCTTGAGATTTGGGAGGCTATCGTTAGGAATAATTAATGCGGAAAAAATGGTGCATGCAGGAATCCCCAGAGCGATAACATCATCCAAAGCTTCCTCAATTCTCTGATCACTAATAGCGAAGATAACGTGCTCTGGAAGAAACGGAATGTCTTTAAGAATGGGGTAGCAATCCTGCCCTTCGATATTGGTATAGCCGGGGTTTACACCAACAAGCTCGCCTTCAAAGCCCCCTCTTTTGAGATTTTTAAAGACCTCATTGCCCACACTACCAGTCTTCTGTGACGCACCAATAACAGCAATAGATGAGGGCTTTAGAAGTGGTTGCAACCGATGTTTGCTCATTAGAAATCCGGTGCTGGGGTCTGCCTTCTGCGTGGTGGGTTAAAAACGGCACCTTCGATCACTTTGCACTTAGCCATAACACGGGTCCATTTTAACTCGCGCTCATAGTATATTTCGGCTTTTAACTCCTGACCAACTTTACCGTAACGTGCGTCAACTTGAGCAAAAGCCACATTTGTTTTCGCAGTTGGGCACCATGCTGCAGTTGTTACAGTACCTACTTCTTTGTTACCAGAATAAATAAACGCTGATTCTGCAGGCTTATTACCTTCAACATCAAGATAAACAAAAGCGTAACGAGAGCCCTCTTTCTTCTCCTTCAACAGAGCCTTTCGACCATTAAAAACTGGCTTATCAAAAGACACCAACCAGCCCAATCCCAACTCAAATGGAGAGCGTGATCTTCCTGTTCGAATTGCCTCCTCAGCCGGGATAAAGTCAACACCAGCCTGTAAAAAACCAGTCTCTGTGCGCAGCATGTCAAGCGCGGCACTTCCAGCGGCTCTGATACCTCTTAATTTGCCAGCTTCAAACATAGCATCCCAGAATGCCTCAGCCAAATCGGGCTCAATCCAAATTTCATAACCTAAATCACCAGTAAAGCCGGTGCGGCTTATCATGACTTGAGAATTTTCAAAAGGGTAATAAGTCATCCCAAACGGCTTAAGGTTTTCAATTCCCTCAAAGCCCATGTCCTTAAAGACAGCGCAGGACGTTGGACCCTGAACAGCCAATGCAGCGACTTCTGCTGTTTCATCAACAATAGTTACATCAAAACCTTCCGCTGACCACATTAGCCAGTCGAGGCATCGAGCGTAAGCACACAAGCGATAGTCATTTTCGCCCAAGCGGAAAATAGTTCCATCATCCATGACCTGTCCATTGTCATCGCACCAAACGGTATAGGCCACTCGATTGATCGCCAACTTACTCACATCTCGTGTCACCAAACGATTTAAATATGCACAGGAATCTGGACCTGTAAATCGATATTTGATCATCGGTGAAATATCGATAACGCCTGTATTACTGCGTACAGCAAAATACTCTTGCTCCATGCTTGTATATGCCGCAGCACTTCGATATCCCTTCCAGTCTTCCCAAAGATTTATTTCACATGCAGCCAAACACCTTGAGTGAAATGGCGTTTCCAAAATCATTGTTTCATTGTGTGGAATCATGCTTCTTTTCCTCGCTTAATAATTTCTTTCGCTGCATTGTGACCCGCTAGACCCATGACACCGCCCCCAGGATGGTTGCCTGCACTGCAAAGATATAAACCATCAACTGAGGTACCATACTGAGATGCTCCCGGGAATGGGCGCATCATAAGAATCTGGTCAAGACTAATTTCACCATGATGCCAGTGACCCCCATAAATATGAAATCTCTCTTCCAAATCAACTGGCGTTAGTAGTTCCGATGCTACAATCTTATCTCGCAAGTCAGGAGCAAATTCTGCTATTCGATCAATGGTTAGTCGCTTGAAATTCTCCTTATTTTGATCACTCCATCCTCCCTCTAGATCATAAGGCGCATATTGAACAATGACAGACATCACATGTTTGCCATCGGGTGCCAAACTGCCATCGTGAATGGTCGGAATACTGATATCCATGGCCGGAGCCTTTGAATACTCGCCATATTTCGAAGAGTTAAATGCCGCCTCGATATAATCCATTGTCGGCGCAATCACCAGCCTTTGACCCAGCTGATTTTTATCGAGTCCACTGAAGCTTGGCAAGCCATCTAGCGCTAAATGCAATTTCGCTGTATCGCCTTTCATTCGCATGGTTTTCACCCTGCGAGCCACTCCGGTCTCGATATTGGCTAAACCGACTAATTTATTGAATGTTGTTTTTGGATCGGCGTTGGAGACAACAATCGGAGCATCAAATATTCGCCCATCAGACAGGGTTACCCCGGTCGCTCTGTCTATATCTACATTAATATTATTGACGGGAGTTCCCATCTCAATATCAACTCCACTTTTACGAGCAGAATCAGCAAGAGCATCGCCCACAGCGCCCATCCCACCTTTTACAACTGCAGGCCCGTGATATCCGTATGCCTCTCCCATCTGCCGATAGATATACCCATAAACAGTATTTGGCGACCGAGGTCCCATATGGGAACCTAACAATGAATCCAGACTAATGGCTCCTTTCAGTAATTCATTGTCAAAGTTTTCCTCCATTACATCGTAGATATTTATCAATGCTAGACGCATCAGGTCACTCATATCCTCTTTGCCTAACATCTTCATTCCAAGACCTAACTTAGCTAAAGTAATGCGATCCGTAAGATTACCTTCCACTAATTTTGGTGCTCGTCGCTTAAACGCTCCATCCAGTAGTTTGCAAAATTTATTTATCTGTTTGTTGAAAGCAATAAAAGCTTTTTGGTCATCCTCTGAAATTCCGGCTCCCTCAAGCTTGTCCCGACTAATCGTCAGATGGTTTCCATCCTCAGCCAACGCAATCGTACTAAGATCACGAGCTGCAAGCTCCAATGTCGAGCCATTAATACCCATATCTGAAGCCACATCTGAATTGAGCTGGAATAACCAATGAGCGCAGGATGACACCGAAAAATTATCACTAAACTGCGAAGTCATAGAAGCTCCACCCAACGAATCATTAGCTTCAACCACTAAGACTTTTCGGCCATCTCTGGCAAGGTATGTCGCACATATCAGACCGTTATGGCCACCACCAACGACAATAACATCGTAGTTCTTATCAACATTAGTCATCGTCATAACCTCCAGGTACTGTATTTGCGAGTTTTTTGTCCATGAGTATCTCTCTTGCGGCATTGGCTCCAGGTGCCGCCATTACTCCACCTCCAGGATGAGTTCCCGAGCTACACATATACATCCCTTTGACCGGTCCACGGTATTGGGCATATCCTGGGAACGGTCGGTTGAACAATAACTGATCAAAAGTTAGCTCACCCATGAAGATATTACCCTCAGTCAGGCCTACCTCGTTTTCAATATCCTGAGGAGTTCTAGTCTCACAATGTAAGATCAGATCTTTGAAATCTGGGCTATAGTTACTGATTTGATCAATCACAGTTTTTTCAAAACCTGCCTTATCCTCTGCGGTCCAATCGCCTCCATTGATTTTAGGCGGTGCATATTGGACAAAGACTGACATCATATGCTTTCCTGGAGGTGCCATTGTTGGATCTATCTGTGTAGGAATTAACATATCTACATAAGGATCTTTGGACCAAGTTTGCGCTTTCCAATCATCATAAGCTCTCTCCATTTTGGGAAGAGAGTCACTGAAGTGCTTTTCTCCTAGGCAAAGAGGGCTATCCTTGGGTAATCCAGTAAAAGTAGGTAATCCATCTAAAGCAATATTTAGCTTGCCTGAGGAACCACGAATTTTGAAATTTTTGGCTTTTGTCACCACATCCTTGGGGAGATCACCTTCATCCATAATTTTGAGGAAGGTACGCTTGGGATCCAGATTCGATACAACAATATCTGCATATAGCTCATCGCCATTTGCTAACGCAACGCCCTTTGCTCTGCCATTTCTAACAATTATTTGAGCAGCTTCAGCGTCACACTGAATTGTTCCTCCAAAGGAAAGGAATGATTTAGAGAGAGCTGCAGCTACCGAACCCATGCCTCCCCGAGCAAAACCCCAAGCACCAACGGATCCATCTACATCTCCCATGTAGTGATGCAGAAGAACGTAGGCCGTGCCGGGCGAATAAACACCTAATGCAGTACCAATAATTCCACTGCCTGCCAGATGTGCCTTGATCACATCAGACTCAAAGTACTCATCAAGGAAATCACCAATACTCATCGTCCAAAACCGCATGGTATCGGCAAGTCCTTCTTCACCCATACTTCCAAACGATTTAGCTAGCAATGCTAATTCTTTCAAATCTCTGGGCTTCAGGGACGTCGGATCAGGGGGAGTTCGCATGAGGAAGGGACGAATCAAACGAGTCTGCTTCATCACATCAGCATCATAACGCTCTAATGCACTTGCATCTCTCTTTGAATGACGAGCAACTTCACGCAACATACGCTCATGATCAGCATGAGCTCCGAAGTAGTCACCATTCTCTTTGAAGGTGACACCTCCACCGTAAGGCACGACTTGCAAACCGTGACGAGGTAATTCTAGATCACGTATGATTTCAGGGCGTAATAGGCTACAAACATATGAACAGTTAGAGTACTTCCAGTTAGGATATAACTCGCGACTTACTGTCGCACCTCCTATATACGCATTCTTTTCTAGCACCAAGACATCCATTCCTGCCTTCGCAAGATAGGCGGCATTTGTTAGCCCGTTATGTCCCGCGCCAATGATAATCGCATCATATTTCTTCATAAACTCTCACTGCTCCAAAGGATTAGCTTAGCATTCTTAAATCAGCGTCGAGGATGCCAAAAATAGAATGTCCTGTCCATAAAAAATGAATAACCATTCATTCGGTTGCGGAGATGTAATCAATGCTTTAAGGTTCAGACCAAGACAGTTTTTCAACATGACCCAGAATATTGCCCAGAAATCCAGTTTCGATTTTTAGGAGCGCTCGATGGAAGCGGTTAAAACCAAATCAAATGATACCCCACGATCTATGCCAAAGCAGGCAAGACGGAAGCAATTAATCGAGGCTACTATTAAATGCATCGCCGAAAAGGGATTGTCAGGAACCACTATGGCAGATGTTACTCAGCAAGCCGGCTTGAGCATGGGTATTGTCAATCTGCACTTTGAGACGAAAGAAAAACTATTGATTGAAACTCTTCGTTTCATCTCGACAGAATATACAAGTGGACTTACGAAGATTTTCAATAATGAAAAACTCTCTACCGAAGAAAAGATCACTTCCCATGTAAGTTTTGACTTTAGTCGTAAAATTACCGATCGTAATAAACTCGCGGTATGGTTTGCTTTTTGGGGTGAAACCAAATCAAGACCTACCTACCTCTCTATTTGCGCAGATTATATTAATGAAATAGCGACCAATCTCACAAAACTATTTGCTGAGTTAAAGGACGAGGGCAACTACACTAGTATTGACCCGGAGTTGGTTTGCGTTTGCTATACCGCCCTATCGGATGGTCTATGGCTCGACCTGTTAGTAACCCCCCGAGGATTAAAACCCGATCAAGCGCAAACGGTCGCAATGCACTATTTGGGAACTCAATTTTACAATCACTTCTCAGCAGAAAAAAGCAGTCTTAGGAGGAACTAATTATGGACATTCAACACTCAAAAAGCACAATTGAATGGCAAGAAAAGATCCGTCACTTCGTTGATAAAGAACTTATTCCTTGGGAGATCGAAGCTGAAATGAACGGAGGCGTAATTCCTGAATCGGCTAGTAAAAGAATGCAGAGTGAAGCGATCAAAATGGGCCTATCAAGAATGGATGCACCATTAGAATATGGTGGATTAAGCATGAGTATGGTTGACCAGATAGCCGCATGGGAGGAGCTTGGAAGAGTTACTAATGCACTTTGCTGGTGTTTTCCAGAAGCTCAACAGTGGATGTTTGATGCGTGTGCTGACAGCCAATATCAGATTAATACTTTTCTTAAAGGACTGATGGATGGGAGTCTTCGAGAATGCTACGCCATTACCGAGGCAGAATCTGGGTCTTATGAAGTCACGAATGCGACCGCAACGAAGTGTGATGGCGGCTATAAAATAAATGGTGAGAAATGGTTCGTCACTACCGCTAATATGGCTGATTTCTTTTTTGTTCAGGCCAAAACCGAGGATGATATGGAGGCGCTATTTTTCGTTGATATCAACGCGCCTGGCGTATCTATGGTCGAAAACCCAGTCTTCTCACACACATTTCCAAGTCATCATCCAACATATAAATTCGACGATGTCATGGTATTGGATAAAAATCGGATTGGTGGTGAGGGTTCAGGAATGGACTATAGCCGAAGCTGGTTCAGACATGAGCGCCTTACCATATCAGCGCGCATGCTAGGCGCTGCGAGAAGAATGATTGAAGAGGCAACTGCTTGGGCTGCCCAACGCGATATCCAAGGAGAAAAACTGATTGAAAAGCAAGCTATTCAATTTAGTCTAGCTGATAGTGCGACTGAGCTGTGGGCCGCCAAACTAATGGTCTATGAGGCTGCCGAAGCCCATGACCGAGGAGATGATTTAAAATCTCTGCACGCCAGATGCTCCATGGTTAAACTTTACTCAACAGAAATGGCTAATCGAGTCGCTGATCGCTGTCTCCAAATATGGGGGGGCCGAGGTTATCGTCGCGACAATGCTGTAGAGCGGTTCTTTCGCGAAGTGCGTGTCGATCGAATCTGGGAGGGAAGCAGTGAGATGCAACGAATGGTAATCGCCAGAGCGCTGCAGAAACGAGGCTTAAAGGGAATGTAATGTGCTGAATTCTAAAAGGGGATATTATTTAAACTCTTATTTAGTCTATCTAAGATGGAATACATTATTATTATTAGCTGTATCCTCATTTGGAATAACCTCTGAACAAGATCTCATCGATGCTGCCATTGGCACGCCTAAAAAGCTCAATATCTACAACTGGGCCGACTATATAAATCCTGACGCTATTACAAATTTTGAGAATGAATTTGGCATTGACATAACCTATGATATTTATGACTCCAGTGAGGTAGTTGATACCAAGCTAATGACCGGTAGAAGTGGATATGACGTCGTTGTGCATGCCGCCTCCTTTACTGCGAGACTCGCAAAAGTGGGCATTTTCCATCCTGTTGATTTTAAAAAGTTACCTAATTGGCATCATCTTGATCAAGCACTTATTGATAAAGCAAATGAAAAGTATTCGAGTGGCCTCCAGGGTGTTCCTCTTTTTTGGGGTACTACTGGCATTACCTACAATGTAGACTTAATCAAAGAGCGAATGCCTAATGCTCCTCTGGACAGTTCAGCTTTGATTTTTGATCCCGAAATTATTTCTAGATTTACCGACTGTGGTATTTCGTTTTTAGATGATCCAACATCTGTTATTCCCATGGCAATGTTATTTTTGGGCTATCCTGCTAATTCAGTTGATGTAGAACAACTTAGAGAGGTAGAGGCTTTAGTGAAAGCCGTTCGCCCCTACATTACCTATTTTAGCTCGACCAAATTACTGCTGGACTTGCCTAACGAAGAGGTCTGCATCGCTATGAGTTGGTCCGGCGACTACTCTGTTGCCACGAATCGCGCCAGAGAAGCAGGCATCGACATCAATTTAGGCTATATTATTCCCAAGGAAGGAGGAGGTATGTGGTTTGATAGCATGTATATCCCAGAGGACGCTCCCCATCGTGAGAATGCCTACCTATTTCTAAACTATATGTTAAGGCCCGAAGTGATTGCCGCTTCAAGTAATTACATTGGCTACGCCAATGCTAATAAATCTGCTACACCTTTAGTCGATCCAAATTTGACCGCAGATATCGCAGTCTATCCTGACAAAGAGACTCTCTCCCGGCTTGAGACTACTGAGGTTTTAGCCCCTAAGGAAGAACGCAAGCGATCGCGTACATGGACTAGGATTAAAACGGGGCTGTAATTGCAGCGTCATTGACTATTAATGGAAACGATTAAAACAATGAAAACTAATCAGCCCACCAAATCATACGTCGCAGATACTCCGTGGTTAGATAGAGAAGCAACTCCCTTTATTCAAATCAAAAACCTCAGTAAGAATTTTGATGGAACACCAGCCGTAGCGAATATTGATCTAAACATCTATCAGGGAGAATTGTTTACCATTTTGGGAGGTTCGGGTTGCGGGAAATCAACTCTTCTTCGAATGCTTGCTGGTTTCGAGACACCCAGTGCAGGCCAAATTATTATCGATGGCAAAGATATGGCAGGAATCCCTGCTTATGATCGCCCTGTAAACATGATGTTCCAGTCCTATGCGGTTTTCCCACATATGACCGTTGCTCAAAATATTAGCTATGGATTGAAAAAAGATGGTATCGAAAAATCCCAAATTAAAAATCGAGTTAATGAGATGCTGGAACTCGTTCAACTTAGTGCACTTGGGAAACGCAAGCCACATCAACTCTCGGGCGGCCAACGTCAGCGAGTCGCCCTTGCAAGAGCATTGATCAAAAAGCCAAAAGTGCTCCTTCTTGATGAGCCTCTTGCAGCTCTGGATAAAAAGCTTAGAGAACAAACTCAATTTGAGCTCATGAATTTACAATATGAACTCGGTATTACTTTTGTCGTCGTTACTCATGACCAAGAGGAGGCTATGACTTTATCTTCTCGCGTGGCTGTTATGAATGAGGGGAGATTTATTCAAATTGGTACGCCCTCTCAAGTCTATGAATCTCCCAACAATAAATTCGTCGCTGATTTTTTTGGAACTATTAATTTCTTTAATGCAACTGTTCAAAATGCTAATCAAGATTCAAAAGTTCTCTGCGCAACCCTTGAGAAAACTGGTACCAAATTGGATGCAAAATTTGATGGGAATATCCATCCAGGTGGTCAAATTACTATAGCTGTCCGTCCTGAGAAAATCTCAATCACTAAAAATAATCCTGAAGGAGAGAACCTCACGGTTACCAAAGGTGTCGTTGAAGATTTAGCCTACTATGGTAATCGGAGTATTTATCGAATTCGGAGCCAATCTGGTCGAATCATCCAAGTGAGTGCACAAAATTTCGCTCGCTCAGAACAATTAGCCCTCGAGTGGGATGATGAAGTTTATCTATCTTGGAACTCCAGCTGTAATGTGGTTTTGACTGAATGAACACATCGCATGCTACTAATGAAGTGATAAAACCTCTTGGCATGAATTTTCGAGACGCTATGTGGCGAAAATTTATCACCTATCTGCCATACCTTTGGCTATTACTTTTCTTTTTAGCACCTTTTATCATTGTTCTAAAAATAAGCTTCGCTACACCTATTGTTGCACAGCCTCCTTTTACTGAATTATTCGACCTCGACTCGGATACAAGTCAGTGGTGGTTGGCTTCATGGGAAAATTACCAATTTTTGACAGAAGATAATTTGTACTGGGTTAGCTATTTTAAATCGATTAAAGTTGCTTTCATTTCCACGATTATCTGCCTGTTAATTGGCTATCCGATGGCCTATGGTATCGCTAGGGCGACACCAATCAAGCGGAATATTTTACTCATGCTTGTCATACTCCCATTCTGGACATCCTTCTTGCTTAGAGTATATGCGTGGATGGGATTATTGGGAAAAAATGGAATTATAAATTCAGCGTTGATGCATATTGGTATTGTCGATTCTCCCCTGCAGTTACTTTATACCGATATGGCCGTTTATTTAGGAATCGTTTACACCTATATTCCATTTATGATTCTTCCACTCTATGCCAATTTAGAGAAGATGGATACTAGCCTTCACGATGCAGCGGCTGACCTTGGAGCAAGACCCTGGCAAGTTTTTATCAATATTACTCTCCCGCTATCAATTCCAGGGATTCTTGCAGGTTCGCTATTAGTATTTATTCCTGCGATTGGTGAATATGTTATTCCAGCCCTGCTAGGTGGTTTAGATTCACTGATGATAGGCCGGACACTTTATGATGAGTTTTTTGTTAATCGTGATTGGCCTCTGGCATCGGCTGTAGCAACTATTTTGCTGTTAATTTTGGTAATACCAATCATGCTATTTCAGCGCAGTCAGCGGGACAAACCACAATCATGAATAAATCCTCAAGATTTGTATTTTCCTCCTTATGTTTTGGCTTTGCATTTTTGTATGTACCAATCTTGGTACTAGTAGTTTACTCATTTAACCAATCAGCTATTACTTCAGTTTGGGGGGGCTTTTCTTTGCGTTGGTATTTCGCCCTTTTTAACAATGAGCAAATAATTGATGCCGCATTATTAAGTTTAAGAATTGCCGCTGTTAGCGCGACCTTTGCAACTATTTTAGGCACGATGGCTGGGTTGGCCTTAGCGCAGATGGGACGTTATCGTGGTCGGTTACTATTTACCGGGCTTATCGCTGCCCCTCTTGTAATGCCAGAGGTCATCACTGGATTATCTTTACTGCTCATGTTCGTAAGCTTACAAGAGCTGGTAGGGTGGCCAATGTCCAGAGGAGCAAGCACAATTACGATTGCTCACATTACATTCTCTATGGCCTATGTGGCAGTTATTGTGCAATCCCGACTGAGTAGTATGGACCAATCGTTGCAGGAGGCAGCTATGGACTTGGGGGGCAGACCCATGCAGGTTGCCTTTGATATCACTTTTCCTTTGATTGCTCCATCTATGCTGTCTGGATGGCTGTTAGCATTTACTCTATCTTTAGACGATCTAGTGATCGCAAGTTTCACCTCCGGAGCGGGCGCAAGCACCTTACCAATGATTATTTTTTCAAAAATCAAACTTGGAGTCACACCAGATATCAACGCATTAGCTACAATAATTATTGGCATAGTTGGTCTTGGAATTACGATAGCTAGCTGGATTATGTTAAGGCAGAACAAAAACAAAGAGAATGGTTAAGTGGTCTTAGTTAATTTTTTGATGATTAATAAAAACAAGCGCTCTTAGCTATTAGTTTAAAGAATGATATCAGGCACTGGAAGCTGCCGGATTCTGTTGCCCGTCGCATCATAAATAGCATTAGTTAGAGCAGCTGCGATGGGTGGAGTTCCTGGTTCACCAGCACCTCCCAATGCCTCACCGCTATTAATAATATAAGTTTCTATGGCTGGGCTATCTTTCATCCTTATACAGGAGTAATCATGGAAATTACTCTGCTTAACTGCTCCATTTTCTATGGTGATTTCACCATTTAGAGCTGCACTTAATCCATAAATAATTCCTGATTCAATTTGAGCCTTCATTCCATCCGGCGAGATAGCATATCCAGGGTCAACAACAGCAACTACTCGATCTATGGATAGTTTTCCCTCATTAACAGTGACCTCAACGACCTCTGCGACAATAGATCCAAAGGAAGTCTGCAAAGAAATGCCTCTACCACGACCTTTAGGAAGCTCTTTGGCCCAATTAGCCATGAGTGCCGCTTTTTTTAGCACCGCAAACTGCCGTGGAAGATGCTTTAATCTATCCAACCTGTACTCATAGGGATCCTGTCCTGCAGCCACCGCAACCTCATCAATAAATGATTCAGTGAAAAAACCATGATGAGAATGTGCAACGCTTCTCCAAGCACCAAACGGAATATGAGTAGGACTGGAGACATGGCCGATATCCATCGATGGCACTTTATAAGGAATTTGAGCAGCCTCATGTGGCTCATGTTTATCAACATAGGTATTATGCCAAGCTGAAAGATTTCCTTTTGTATCCAAGCCACCTCGAAATTTACTTAGAATTGCAGGTCGATAGAAGTCCTGTCTGACATCCTCCTCCCTCGTCCAAATAAGTTGTACTGGTCGACCAACCTTCAAAGCAATCTGGGCAGCTTGAATAGCATAGTCAGGCCTTGATTTACGACCAAACCCTCCTCCCATGAGGCAATTATGCAAAGTGACTTTTTCTAATTCAAAACCCAGTGCATCTGCCACAGATTTTCTAAAACTCAACGGACTTTGACAACCAACCCAAATTTCACAATATCCGTCGATCACTTTAGCTGTCGCGTTAAGTGGCTCCATACATGTATGCGCCAAGTAGGGGACACGGTAATCTGCCTCAATGACGATGTCCGCATCCATCAAGCTTCCTGCAGTGTCTCCTTCAGATACGTCTATTTCTCTTTCCAAAGCTTCATCAATATCTCTTTCAAATTGATTGAAGATTACGTTACTAGACACCTGAGAATGCTTAGTTGACTCCCACCGAACATCAAGTAAATCCATACCTTTTTTTGCAGTCCAGAAGCTGTCAGCTACAACTGCCACCGAGTCTGCAAACGAAAAAGAACCAAGAGCCGAACTGACCGTCGTAGATGGCAATCTAACAATATCCACAACGCCCTTGATAGATCTTGACAACTCATCGGTTATTGTTTCAATCTGTCCTGTGAAAGATGGGGCACGCTGAACCGTCGCATAGAGCATATCTGGCAATTTCACATCAATAGCAAATAAAGCAGTTCCATCAACTTTACTGGGAAGATCAAATCTAGCTACGCTTTTGCCTATTATTTTGAAGTCATCAGCGGTCTTTAACTTCGGTGAAGCGGGTGGGACCATATTCGAAACGGCCTGGGCGACATCCGAATACGGAATTTGGCGTCCAGATTTAACATGAATCAGATGGCTATTTTCTGTTCTTATCTCATCGACAGGCACCTGCCACTTAGTCGCAGCGGCATCCCTTAACATTTCTTTTACCGCTGCCCCGGCAACTCTCATCCCAAACTCACCCGTCATTCTAATACTGGAGCTACCGCCTGTTATTTGAAGATCCAGAGCTTTCGCTGTACGAATCAGAGCTCCATCGATCGTTGGAACCACAAAATCGGGTACGTTAGTGTTCCCAACAAACATTCCTTTGATAATCGGATAATTTGCAAACTCTCTTACCGCTGGAGCTTCTTCATACTTGACTAGACTCCAGTCGGCATCAAGCTCTTCGGCGAGCATCTGAGCTAATGCTGTGCCTACGCCCTGACCCATCTCGGAGTGCGGAACGATTGCCGTAACTATATTATTTTGATCAAGCTTTACCCAAGTATGAAGGAAAGATTCTCCATCCCGCGCAAGGTATTTGGCTAGTTCAGTGCTTCGATTTCCTGGCCGAATTGCTACACCAATAAGCAATCCTCCTCCAGCAACAACTCCAGCTGTAATAAAACTCCGTCTGGTCCATTTACCCATGGCTACTATCCTCTGACGCCACTTCCGCTGCAGGCTCAAAATGTTCAACGCCAGAGGCAGACTTTATAGCTCGTCGAATTCGTCCGTACATGCCACAACGGCAAATATTACCAGACATGGCATCATCAATATCGGAATCTGAAGGGGATGGATTTTTCTGAAGTAAGGCTGCAGCTGACATTAATTGTCCAGACTGACAGTACCCACATTGAGGGACCTGTTGATCAATCCATGCCTTTTGAAGTGAGTGAAGCTCCCCAGGACTAGGTGCTAACCCTTCTATGGTTGAGATGTTTTTCCCTGTTACCGCAGACAAGGGAGTAACACAGGAACGCACGGCATCCCCATCAACAAGCACTGTGCAAGCACCGCACTGAGCTATGCCACATCCAAATTTGGTGCCAGTAAGATTCAGCTGCTCTCTCAAAACCCATAGCAAGGGCGTATCGGGATCGATTTCTAATGTTTCTTTGACACCATTTACAGTAACTGAGGTCATGCTTACTCTCCCATTATGGTTTGGCAGTAGTAACTTGGAGTTTCCCATTTAGTTTGGCGATAATTTTTCTAATTACCTTCAATGCCATGTTCTAATCAATTTGTGTACGCGAGAATCTATCATCTGGTTTCGGAACAAAATCCGTCTAGATCATGAGGGTAATCGACATCGTACTCCATACCCCCTAGGGATAGGCTTTTAGGAATTGGATGTATGCTTCTTATTAACTCTCTTGCACCGATATCAGCCGATAAATTTATTAATAAATCAAAATAGTGGCTACCAAAAATAGCAGGTACGCCGGTTCCATCCCTATATCTACTGCAGACAACTTGTTCGCCCGCAAATAATTTACCTAGTTCCTGTAAATAGTGGACACCAACCTTTGGCTGATCGCCAAGCATAATTAAAATAGCATCAAAATCATGCTTGAGATAAGAAACACCAAATGCGATTGAAGATCCTAAACCGCGGTTCCATTGGTGGTTGATTAAAAAATCACAACCAGAGATGTGTGGCTTAATTTCCTCTGCATCACTTCCTAAAACCGCAAAAACCTTATTTGGCAGGAACGCTTTTGCATTGTCGATAGAGCATTGCAACATAGGTGCACCGTTGATGATGGCAAGCTGTTTTATGGATCCAAAGCGCGATGCCGCTCCCGCAGCAAGAACCAGCGCTGCCATTTTCATTCGCCGTCACTCAGTGCAGTAGCCTTTGTGCTATTCATAGTGGATTGGCACTCGGCCAAGATTGACAAGGCAATTTCTTCCGGAAGTTCACCTCCTAATCTTAATCCTGCGGGCCCAGAAATAGATATTCTAAGTTTATCCTCACTCAGCTTCGCAAGAGACAGCACCCGCTGTTTTCGGATAATAGGGCCTAAAAGGCCTAAATACCGAACGTTAGAATTTTGCAAAACTGCAATGGCATCTGCATCCAACCTCAAGTTATGGGTCATTACAATTGCAGCATCAAAGTGTTGAAACAATGGTTCATCTGACAAATCATTGGGTTCGCATCTTAAAATCTCATTAACAGTCATAAAATTTTCTCTTCGACCATTGGCCGGGCGCGGATCACAAAGTGTGACCTCCCAACATAATGCCACCGCCATCTCTGCCAATGGCCGTGCATCAACGCCACCACCAACAATTAAGATATGAGCAGGCGGTTTAATTTGAGTTAAGAGATAATCTTCATCATCAATTTGAATACAAATTGCGCTGCTTTTGTTTAACCTTTCTTCAAAGTTTTGGAGATGCTCGCTACCTTTTTCTATATATTGGGCCTTTGCGGGCCCATTAAGTTGCGGAATTCTCTGGAGATAATACGATGTTTTCCGCTTCTCTAATGCCTTTAGGAGTTCGGGTAGATCTAGATAATTAGTTTCTCTGGAGAGTGGTTGCAACATGATATGAATAACTCCTCCACAACCGATGCCGAGTAGGAATACCATATCATCCTCATCAGAGGCGTCATAGCAGATAGTCGTTGGAGTTCCAGAGGCAATTACCTTTGCCGCCTTGATTTGAATATCTGCCTCTAAACACCCTCCACTTAGTAAGCCAAACTGTTCCCCCAAATCATTAAACAGCATCATTGCACCTGGAGAGCGATAACTAGGGCCTTCTATTTTAAATAGCGTGGCTAAAACCCATTGCTGCTTATCACGTCTGGGATACCATCGCTGGAGCTGCTGAAAAAAATGATTTGTCATAGACCTAGTATAGATGATGACTCATCGGTTATGTAGCAATCTACAGGTTATGAAGGACGAACACTTACCCGAGTCTATTAAAAGATTTTTAAAGACAATAGATGGCTTTCGTTAGTTTATTTCTGCATCGGGACTGGAAACAGATTCAAACTCATCGACGAATAAAACACGCTCTCTCCATCCTGGATGGGTTAACAGGAATTCAGGGACAGTAATCATGATTTCATCACCCAAATCATCAGAGCGCTCCGACACTACCTTAGCATGATCAGAAAACTCCTCTGATAATCTCTTCATAACATCTCGAAAGTAGTCTAAATCGATTCCTTGCTCATTCATCTGCTGCAATGCGAAGAGATCAGCTTCTCGTTCAAAGTCACGAGAATAGGACATATCTGCCAGTAAAGTAGGAATCGTACCGGCAATCTCTAAAGCATCAAGATCACCAATAATAAAAAATACAGAGATAGTAACGATGGCATCTTGTATCGAACGCCGCATCATATGTTTTTGTCTCAGATGACCTAACTCATGAAAGAAGACCGCGACTAACTCATTATCATGCTCGACCAAATTAACTAATGCATCTGTAAAAATAATCTTTCCACTAGGTAAAGCGAATGCATTAGCACCCATCCCAGATCTGAAATCTAGGCGTGGCTTAAGATGAGTTTCGGGTAGCGAAATATACTGCTCGATAAAAGGATCCAAGAGGCGCTTGATATCATTCTTGCGATCAGTAGTAAGTTCTGAGGGCTCAAACATAGTCCTATCAAGGATTGCCATATCCGTCTCGAATTGCTCGACCACAACACTCGGCATATTAAACGCAATATAATCGGCCGCTCTTGGAATACCATAAACAGTGATGAGCCAAACAAAGACTGCAGAAGTAATAATTGAGAATGCTATCGCCGTTACGTTTCTTTCCAAAGTATGCATTAGTGATGGAGCAATACCATCTGGAATCAACTGTCTAAGTAATCGATCAATGCCTTCATTATCATTTGTAATAAACTGTTCGCCGCTATCCAAGTTTAGCTCTCTGGGAGCATCACCTATTCGGGAGCTTATATCTAAATTAGATAACTGAAAAACATGCAGCTGTTTGTTATCATCCTCACTGATAATTACCAATGTCTTTTGCTGTCGAGACACTAATTCAAGGCGCGCAGATATACCTTTGGAAGTGATTCCGTCTAAATAGAAACCTTTAATATGCACTATTTATACTGAAAAATCGAAGACATCGCCCAGTTGTTCTCCAAGAGCACTCACAGATTCCTTCTCGGCGGCAATGAAGTCATCAAGCGAGCCCCGCTCATGAAGTTCTATGCAGCTTGTAATATATTTCATGATCCTTACTTTTGCCGCTGGCAAGTAAAGACCCAGAGTTATTACAATTAAAAGCATGTTAATCAGTACCACCTTTACATAGCCCTTCAAGGTCAATGTGGCATTAAAGCCATGCTCTTTCAGTGAAGTACTGATAAAGACAAGATTAGTAAAGGCAACCGTGAAGTAGGTCGCCACAAAAATATAAGCCACAAAACCTGCTATCACCGCAGCGCCGTTAGGGCTCATAAGCCCGAGCCCGTTTAATACCCCCATTCCAAAGGCTAAAAGGCCTAGTAAAATTCCAACTCCAATTCCAAATATTTTATAGTAGCTTTTTACTTGTGCAGAAAAAACAAATTGGGTTGTCCCATAAGCCGTCTGATTCATCCTATATTGATGCATTTTTAATAGGACAAAGGGGTAAAGCAGACCGAGACTTATTAGACCCAAAAATGGCCAAATTACCAATACTCCAAACGCCTCTCCGTAGTCCCCATTAAATCTAAACTGGATGTTTTTATAGGAAGTGTTTCGCATTTTAAATGCTAGAGATTGGTTATAAATATAGGGAGCAGCGAAGCCTAATACAAGATACAAAATAGCTCCAGCGACAGGGAAAGCTCCTGCTAGGCCAACAAAAAGAGTGAAAACTACTACTGCAATAATGCGACCCTTGAGAATTTGTAATGGCTTAGCAAGGTAGCTAAATGACGTCCCATCGACAAAGGTATTTCCGTAAAAATAGCGGTTGTTTCTGACTGTCGCCCAGGCTGAATAGATCCCAAGTGTAATAAGAGTTAAAAAGATATTGACGATCCATATCTTAAAATACTCCGTGCCATCCCCTCGAAATTCAAAGGGTAAAACACGCTTGGATTCTGTTTGAGTAGTTTCATCATTGGACTTTAAATCAGATTCTAACTGAGCCATCAGGGGTGCCTCCTGCAACCGCTTGCGCATTGCTTGTTACTATTAATTGAATTAACTAATGCAAACCCAAAAGGAAATTAGGATAACTTTTGCTAATGCTATTCCTAAATAAGGATGTACGAAAGATTAGCCACGTCTTTTATACTGTCATGAATAGGTGCTTTTATCAAATCAACATTTTTTTGTGTTAAGTCAATCGCTAAGAATAAACTTATAATGTCGCACCGCTTTGTATTGGAAAAATATTATGCCTCTGGTTAATCCGCTACCTGAAAATACTAATTCTGAGATCACTGAGCTTGCAAAATTCTTCAACGAGACGCTCGGATTTTGCCCTAACAGTGTTCTAACGATGATGCATCGACCTAAAATAGCTAAAGCATTTATTAATTTGAATATGGCAGTGATGGAAAACCAAGGGCGAGTAACAAGTTCGTTGAAGCGACTAGTTGCCTACGTTTCAAGTAATGTGACAGGTTGTCGATACTGCCAAGCACATACTATCAGGGCTGCTGAGAGATATAGTACCGAACAAGAAAAGTTGGATAGTATTTGGAACTATCAAACGCATCACCTATTTTCTGAGGCCGAGCGAGTTGCCTTGGACTTTTCAGTGGCAGCATCAACAATACCCAATGGCGTAGATGCGGCACTCCATCAGAGACTGTATCAACACTGGTCAGAGGAAGAGATCGTAGAACTGTTGGGTGTCATTTCACTGTTTGGTTTCTTAAATCGCTGGAATGACTCAATGGCGACTACCCTTGAAGATGATTCTATAGCTTCAGGGAAATCCCTGTTAGGTCATCAAGGTTGGGAAATTGGTAAGCATAAATAATCAAAAAGCCCACTTAATCGTGAGCTTTTTTTAGCTAGCTAGCAAGTTTTGCAAGTTGATCTGGAGGAACATAATCAAATATGAAGTTTATTCGATCATCTGTACCTTTATTGATGACACTGTGCTGGATCTGATTGTTGAGCTCATAAACCCTCCCCACCTGAAACTTGTGAGGTCTTCCATCAATCATAAATCGGACTCTAGGATTTGCGGTAATAGGAATATGAATGCGATGTCCCACATGAAATGATTGATGCTTATCCGTATGGGGCTTAATAACACCGCCAGACAGCAACTTCGCTGCCATAGCACGGATAACTTTCCCACCGGGTGGATAGAATTTTTCAAGAATGGAGTCCATGAGAGGCATTGCGACCTCAGATAATTCATCCCAGGCCGCTTCTCGAGTAACCTTCACAGACGGCCACACTTCAGTATCGACAAACAACATCATCAGCGATTGAGTTTGCGCATGAACATCATACTCAGTCTGACGATGATTATTCTCGAACCAAGCTTGGTCATCAATACCAAGAATTGCATCCCTCAAAGGCGCAACGTCAATCTCTCCCAAATCTTTTACGGGAACTCCAATATCCATGACTATAATCTCCGAATGCTTCTTGAAAAACAGTAATAAATATTCCCCAGCGAGTCAAATAAAATCGGTTTCATAAATCAACACTCACAGCAATTCATTTACAGCGCGATGCGCTTGCTCGATTGCAGACTCAAGCATAGCATTTGCAGCTGAATCAGCGTTTGCGATGGCAATCCGACCGAAAGGTTGACGACCAATAATGTGGGGATATCTAGGATCTTCGTCATCCTCATAAACTGGATCAAACAATGAGTTGTACCAGTAAGAATATCCATGTGACCATCTGTTCACTGTAATACCAACAATATCCTCTGCCGCATCAAAACCTCCATCACCAAGCAAGCTCTGAAGCTGATCTCGGACATTCCTCTCAATCACTTCAAATGGCGTTGTAAGAAGCTCATACCTGCCCAAGCGGTACTGCTCTCTAGCCGTAAGATTTTCACCATAGCGGTGCGGGAAACGTTCCATATGCACAATCACTGGTTCACTTTCATCAGACGAAAATTTGTAATCGCCGAAGCTAACTGGGAAGTCAAGCAGAGCATTTATGTGGTACCCACCCGGACACACAACCGCCCCTAATCCCAGTTTCTTCCATGCTCTCCAATTTCGGAGGGCAACACTGGTGTACAGAATTGGTACCTTAGTTTGGAAAGCTAGAGCCTCCCTCTGATTCTGGGGTAACTCGGGGGACAAATGTGGAATCATACTGCTATTACATGCTAAGACAGCTGAGTTACCGATGATCCTTTTATGTCGACCATTCTGAACATAACGTAGGCTAACCTGATCATTTCCTTCCATTGACTGAATATTTTTTACGCTAACGACAGTACTGTTCAGTCGAACTTGAATTTTTGAATCACCTGAATCAAGTTTAGAGTAGTCAAACTTTGCATGCAGCAGGCCTTCCATACTACTTCCCGCCGCCACCTCAGGTATTAAATCTCTTACTAATTGACGCGCAATAGAGGCATTACCATCTGGAAAATGATGGATATAAGGTTCATCAGGCTCTTGTTCAGGAAGACCTGCAGCAGACCACCCCGGCAAGCCACCATAAGACATAGCACTGATAGTATTAACCGAATCAATACCGACACCAGAGTCAATATGCAAATCCTGCAACACTTTAAATACTTCAGGTTCGGTAATATTTAAGTGCTTAGTCAGGAAATCTTGATAGCTCAGACGATATAAATAATCCCACTTAGCATCACCCTTTAAATGTGGAATCTGGTCATCCTTGACTGACAATAGGTTAAAGAACTGTGCTTTTGCTTGCTCTGATATAGGCATCTCCTGCACCGCTTGTTCAGCAGATAGTTCAGATGGCATGACCGGAATATAGTCATCAAAAACACCTAGATCATAAGCAACTGTCTTGCGATTACCCCACGCTTCATTATTAAAGTGAATGCCCGCTCTGAGCTTGTTTCGCTTGAAAAAATCTTGGTCGTACGCTGTATCGAAGACACTAGGATCAATCTTGAGATCTTTTAAGAGCTTTTTAACGATATGGCTGTAACCAGATGGCTCCTGCATTGTCTGAGATCCACCATACCCAATAAGCTTATGACCATCAGCGTCAAAATCATTCCGCTTAGCATGACCACCAAAGTCATCATGATTATCAAGAATCAGAATCTTCGCACCAGGCATTTTTTCGCGAAAAAAATAAGCTGCCGATAACCCGCTTATGCCGCCACCGACTACTATTAGGTCATAGACATCGTTCGATGCCCCTTCCACTGGCCCCCAATCTGTTTGTCCTCGTCGCGCAAGACTATGAGCAACCTCAAAAGAGCCATCATGATTCCCGCGCATCCCCATCAAACTAGGAGGATAATAGGTTGCGTTAATAAGATCAGAACCTTTGATCGTAGGAGATCCAGAGGCCTTAACAGAGGACACGAGTAATGGACTAAGAGATAAACTTGCTACACCAAAAAGAACATCTCGACGATTTATAGATCGATTCATCCCTAATAATTTATCGGAGTGCTTCATCAATAAAGTGTCTCCTCTAATAACCTTTAATAGCCGATCTAGGCACTGATATTATCAAAGCCTATCCACCATCTTGTAGTAAGCCATTCCAAGGGCGACCATTTGATTTCGAAATAGGTGCTGTCCAGGTATCCATGTCGGTTTTATATTGGCAAAGATATCAAATCTCTCCAGAGTTCCCGCCACAGTGTCAGCCATAATCTGTCCTGCAAGATGAGTCACATTTACCCCATGGCCTGAATACCCCTGAGAGTAAATGATATTAGGAGCTAATCTGCCCATCTGAGGTACCCTGTTCGCTGTGACTCCAATTGTTCCACCCCACCCAAAGTCAAACTTAGTCGACGTTAACTGAGGGTATATTTTCAGCATTCGTGGAATTAAATTTTTCTTAATAATCTCAGGATCACTTCCAAAGTAGGTGAAACGACCACCAAATAAAAGCCTCTTGTCAGCACTTAAACGGAAATATTCTAAGATATAATTTGGATCACAGACCGCAAGGTCATGAGGATTAATTTGGTTTACAATTTGCTCTGATAAAGGCTCTGAACCAATAATAAAACTGTTTACAGGAAACAGAATCCCCTTCAGTTTTCGTTCTAAAAAGTGGTAGGCATTTCCTGCCAAGACAACAAAATCAGCAGTCACAGAGCCACGTTCTGTGACAACCGTAGCTTTGGTCCCTCTTTTAATCTCTGTTACTGGTGAATTTTCATAAATAGTTGCTCCTAAGGATACAGCAGCTCGTGCTTCTCCTATGCAAAGATTCAGAGGATGAACATGTCCATTGCCATCATTTCGAAGAGCACCGATATATGCCTCTGTCCCAATTGCATTTCGTGTCTCCTCTTTCGATAACATCCTGTAGGGATGCACGAATTTATATTTATCCAGCATCTTGTGATGGGCTTCAAGATCTCGCATATGCCGGGGCTTGATAGCCACATCGAGATATCCGGATTTCAAATCACACTCAATACCATACTTTCGAACTCTCTCTCTGATTATGTCATGTCCGGCCCAGCCCATCTCCCAGAGAATTCGCTCACCCTCCTCTCCTAACGTCTTAGCCATTTTGCTATCGCCTGATATGCCTCCAATCATCTGACCGCCGTTCCTTCCAGATGCGCCCCAGCCAACTTTATTGGCTTCAACGACATGAACATTGTAGCCACGCTCGGCGAGGTGAAGAGCTGTTGAAATCCCAGTGAAACCTGCACCTATCACGCAAATATCCGCACTTACATCGCCCTTCAATGATGGATAATCAGTATGATTATTTAAAGTCGCTGCATAATAAGAGGACGTGTGTGGCTGGCTTATTTGCATATTTTTCCTGAAGCTCTAAAAGTGATTGTAGTAAGGTGATATTACTCCAAACTGGCCTTGCTGACGCAGCTAAAAAAATTGCGCTGTTAAAAGCGATATCTAACTTTGAAAATGAGAGATTCCACGTTAACGCCTCTCCAACCGCTGTCAAAAAGGGCTCCCGGACCTTCATCTCCAGTCTGGGTCCCATAAAATCCACCACGACTATAAACCAAAAACACATCTGAAAGCGGCGCAAGCTGGTAACGGTAGCGTAGCTGAAATGCCGTATCACTCAAACTGAAGCTCGCAGAGTCAATGTCAGAAGTCTCTAATCTACCCTTGTCATCAAGAAAGTAACTATTGAGTACTTCGGCATCGATACCAATCCACTGAAATTTCAATCGAATTTCTTGACGAGTCGATGGGTACCAATCTACCCGAAAATCTGCTGAATATCTGTCGGTTTCATACCCCGCAAGTTGAGACACGTCTGAATCCCATAAAAGCCATTCTTGATATTTTTTAAATCCAATTCTTCCCCCAAGAGTTAAGGTCTCAGTCAGATATACTTTTGGCCTAAAATAAGCTCCATAATACAACTCTCCCGTGTCCTCAGTACCGGTATACCCCTTTACAGTAAAGACAAAATCATTACCCCTCGGGCTCTCATATCTCATAGCACCTTTAAACTTTGCTGACCTAAAGTAAGATCCATTTCCTCGCGTAATGCGGTCATCCCAACCAGAAGAAGTAGATTCAAAATCTACAGAGATCTTGCGAGTAGATTTAAACATCCATTCGAAGTTTATCTCAGACCAGAAATATAACCGTTGCCCTTGAGTATTCTCCGCGTAGGAATAATCGAACTCCGTAAAGCTTGATAGTAAAGAAGATTCTTGATGGTACTGCAATCGGTCGTGCCTGTGATAAGCATAAAACTCATCGAATCCATTTCGCCTCATATACCCCATATCATTCATGTCGAACTGATCACCATAGTGGGAATAATAGACAGCATGAGACCACTCATCACTGGGTGAGTAGGACCAATTAACCCATCCAGCGAGGTCCTTTGCATCAACAAGTTGAAAATTATTTAGCTCATTTGGATCTTGTTTGATGTCGCTGTGTAAAATTTGCGCCGTAAACTGGTTGTGCTCATCTCGGTTCCATTTTAAATCGATGCCTTGCACAGTTGCTTCCCGCCCAAAAGCCTCCCTCTTAACATTAGTTAAGCGATGGCCGATAGTCGTCTGATCCACTTTCCTTTGGACTCGGCTTGAGATGAAGTCACTCGATGTTCCTCCTTCAGCCTCATCTTGCCGTACCGCAAAGAGACCCAAATCCAGATTTTTACCATAGTAAGTAAGCTTTGTCGCACCATCTATATTAGAGATGCCGCCTCCAACTCCAGCGCCAATCCTTCGTGTGTAAAGAACTACATCCTCATTGGGTTGAGCGCTATTAAAAAGGCCCTGATTTTCTGTAAAGAAAGGTCTTTTTTCACTAACAAATGTCTCAAAAGCTGAAAAATTTACGACTAAGTCATCGCTCTCAACCTGACCAAAATCTGGTTTCAATGCTCCGGTTAATTGAGTACTGCTATTGGGTCGCCAAATAAAATCTAAACCAATATTTGAGCCATCAACGACTTCAGGTCCCTGTTCATGATGAAGATTATGGTTATAACTTGCATAAGGAAACCAATCTAAGGTAGATGCCTTTACTTGATCAACCTCTAACGGCTGCCAGTCCTCCAAAAAAGTATTACGACTGTAATAAGCATTGGGGAAGGAAAATCGGAGAGACTCGTTATGTACTGTTCGAGAAAACCAAACAGCGATATTTCTTTTCCCATTGGCAGACTCTGACATAGGTGCCACTGTCCAAGGGATATGAATTTCACTAAACCAATAATCTCCATCACTCGATGTCTGGGAATACCATGTCCCATCCCAGTCTCCAGAATAGGTTCCAGGCCCCACAATCCCATCCTGTCTGGAATTGGCGGATCCTACAGTGAAATCATAGGCGGCAACTGCAGTCCCATCAAAATCAATGCTGACGACATTTCGATCAGCCTGAATTTTGGCATCCCTAGCAAATCGTCTATTTACTCGCTTCACGGAAATAGGCTGGTAATTTGAAAAACCAACGAAGATTCCATTTTCATTGGAGATCATCCGCACTTCGGTAGCATATTTAGCTGGGTCACCAGTCAATGGTTCAACTGTTACAAAATCTTTATAAACTAAGGCTGAGTTCCACTCTGGTTCATCAAGTATTCCATCTATCTGAATAGAACCATGTGCCTTACTTGCTTGCACAAGCATAGGTAAAAAGAAACACATCACAAATATTGGAAGACTCTTCTTCATCACAGCTAAAATTATTCCCTCAATTATTGCGCGATATTTTATTCGTTTGAAAAGAAATTACTATCCCAAAGTAAGCTTTATTATCACAGACAATAAATTTATCTTTTGTTTAACTAATATTTGAATATTTATATAAATATTAGGAAGATTTTTCTATCCAAGATGGGTTTTTATAGGGAACAACAACCACTTTATCGGAGCTATGAATCATTCCTGGGACCTCGATAACACCAACTACCCCGCGACAATATTTGGCAGCTGACAAAAAGGCACCCTTATAAAGCTTAGAATTAGTTTTTGAGGTATGCATTGAAATCAACTTTTCATCCATATCAAGACAAGGAGGGTTATATTCCTCGACAATCAATTCCGCTCCAGAGGGAAACCTAAAGATGCTACCTTTTGGTAATTTAGAGATATTCGGTAGACCAGAAAAACATAAATTAGCGCCTAAACTTGAGGCTAATAAAGGTTCCTTCAAATCCATAGCATCGGTGATTATTGCTAATTCCTCTAAGGATACCGCTGACCACTGTCGCTCATTGCGTCTAATCGTTCCCTCCTGTTGCTTGTCATCACCTGCCCATGTCTCTCTACAATATGATCCATGACGATCACCAACAAATCCTGACAGTTGCGCATTGAGTGACAAACAAGACTCCTTGCTCAAACCATGCTCATCAGTGCCGAGATAAACAGAGTCTAACGTACAATCAATCTGATTCATTATTACCTCCGAGACTATGAATTGTGGGCTATTTCATCAAAATTATCATCATCAATTTCTTCACGCCACTTTGTTAAATTCATATCGATCACATAGAAGCCTGCAATCCACATAAACTCGTCCCAAACAAATAGATAATGTCCTCTGAAACCCCAATAAATAGCTACCATCCAAAGTACAATGAATAAGAGTGATTTGAGCCTAAGCAATACACCCAATACTTTACCTGCACTTATATTCTTATCTTGGATTCGTATTATGGCTTCAATGATTAGTATTATAAGAACCCAAGTAACCGCCTCTATCATGTCAGCCCAGGCAAGCTGCTTCTCGATCACCATTGCAGCGGCATCTTGAACAATAAAATAAGTTGGGGGGTCAATTAAGTAAAATTGGTTGGCAGAGGAAAAGGTTGAGCAGTTCTCGGACGTGATCTCTGTATAAACTAAATTATTTGTGTATGACTTTTCAGCTTCCACTAACTGACATAGGCTATTTACTCCCTCAACTGGAATAGCGGAGTAAATATCATGAAGATTCACTCCCCATGCATAAAGTGTATGAGCTAAAAAAAGAATACACAGGGCTCTAACGCCATGCATAAACATCCATCCCATACGAGACAGAGCATCGTCAGACAACCAATATGTTTCTAACTCCAACAGTAAAAGAAGAACAAACCAGGCTGACAAATCTATCGTTGTGGCGAAGGCTCTCGTCGTCTCTAGAAAGGTACTACCCTCGAATAGGGTATGGCTTGCTATCTCAAGATCATTACCAATATAAAACACGAAGTTAACGAGCAGGGCGGAATACACTAACAACTTTATCAGTTCTAGGCGACCGAGCGAGTGATTTCCTAGTTTAAAAGAACTTATCGCCATATATTCCTGTGGAAAGACTTAATTTCCCTGGTACCAAATAGGTGAAGTCCATGCCATCTCCTGAATCTCAGAAGGGTAACTGCCGTCCGTGCATACCTCGGGGCGCTCTGACGCCTCCAGCGCAGCGCAGTCAAATGTATGCCAGCGAGGTGTTTTTGGTTCTATAACTCGCAAATAGTAATAAGCGGATTGACTAGGATTAAAGTTAGTATCCTTGAAAACCTTACAAAGGCTATCTGAGCCTTCTTCAGAGGTTTTTAACGGGATGACCTCTGTATTCATTTGATTGTCCTCATCAATCCATCCTTTAATTAATTGAAGGGCCTCAAGCTGCTCGCCATCTGGATCTTTCACGGCGTAAGCAAGAAATGAGGGACTTTCAATTTCTTCGGAGGGTAATAAATCTGAGCCCATTGGAACACCTTGCCCATAGGCTTGAGCAATCATGTCACCAGAACTACATAGACCCTCAGGAAAAGACCAACTAGCAAAGAACCGTGGCCTAATCCGCGGACCAGAGGTACCAAAAACTTCCTTTCGTAACATCGCATCAAAAATGGCATCCCGCGTATTTTCCTTAGCCCAAACGCCAGCCAGGCCTCCCGGATTACCGTCAATACCACTCGTTAGAAGCCCAGGGTTTAATCGTTCCTCGGCGTTCGCCTCTCCAGTTACTGCCCCTACCCATTCAGACTCTTTAACACCCCCTGAAGTGGAGGAATGTGTATCAGTAGCCGCAATTACTCCAAGTTTGATGGGATTTAATCCAATTACTCTCTCTTCCTTTAAACCTACTAGCAAGGCTGATCTTTGAAAGTCTGTGACATGCACACAGCCACCACCAAGCATGCCATTACCTCCCATCTGATTTTCCTCACACTCTTCAGTTACCTGCGATACCTGCTTTAATACAATCCCAGGAGCATCAAGGTCCCTAACTGCAAACGTCTTATCCTGTCCGATCTTTCTCACTGCCTCAACATTGCATAGCTCATCTGGAGCACCAAATACACTGCTGAGCCCGTTGATGCACTCAGAGCCTCCCTTGTGTTGAAATATTTCCATAATAGGTTCACGTAACAGACGATGTTTTGCATAACCTTTCTTCGCCTCTAACGTATCTTCTAATTGCATGTAGGGAGCCATTCGGCCATTAGATAAATTGCTATTGTGAGGAATAGTCAGATAATCACACCCTTGATCAATATCACATACCTCATCTAATTGAGACCACAATTTACTGTCAATCGGCGCATCGATATAACTAACTGGCAGAGGTGGAACATTTGAGTTTCTAAAGATTACATTTCGATGATAATTTGATGTGTCAGGTGTGCCGGTATACTCATAGGCAATAAAACTTGTAAACTCGCACGGCTTATCAAACTTATTAGAGACTGATTGGATATCTTGCCAGGGCGAACGCGCGTAATCTCGGCAGAGACTTCCGTCCTTTCCACATATCTCAGGTATCCGCTCCGGTGTTTCAGTAGTGATTACCGTTGAGAGCATCACCATTCCCTGTCGCTCATCAGACCTGTATGCTTGACAGAATCTTGTCTCATAAACTGGCGAAGAGGCGGTGCGGCAAAGTGCCCGCTCACCCAAAAATTCGCCATGGTCAGTGACCGCCAAAAAGTCTAGCGGCCTATCTATCTTCGTTCGACCAACGACAATGCCCTCACTATTAATTGGGAAAATAGGAATTTCTTCCCCCAAGGCATAACGGTGTGCATCTTCAGGTGTGGTACCTGTGCTGTTTGCCGCAGCATCAAATGAATAACGCGTGTGAATATGAAGATCCCCAAATAATGCCATCCCATTTGGTTCTGCATTATCGCAACTGATACTGGCTTCGATAGACTCCGATTCACCGACATTTTCATCTATTGAGGCTACAGAAGTTTTCGAATCTGATTCAGCACACGCGATGAGTGATAGCACAATTGCAAATACAGCGATTCTTAATAGTTTTGACCTTGATAACATAACATCTTCCCTTTTTTCTAACGGCCCTTTTTTCTAAATTATCAAAAACTGCATTTGATGATTCCCTCTTCTAATTTCAACCCTAGAAATTATTTGGGGGGGTAGCTGAGCTTCGAGAATGCACCCAAAAGGCTTTCTCTGATACATCGCACTTGGCCCAAGTAGCGCGCCATTCCAGTTCTTTTTGATAATAAATTTCCGCCCATATATTTTTGGGTAGCTTGCCTTTATTAAATTCAACATCAGCGAGCGCTATATTCATTTTTAAGATAGGTGACCAAACACAAGACTTAATTGTTCCAATGCGTTTACCCTTCATGGAATCGTAAAGAAATGCATCTGTAGGTGGTTTATTACCCTCGACAGAAAGTCTTACCAGACGCCTATGAGCTGGTCTTTGGATCTCAGATGATAGAGCTCGCTTTCCAGTAAAATACGTTTTTTCAAGATTCACCAACCAACCCAGTCCAAGCTCATAAGGTGAGCGATCTCTATCCGCACGAACTGCAGTCTCAGCGGTATTAAAGTCGTCACCTGGCATAATAAAACCCGCCTCCACTCGTACCATATCCAACGCACCCAACCCTATAGGTCTAATATCGAACAACCCTTGCTCTTTCATAGAAAAAATATGGTCCCACAAAGCCAGAGCATCGTTAGGATCAACCCACATCTCATAACCCAAATCTCCTGTGAATCCCGTCCTAGATACCATAACCTCTAACCCATTAAAACTCCGAAAACCTATGTCAAAAGGTTTCAAGAACTCAAGATCACCTAAACCAGCAGCAGTTAAAACTGAATAGGAAGTTGGCCCCTGGATCGCTAGAGCCGCAATTTCATGAGTCTCCTCCTCAATGGTTACATCAAACCCAAAGCTGGACAGTAAAAGCCAATCGAGTTGATGATGTTGGGCGCAGAGCCTGTAGTCTCCTTCAGCTAGGTGGAAGATGGTTCCATCATCCAGCACCTTGCCTTCATCATTACACCAAACCACATAGGTAACTCTGTTTGGTTTCAGGCCCTCAATATCTCTTGTAACTAGGCGGTTCAGAAAATCTTTGGCGTCAGGTCCGGTAATTCTGTATTTCTCCATTGGAGTAAGGTCCATAACGCTACATGTGCTTCTGATCGCAAAATATTCGGCAGCTAAAGTATCAAAGCTCCTGGCCGCTTTATATCCATTCCACGACATCCAATCCTCAACCAATCCCAACTCCTTAATTTTCTCTTGGAAAGGGCTGGGTCTGAGAACTTGCCTAAAATCAACTTGGGAGCTTTTAAGGCTTGTCACTTCTTTTTTCATTAGTTACTGCTCTTTGATATATCAATAATCCGTTGCGCCGCGTTATGCCCAGGTACACCGGTAAGGCCACCCCCGGGGTGAGTTCCCGCTCCACAGAGGTAAAGTCCATCGATGGGGGTGTCGTACTGAGCTGACCCATGGACGGGCCTCATCATAAAGGACTGATCAAGACTCAACTCTCCATGATGCCAGTGGCCACCTGAGACGTTGTACTGTGCCTCAATGTCCTCAGGGGTTAGTAACTCAGAGTGCAGAACTAGACTTGAAAAGTCTTCTGCATAACGTCCAAGCGTTTCGACAACTACCTCAGTAAACGCATCTCTTTGTGCTTCCCAACCCTGCTTTAAGGTGTGGGGAGCAAAAGTAGCGGAAACTGACATCACATGCTTTCCGTCAGGCGCAAGAGATGCGTCTGCGATAGATGGGATAGACATTTCCAGCACCGGATGACTGGAGTACTCACCATATTTGGCATGATTAAAGGCATGTTCAACATAACGCATATCAGACGCAATAATCAGTCTTTGAGCAAGCTGCTCCTCCGAGAGTCCTTTAATACTTGGCAAGCCATCTAGGGCAAAATTTAACTTTGCAACGCTCCCCCGCTGTCGCACCGAATTCACCCTATGACAAAACATGGCATCCAAGTGACGCGAGCCAACTAACTCTAAAAAAGTTGTCTTAGCGTCTGTATTTGAAATTACGATATCTGCCAGTATTTTTTCTCCAGAAACTAACTCGACACCTGTGCAACGGCTCTCTTCTAGAACTATATTTTTGACCTTGCTATCAGAGAGTATTCTCACGCCCGCATCTAACGATGATCTTTCCAAGACATGAGCAATTTGATCGTTAGCTTTGTCATCATTTCCGGAATGCACTTCCCCCCAAAGACGGTGAAGATAGGTCAGGACCGTATTAGGAGTTCTTGGCCCCATATGCTGACCAATTACAGCGTCAGCTGAGAGCGCACCCTTGAGCAGAGGACTGTCAAAAGTTTCGTTCAGCACATCATAAATATTTATACCGCCCACTCTCAGAAACTCCCTCATGGACTTAGTTCCTAAACCAAATCGCAAACTCCAGCCCAACTTAGCGAGAGTCTTTTTATCTTGCCTGTCCATATCTTTGAGGCGAGGAGGTTTATTCATCATAAGTGGCTGAAGTGCCTTGGCATAGCTACGAAACTCAAGTTGGAACGCTCGGTAGGCATCGATATCACTCTGAGATAGAGATTTACCAGATACAGATCCATCAGACAATGTTAGGTGGTTTCCCTGAGAATCTAGGGCAATGGTGTCTTTTCTATGCTGAGAGGTATTCGATGAAAACTTAAGATTAAGATCCTTACATATCTTTTTATTGATGCCATACCCCGCGATACTGAGACTTGGAGATGTATATCCTTCAGCAAAGCACCTGGAGGCCGCTCCACCACCCACTTTGTCTCGAGCCTCCAACACTTGGACATCAAAACCTACATTTGCCAAATACGTCGCGCAGATCAGGCCATTATGTCCGCCCCCGATAACTAGAACTTTTTTTACTTTAGTCATCGCCAAAATCCTCTGGAGTAGTATCAGTTCTACCTAAGTCACGAAGAATTTCTCTGGCAGAATTAGCGCCTGGAGCGCCCATAACACCTCCTCCTGGATGGTTGGAAGAGCTACACATATACATATTTTTCACAGGACCTCGATACTGAGCGTAGCCAGGGAACGGACGATTAAACATTAATTGGTCCAAAGTTAACTCGCCTTGAAATATGTTCCCCTCGGTCAAGCCTACTTCTGCTTCCAGCTCCCGAGGTGTTCGAATCTCGGCATGCAAAATAAGATCCTTGAAGTTGGGACTATAATCTCCAATTTGATCAATGACGGTTGCGCCAAAGGCATCCCTCTTTTCATCTGTCCAACCACCCTCAGGTTCAACAGGACAGTACTGAACGAACACCGACATCATGTGTTTTCCAGGAGGCGACATTGTTGGATCATATTGAGTAGGGATGACCATATCGACATAGGGATCTTTGGACCACTTGTCGTCCTTCCAGTCATCATATGCCCGCTCTAGCCTCTCAAGGGTATCTGTAAAGTGCATATGTCCTAGAGTGAGTGGAGATCCTTTGGGAAGAGCTGGAAAATCGGGCATACCATCGAGAGCAATATTAACTTTTCCGGAGGATCCACGAATTTTAAAGTTCTCTGCTCGTTTTATGAGGTCTTGAGGCAGATCCTTTGCCTTCATGAGGCTCAGGAACGTGCGCTTAGCATCAAGATTGGATACTACAGTTTTCGCAGAGATTTCTTCTCCTGAGGCTAGCAACACCCCAGTGGCTTTTCGGCCTTTTACTACAATGTTTTTAACTTCTGCTCCCGTTCGAATTTCTCCTCCGAACGATTTAAATGAGGATCCTATCGCCGCAGAAACCGATCCCATTCCACCTCGAGCAAATCCCCAAGAGCCAACATTTCCATCCACATCACCCATCGCATGGTGCAAAAGAACGTATGCTGTTCCGGGTGAGTACACCCCTAATCCTGTGCCGATAATGCTGCCGCCAGAAAAATGGGCAAGAATAATATCGCTCTCAAAGTACTGCTCTAAGTACTCGGCTATGGACATCGTAAAGAAACGAATAAACTCATAGATCTGACTCTCACTCAGACTGTAAAAGCGCTTCAACAGGTACGCAAATTCCATCGCATCGCGAATTTTAAAGGATGCTGGATCTGGTGGCGTTCGCAGCAAAAAACCACGTATCAAGCGACACCACTTCATCAAATCAGCATCAAATCGAACGGCCGCATCAGCATCACGCTTTGAGTGTCTGGCAACCTCTCTTCGCCACAACGTTGGCTGATGGTAACTTCCTAAATAATCGCCATCTTGTTTGAAACTAACACTTCCTTGCAGAGGCACAACCTCTAATCCATGACGTCCCAGATCAAGTGCCTGATAAATTTCTGGTCTGAATAAACTACAGACATAAGAGCAATTGGAGTACTTCCAATCTTTGTGCAACTCAAGACTCGCAGTCGCACCACCAATATATGTATTTTTCTCTAACACTAAAACATCGAGGCCTGCCTTCGCTAGAAAGGCTCCATTAGTAAGGCCATTGTGTCCCGCCCCAACAATGATTGCGTCATAGTTCTTCATTTGTTAACCATCATATCCTGCTACCTAAAATTTTAGCTTGAGTATAGCCACACCAAACTTCTCTTCATTCGCCGCCTATAGGAAAAGATAATAGGCAATTTCTGCATAAGCTCATCTTCGATTATCCAATTCACAAGGCCATCTTGTAAACTAGGAATTAATATATTTGTACTCTTTCAAATTCAAAGTTTGAAATTGATAAGTAGGAAGTTTAACCTGCTGTGAAACTTCTCTTAAAGGACATGGCGATGTCTTTCACACTACTTATTACCCCTCATCATGACTGAAAATAGAGATGAATTGGCAGATGTGCTTGTCATAGGCGGAGGCACAGCAGGATTTGGAGCTGCCGTTACAGCTGGCCGTCAGGGCCTGAATGTAATTCTAATAGAGACAAGCACCAAAGTTGGAGGAGTGATGGCTTTTTGCCCGGGAATGCCTTGGGGAGCTGCCTATCCATCTGACAAAATAGTTGGTGGTCTGATAGGAGAATTAACTGAAAGACTTGAAAATATGGATCCTCCCGCCGCAGAGAAAAGACCCTGTACCCTAGAAAATTTTGGACCAGAAATTATTTATGATCATGATATTGCTACGCTGACAATGTTCGAAATGCTCGAGCATGCCGGAGTAAAAGTTCGATTAAGCTCAACAGCCGTAACACCAAAAATGAATGGCTCAAAAATTACATCTGTTAAATGTTTTGATCGCAATGGCCCTTTCACGGTTAGCTCAAAAATTGTGATCGACTGTTCTGGAGATGGTGATATCTCAGCTAAGGCTGGAGTTCCTTATACGATAGGTGACAAGCACGGCAATACGATGGGAGTGACCATATCATTTCATATGGTAGACGTTGATTGGGATATAGCGTTCGCAGAAAAAGATCCCTACTTTTCCAGGTATGCACAAAAAGGTATCTCAGAGGGCAGATTACATCCTGACCTAAAAAAACTATATTTGATGAAGGCATTTCATCAGGGCAGCGTGTTCTGTAACTCAGTTCACGTTCGAGGAGTAGATGGCATAGATCCTGTTGAGGTAGCAAATGCTACCCAGGAAGGACGCAGGCGCTGTCATCAACTTGCTCAGTTCCTGAGGTCTGATGTCCCAGGATTTGATAAGGCGCATATGGCGCTGCTATCTCCAACTATAGGTGTTCGAGAGACGCGTAAATTAGAGGCCCAGTATAAAGTAACAGGTGAAGATTTAGCGCGTGCTACAAAATTTCCGGACGGTATTGTTTGCTGTGACAATCCAGTCGATGACGTTATGCGGGGCAGCGGCTCAATGACCCATGAAGCGATTGTTGGGAAAGGAAGTTACTATACGATCCCGTTTCGATCACTTGTTCCTGAAAAGATATCCAACCTAATGTTCGCTGGACGGATCGTATCAGCCGATCCCGTCGCCTTCGCTTCAGTAAGAGGAATGCCTCAATGCATGACTATGGGGCAAGCAACAGGGACAGCCGCAGCTCTAGCTATTAGCAATGACACACCACTAAAAGATATAAGTATCAAGACATTAATTGCCGAGTTGACACAGCAGGGTGTCAATGGTCTGGGCAATAACAGATTATAGATTCAGGGGCGCAGGTATCGCGTTTCGTTGAGGGGGATTTAAAAATGGTCCCCTCCTTAAAATGACGGGATGAGAGTCATGGAGGATGACAACGACAGCTGATACAGCATCTTGATACTTTTCTTTCAAGGAAATGTTACCGATAGTTTTCTGCAGTCCCCAAGACCAAGCAGAGCAATTAATCGATCCGATTTCGATTTCGCCTGACACGTCATAAATTGGCGATCCATCTGCAAGATGAAGATGTCTATCGAGTTCAAATTGTCGCAAAACAAACCGACTCCCATTAGCCTCATGAGACAACAAAGATTTTTTTCCCACGAAATCATTCTTCTTTAAATCTACTAGCCAGTTGAGACCCACTTCAAATGGAGAGCGTTCAAAACCAGGGATTGGGTCAGCTTCAGTTGAAAAGTCCCAACCCGCAACAATAAAGGCACCCTCCAAACGGCAAACTTCAAGGGCCGCTAATCCATAACCAGGAATATCTAATCCTAATGTCTCTCTGGCTTCCTCCAAACGATCCTGAATAGCGAGTGTTGAATTAGAATCAAACCAAACCTCAAAGCCGAGATCTGCGGTAAATCCAACACGGGCCACCCTTGCATCGATGTCAGATTCAAGCACTTCTATAACCTCAAATGGCGCGAGGTCTGAGAAGTCTTTTCCAAACAGTGTATTAACTGCCAGAGCAGATTTAGGGCCCTGAATCGCAATACCCTGCCAAAGGTCAGTGCACTCAGTAATTTGGAGATCATTCTTACTAATTCCTAAAATATCCCTGCATGACTCTAGATGGGGCGAGTGATCAATATCCGATGGCATAAGTAAATAATCATCATGAGAAAATTTATAAAGTATCGAATCATCTTTTAACGTTCCATCATCGTTACAATAAGTAACATAAATGGCGGTCATCTCTTTTGAGGAGCTAACCGGTCTGGTCAAAACGTAATCTAAGAGTTGGTTAGCAGCGGTGCCGGAGATACGAATTTTCCTGATCGGTGAGACATCAAAGACGGCACATTCCTTTCGGATTGCATAGTACTCTAGCTCAGCATCCCCATAGCTCTGAGGTAGCAAAAACTCATTCCAGGTAATGTAGTCTTTGTCTTCCTCACCAGTGGATAAAAGTGTATCGAAGGTCTTATCAGAGCTACGATTTAAAAAATCAAAAAACACACTTTTCTTCATTCCATTGCCATATCTATTTTTCAAAAATAGTACCACTGAACCAAAAACATACTTTACCACCCTATAGGAGAGGAATTCTTCTATGATTCACTCTTAAAAAATACAAGAATAGAGTAAAAAAATATATTTACGCCACATCAGAAATGTCCTATCCTAGGGAAATAAGAAGAGAAATATTTAAGTAGTTCGCTAGTTGAAATACCAGATAACAAGAAAAAATCTTTGACAGTCCACATCTCGCGGAGAAAGTAATGACTAATTCGAATCAAATGGAAAAAAACGTTTCACTCAAGAAGAAGCTCATCGTAACTTCAATGGCGGCAGCACTTGGCCTAACTGGAGCGCCAGTCGTTATGGCACAGAGTGCCACGCTGGAGGAGATCATAGTGACTTCCAGACAGAGAGCAGAATCCTCCCAGGACATTCCAATGACCGTTGATGTGCTTTCAGGGGAAGATATTCAGAAGCAGGGAATAACAACTCTCGAAGATTTTTCTAGATTTGTGAGTGGATTAAATGTGACTACTACGGCCCCCGGGCAGAATACAATTGTCTTCCGAGGGGTAAGTGATGGTGGCGGATTCTTGGTTGATCCAACCGCGGCAATTTACCTTGATGAGCAAGCCATGTCGATGACTTCAATGGCTCCAGACGTTTACCCTGTTGATATAGCGCGTATTGAGGCTCTCTCTGGACCTCAGTCAACGTTATTCGGAGCCTCCTCTCAGACAGGAACAATCCGCGTAATTACGAACAAACCTGACGCTGAAGGAGATGCTATATCGGGCAACATGGCGGTGGGTTTCAATACTGTAAACCAAGGCGAGCATGGATTTGATGTCGACGCCACAGTAAATATTCCTTTAATAGAAGATAAACTGGCACTTCGTATGTCTGCCTTTAGTGCAGAGGATGGAGGGTTTATCGATAGCGTAGAGGGAATGACCGTCGTTGATCCCTACGGATCAGGTTTAGGTGGCTTAAAAAGTAATTTGAACGCAGCTAATCCTCACTTGGATACTGTCGAAGACGATATTAATGGGGTTGAGTGGTCCGGTGGACGAGTGGCAGTGCGATGGCTTATGTCGGATGATTGGACAAGCACACTCTCCCATAACTATCAGCGAATTGAGGCTAACGGCTTTAATGACTACGATCCGAATGTAGGAGATCTTGAGACTGTTAAGTTTTATGACGAATTTAGGACCGATGAGTGGGATCAAACAAGTTTAGTAATTGAAGGTGATCTCGGATTTGCTCAGTTGACAATTGCAGGATCCTACTACGACCGAGAAACATTTTATCAGCATGATACGCAGTCCTATGCGGCATACTTTATGTACACACTTGGAACATACTATGGATACGCAACTTACGACTTTGGCGCTGATCCCGTTGGCTATTTGACAAATGACCAAAAGAATACATCTCAAACATTAGAAGTTAGATTGACTAACTCTACTGATAATCTAAGTTGGACCGCCGGAATGTTCTATATGGACTCAGATGAGAGTTGGGACTTCAACAGTAAAGTAGATAATTATGCCGACTCACCTGCCTTCGCGGCTTGGTCTGCTTACGCAGCGTATGACGGCGTTACAATATCTCCTGATGCGAGCTGGTGGTTCTCCTCTCAGCAGACCAAACGAATCGATAAAGCGGTGTTTGGAGAGCTAGACTATAACCTGACGGATAGGCTCTCACTTCTCATTGGAGGCCGTTGGTATGAAGTGGATAGAGAAATTGATTATATGGTGAACCGACCAACAGGCTACTGGGGCTTTGACTACGACTCTGCATATCCTGGGCAAAGAAATATGATAGATGATGGCTTCACTCCCAAGGTTGGTCTGCAATATGATGTGTCAGATAACGTAATGGTCTGGAGTGTTTACTCTGAAGGCTATCGGGTGGGAGGAACTAACAGAGGTAGGGGTATCCCGACTCTCCCACTGTTCTATGAGTCTGACATGATTGAAAATATGGAATTTGGTTTAAAGTCTAATTGGATGGAAGATACGGTTCAATTCAATGCAACCCTTTATGAGATGGCTTGGAAGGACATGCAACTAGAGGTAACCGATCCGAGCTTTAATATTGGCGAACCGTGGCAAGCTGTCGTAGCTAATCTGGGTGATGCAAAAGTCCGAGGAATGGATGCCAACTTAACTGCAGTATTGAGCGATACTATACAAGTAGGACTTAGCGTGACTCGTATTTTCAATGCCTACGTGAATCCTATACAGTCATATCCTGATGATCGATTCGAGGGTGGTGTAGCTCCACTTGGTTTGGAGGCAAAGGAATCACTGCCTATGTTTGCCGAAACTTCTTACTCAATGTACTTTGAATACTCTGACCGGATGGAAATGTTTGGAACTGAGGGAGATGGGTTTGTGAGGCTTCAACATAATTATGAGGGTACGTCTCTGAATCAGCTCAGTGACGGAGCAGCAGCGCCGCAACAAGAACAAGGAAACTATCGGCTAACTGATATTATCATGGGTTATGATATGGGTGACTGGAACGCTCAGATAAGCCTCAACAACATCAGTAATGAGAGAGGTATCACTTACAGGGATTCTTCGGACTACGATCCGTTCTTTGGACAAAATTCTGATAGCGTTGTCAGACCCAGAAACTACAATATCTCACTTAGGCGATATTTCTAGATTCTAGTCACGCTCTAAGGAACAAAAAAGGCACGCTCTGCGTGCCTTTTTTATAGCAGTCTAACTTAATCAAATGGCCAAACTTCTAATCCGTGGATAGCATTCCTGATATCCATTGTTAAGTTCACCATTGCTGTACGCTCATTCTTTTTAAAATCATAAAGGCTTATTGTGGAAGGAGAAGATCCGGCAGCAATTAGCGTATCACTTACTAAGCATAGCCCCCGTCCAAAAGACTGTCTGGCTATCTTGCTACTGTCAACACCATTAAACTCGAGATCTTCCTCTCGATATGATGGGACTGGAAATGCGACGGACTCTCCGCTTTGGCCTAAGTATCTCACCACATCACTTTTTGTATCATTAAAAATAATTCCATCACGATGAGGGATCGTATTATGTATTCCCTCTGGAAGACTACAGACTTCAGAAATACTCATATTAGGCCTCAATCTGAGTAATGCTCTCGAGTGAAGACCACTAAAATAAACACCTGTTTTAGCTACATGTACCATATTAATATGGTAATTATTTGCAAACGGAGGTCCATTCTTCGCCACCGGATCAAATCGCTGTCCGATCCAGTGCTCGCCATTTTTTGAAATATATAAGCCCCAAATAAATGTTTTAGTTTCAAGATTAAAAACAAGGAGGCTGTCATACCCAGTGGAGGTTAAGAATAGCAGGTGATCACGCCGGCTTATCTCATGACAATGTTTTAAGTACTCATTTTTGTAAGAGCCTATCAGCTTAAATTCTGAGCTATAGCAGAATAACTCATCACTGGCCGCTATCCATACCTGATTCGCATAGAATTCAATCCCTCTTAGACCTCTATCCCAACCTCGACCTGTAAAATCGATGTCACCATCATTCCAATCAATTTTCTGTTCAACCTCAAAACTGTTAAAGTCGATAGTATAAATGCCGCCATGACTTTGTCCTTTTTCACTACCTCTAACGACTGATGTTGCAATCAACTTTGGAAGATTCACGATCGAGAATCTGCTATCAACAAATCAGAAGGGTTTAACAAAGGCTCTAGAATATCTTTCAAATCACCAATATGCTTATCAAAACGTTCCCATGTATTTAGTGATTGATCATAAATAGGTTGCCTGACCTGTTCAGAGCTTGCAGTTCGAACAGATCTCTTTGTTTCATGGAAATTGACGCAATTTTCCTCAAATGGAAGTTCGCAGTACTCTAAGATCCTGCGAACTTGAGTTTCTAGATCTCGGACCACATCCTCATACTGAACTCTCAAAACTTTACCTGGTAGCATTTCATCCCAGTGGGCCATTAATTCATCATACTGGATATAAAATTCACCCAACTCAAACATATCATAAGTAAAGGTTTGTCCTTTCGCAAAATGTTGCTTGAAACTACCAACACAACTGCCTAGGGGATGACGTCTTGCATCAATAATTTTCGCATTGGGTAAAATTGCTTGTAGCAGGCCGATGTGAGCAAAATTATTGGGCATTTTGTCTGTAAAGTGTCTAGCTCCTTTCCGATGCCGCCTAGTTCTTTCAAGGTACTCATCGCCTAAACTTCTAATCTCATCGTCACTCATATTCAAAATACCGGCCGGGAACGTTCTCCCTTTCCCTTTATTAGCGATCATCTGAGACACTATTCCTAAGTCAGGTAACTCGCTTGTCCCATCAACCATACTATGACTCGCTAAAATTTGTTCCAGAAGTGTCGATCCAGAACGAGGCAGCCCTACAATAAAGATAGGGTCAGGATCTTGATTTCCTGGTTTAGTTTTCCCAATTCGCTCAATGAATTCATAATTATAGGTTTCCTTCATTTTCTGATGAGCAAGCTCTGTTTGAACTGGATCATAGGTAATATTGGCTCTGTGCTCCTCATTACCCTGTATGTAGTACTCAAAAGCTTTGTCATAATCTTTCTTATCCTCAAAGGCCTTACCAAGACTGAACGCGAAGTGGACTTTCGACTCAGAATCAAGGGATTCTTGGCTAAGCCTGCACACCATGTCCTCGATTTCTTGGTCGGTGAAACGGAAAGTTTTGAGATTAGAAAGACTAAAATAGATTTCACCTAGGTTAGGCCGCAACTCGATAGCTGCACGATATGACGCAATTCCACCATCCTGATCACCCAAAGTCTTAAGGACGTGGCCAAGTCCAACATGCGCCCCTACTAAGGTAGGTTCGATTTTTATTGCACGTTTATAGGAGACAACTGCATCCTCCGTCCGACCAGCCAAAGCCAGTGCAGCAGCGTACAGATAATGTGTGGAGGCATTATTTTGATCAATCTTAATTGCCTCTTCGAGAGTATTGATAGCTTCCTCTTCCTTACCCTGTTCCTTAAGTGTAGCGCCTAAATCATGCCAGGCCACTATGAAACGAGGCGCAATTTTGACAATCTTTCTGAGAAGTTGCTCGGCATCCTCATAAACCCTTGCGTGAATAGCTATGCGGGCTAAAAGCAATGCCGCGTTGACATCCCGAGGATTTGAGTTCACTAGTTCCTTTGCTAGCGACTCAGCTTCACGATGCTCACCCTGAATAAAAAGCTTGGTAGCTTTTTCTAAACTCGCCTGTGCCGGTGATAAATCTGCAGCATGCTTCAAAGCAGCGTCTCCAGCCTCATCTCTGCCAAGATTTTTCAGCGCACCGCCAAGCTTAAAAAATGCACTCGCACTTTTAGGGTTCAATTCAATTGCAGCCTGCAAAGGTATCAACGCCTGATCTGATTTCCCTAAGTTTAGCAAAATCGTCCCTAAATCCTCTTGAGCCTTTGGATAATCAGGTGCTATCTCAACAACTGATCTCAAAATAATTTCAGCCTCTTCGAAGTTATTTTTACGTAGTAAGACACTCCCAAGTAAGGATAAAAAATTAATATCTTTGGAGTTCTGTTTAATGACGGAACGACATACTTTTTCGGCTTCATCTAGGGAGCCACTTTTAAGCAAGGCTGCGGTACGATCGAAAGTTTCCTTATTAATTTTCACCACAAATATTTTCCCTGTAATAACTATTTTCTTTATTTAAGTCGTTGAATATCCTGCGATGTTATCGACTTTAATTGCTAAATTAATAGCCCGTTAGTATATTATTAAAACTAAAATAAAGGGAAAAATTTCGCATGGCTATGATCAATGTGATGCGCAGATTGATAATTCTTAGTACCATTTTTTTTAT
>ERZ802822.164-NODE-164-length-50183-cov-8.992735_pt1 | contig 50183 bp, 46 predicted proteins | sample MGYA00345649_ERZ802822 | MGnify/ENA primary metagenome ERZ802822 (study PRJEB30503, sample SAMEA104212359) | marine metagenome | biome: Westerlies Biome; feature: [SRF] surface water layer (ENVO:00010504) within the epipelagic zone...; material: water...
CTTATTAAAATTTTAAGGTGGTTATAGCGATAGGTCTCACCTCTTCCCATGCCGAACAGAGAAGTTAAACCTATCAGCGCAGATGGTACTACAGTGATGTGGGAGAGTATGTCGCCGCCTTTATCTTATAAAAAACCCTTTTTATTAAGGGTTTTTTTATACCCTTTTTTTAAGTTAATTAAATTAGAGATATGAAGACAATAAATAAAGTCGCAATATTTGGAATTATTATTCAAGTTGGTGGAATTATTTATGGAATAATAAATAATGCACAAGATGTGCTTGTAATGTCTATACTCTTCTTGTTTGCTACTTCAATTTCATTAATTAATAAAAAAAAATAACTTTATTTTTTCTTTCTTAGTGGTATAGAGTATGTTAGTGTGTAGTTGAATCCACTTCCCCAAGTATTGTTGTCTGTAACTTTATTAAATCCTGGAATAAAAAGATTATCAAAGTTATTAGGTTTTTTAGTAGATAATAGTTTGTTTAATCTAAAGCTTAATCCAAGATATATGTTATTAAACATTTCAACTTTAATTCCTGTTACTACTTCAATCCAATTCCCTGACAGATTAGAGTGATCAATAGTCTCAAAATCATTTTCTACAGTATTAGAGAAGTAAGAGTCACTATTTCTTATATTGTAACTTTCAATTTTATTAGAAAAATTAGATGAGGCATATCTTAATCCTATGTAAATAGAATTATCCATTCCTACCCAATTCTTAAACATGTTATAATCAAAACCAAAACGTAAAAAACTTCCATTAGAGTTAAAATTGATATTTTCATCCTCTATCAATCTATCAATTAATCCATATTCTGCTGCTAAATATAAATTTTCAGTAATCTGTAAATCACTTACTAATTCATAGTTTAAATCATCACCATCTGATGACGATTTAATTGGTTTGAATAAATCAAAACCTATTCTTAGTTTGTTTATCTTCAGTATTTTATTATCAATGATTAAAGAATCATTAGACATTGTTTCAGTTTGAGATAATACCATAGATGAAGGTAATACTAAACTAATAATGAATATATATATTTGTCTTTTCCTCATTAAAAATTGAATCATTTACTATTGAAACCTCACGAATCCATCCAGTTTCTTTTATAATTTCTGTTTGATTATTAATTAAAAAATTTGATTTATATCCACATGATCTATTCAGATATTGATGTATAGATTGGTAGTGAATAGTTAAAGTGTCACTTGTAAACTCGTTATCTAATATATACTGGGTTTTATTTAGGTTAACTTTTAGTGGGAGTTTAAGAATATTTTCTGAAAATTCCTCATGTATAATTGAATCAACACCAATTGCTTTAAGATTAATTAAATTTATACCAACTGGGGTTTTAGTTTCATTATCTAAAAATTCAATTGTAATTCTAGAAGTATTTTCAGAACCTTCAATACATATATCATCCTTTTCACAAGAAATTATGAACAAAGTTGTTAGTAATATTTTTATAATTCTGGTGATAATATGTAGATTATCTTTTCTCAAAATTACTATATTTATGTAAAACCAAACCCATCTTGTTAAACAAAAAAAATGGAGACATAGAAAAACTCTTTGAAATTGAAAATCTTAATAATTATCATCTAAACTTAGAAAAAAAGTTTGGAGCAAATGATTATCACCCATTACCTGTTGTTCTTAAAAAAGGAGAAGGTGTTTTTCTGTGGGATGTTAATGAAAAAAAATATTATGATTTTTTGTCAGCTTACTCTGCTGTAAATCAAGGTCATTGTCATCCTAAATTAGTTAATTTAATTAAAAATCAAGCTGAAACACTTACTCTTACTTCAAGAGCTTTTCATAATAATAAACTTGGAGAGTATATGGCATATGCCTCAAAACTCTTTGGATTTGATCAACTTCTACCTATGAATACTGGAGCAGAAGGTGTTGAGACATCTATAAAATTGTCAAGAAAGTGGGGTTATCTTAAGAAAAAAATTGAGCATAACAAAGCAAAGATTGTTGTTTGTAATAATAATTTTCATGGCAGGACTACAACTGTTATTTCCTTTTCTACTGATTCTGGTTCAAAAGATTTTTTTGGTCCTCATACTCCAGGTTTTATTCATATCCCTCATAATGATATAGATGCATTAGAAAATGAATTTAACAATGATAAAAATATAGTTTCTTTTTTAGTAGAGCCAATTCAAGGCGAAGCTGGAGTTAATGTTCCGGATTCTGATTATTTAAAGAAAGTAAGGGAATTGTGTACTAAATTTAATGTTTTGATGATTTCTGATGAGATTCAGACTGGTCTCGGTAGAACTGGCTCTTTGTTGGCATCCTGCGGAAATTGTAGTTGTAATTCTTACTGTGAACAACAAAACTCGTATGTAAGGCCTGATATTCTTATTCTTGCAAAAGCCTTAAGTGGAGGTACATATCCTATTTCAGCCGTACTTTGTGATTCTGCAATTATGGAAGTAATTCAACCTGGTCAACATGGAAGTACATTTGGGGGTAACCCTTTTGCTGCTAGTATTGCAAAAAAAGCACTTGAAATAATTATTGAAGAAAATCTTGCACAAAATGCCAGAAAGCTTGGTGAAATATTTAGGTATTCAATGAGTGAGTATATTAAAACCAGTAAAATTATAACTAAGATACGAGGTAAAGGTCTACTAAATGCTATAGTTATCAATGATTCACCAGATAGTGAAACTGCTTGGAATATTTGTCTTAGACTAAAAGATAATGGCCTGTTAGCAAAACCAACACATGGAAATATTATTAGATTTGCCCCTCCATTAGTTATTACTAAAGATCAGCTTATTGACTGCATAAATATTATTATTTTAACCATAAAAGAATTTGAACCTAAATAATGAATGTATATTTTGATAACGCTTCAACCACAAAAATAAGAGAAGAGGTTGTACACGAGATATCTTCCATATTAAAGAACTGTTTTGGAAATCCTTCATCTAGTCACTCCTATGGAAGGTCAGCTAAATCTTATATTGAAACTTCCAGAAAAACAATTGCAAATATTTTAAATTGTGAACCTAAAGAAATTATATTTAACTCGGGTGGAACAGAATCTGATAATTCAATCTTAAAGTCTGCTGTCAAAGATCTTAGAGTTAAACACATAATCTCATCAAGAATTGAACATCATGCAGTAACTCACACTCTTGATGAATTAGAATTACTAGGTACAAATATTCACTATGTTAAGCTTAATGAAAATGGAAATATTGATTTTGAGAATTTAGAAAACTTGTTAAATGTAGATAATGAACCAAAGTTAGTTACCTTAATGTATATAAATAATGAAATTGGTAATATACTAGATATAAATAGAGTATCTATTTTGTGTCAAAAGTATAATGTATATTTCCATTCAGATGCAGTCCAAGCTGTTGGACACTATAAGATTGATTTAAGTTCTTTGAAGATTGATTTTCTATCATCAGCTGCGCATAAATTTCATGGCCCAAAGGGTGTTGGGTTTACATATATAAATAAATCAACGAAAATTAAATCATTTATTTCTGGAGGTCCTCAGGAAAGAGGTATGAGAGCAGGAACAGAATCTGTTCATAATATTGTAGGCATGACGAAAGCACTTGTTATTGCTGATCAAAACATGGAAAAAGAAGCTGAATATGTTAGGTCAATCAAAATTAAAATGATTGATGGTTTGAAAAGCTTATTTCCAGATATTCATTTTAATGGTGATTCCGGTGACATGGATAAAAGTACTTATACAGTATTAAATGTTTGCTTTCCAATCTTAAATGAGAAGGCTTCTATGCTTGATTTTCATCTAGATTTAAAAGGGATTGCGTGTTCAAAAGGAAGTGCTTGTCAGTCAGGTAGTTCTCAGGGATCACATGTTTTAAATGAAATTCAGAGTAATGACCAAAAAAAGTTTCCATCGGTTAGATTCTCATTTTCTCATAATAACAAAATGGATGATGTTGACTATCTTATCGAAACACTCAAAGAATTTATTAGTTCTTAATAATATATAGTAGCTTTATAAATTCCTTTATTTCCAACTCCATCTTGATAATTTATAATTAGAGTATTTTCGCCTTCATTTATAATTTTATCTGAAATATTATGAAAAATCAAATTTAATTTAGGCTCATATTCAAACAGTGCCCATTTTCCATTTAAAAAAGCATTATAACTCTTAATACCTGAGATATCATCTTTAAGTCTAAGCCTTATTGAAGATCTGTTAGAAATATTAGAATTTTGCTTAAAATTAATTGGTCTTATATCTGGCTTAACTGTATCTCTAGATATAATATATTTACCTAGAGATGAAGTCTTAGCATAGATATATGAATCATCTCTTTTAGAGTTTATATATGTTATCTTTTCATCTTTTACTCTGCCAATAAATGATTGTCTTAACTCTAATGTGTCAGATATTGCTTGAGGTATCTTAATAGTTATAGATGATCTAAAAGGGTTTTTATCCTCACCAAGGTCAAGAGTATCTCTTTCGTATGATATATTTAATAAAAGATCATTGTAAAACGAATTTTTTCTTATTTCTATTAGTGACAAATTTTTATTTATTTCATAATTCTGATTGGTCAATATTTCTATTCCATCATAAGTAGAAATTTTATCTTTTGAGTCAGAAGCTTTAATTCTAAAGTTTAAATAAGATGAGTTGTTGTTCCAATCCGATACCCTTATTGATATATCACTATTTAAATACTTTATTGGATCTAATATTCCATTGAAATCATTATTTCTAAGAAAAGATAAGTCTGCATTTCGAGGAGTAAAAACTTTTAAAACTTTAATTTTATTCTTAATAGCAGAAATATAATCATACATGATTTTTCTATAATGATTTTGACTAAATTTAATTCTATCCATTTTAAATGAATAAACCAATATGGAGTCAATCAATAAATCTACTTTGTACACGCCATTTTGGTTAAATAAACCTTTGTACTGTATATCATAAATATCAATTCCAAGTCCTGTTTTCTTACTATATTCAATGTCATCAGTTGTGTAAGTTGAGTCATTTAATTTTCTGATTTCTTTCTTTACAGGCAAACTACTCACCAATGTATTCTCTTCATCAATTAGATATAAACCTCTAATTATTGGTCTTTCAGTGTCAAGATATTCATAATTAAATATCAGAGGATTAAGTGCATCCTGAGTATCAGTATCTCTTATTTCAAAATGAAGGTGTGGTCCAAATGATCCACCTGTGTTACCTGAGTAACCTATTAATTCTCCTTTTTTAACTTTTAGCTCATCTTTTTTTGGAAATTTTTTAAGAGTGCTAGACTTAAGTTTGTAATGTTCGGATTTTATATAAGTATCTATCTCAGTATTAAAGTTATTTAAATGAGCATAAACTGATGTATATCCATTGGGGTGATCGATATATATTACTTTACCATACCCATAATTATTTACTTCTATTCTAGAAATATAACCTTCCTCAATGCTAAAAATTTTTTGATTAAGGACACCTCTGCTTTTGAAATCAATACCAGTATGAAATCTTGATCTATATTCACCAAAAGTCCCAGATAGATCAAAAGGTGAGTCGATCGGCGTATGAAAGTCAATATCTTGTGACAAAACTATATTAACATTACATAAAAAAAATAATATGTAAAGAATTTTTAGAAATAATTTCATTTAGAGTCAAATTTAACTCAAGATTTTTATAAATTGAAATGTTTAAATTATTAATTAAATTATATGCTTTTAGAACATGTTAACTCTTTACAAGAAAAAATTGAAGTTCTTTTGGATAAATTAAATGAAACAAAAGTTATGAATGATTCGTTGGTATTAAATAATGAATATCTTAAGAAAATTAATAATGAACTTGAGACTAAAATTAAAATAATACAGGCTAAAGAAAAACAATTAAAGATTGTTTCTGCATTAAGTGAAGATAACACTGATAAACAATACTTTAAAAACAAGATTGATTATTTAGTTAAGGAAATAGATTATTGTATTGATAGAATATCAATTTAAATATAATGGGTGATAGTATAAAAATAAAATTAAATATTGCAGATAGGCTTTACCCTCTTACAATTCAAAGATCACAAGAATTCTATTTTAGAGAGGCATCAAAAATAATTGATAAAACAATTAAAAATCTTGAAGAAAATTATTCTGTTAGAGATAAGCAAGATGTTCTTGCAATGAGTTGTATTCAATTTGCAGCAAAAAGTCTACAGAATAAGTCCAAAGCAGATGATTCAGATGTAGAAGTTGAAAAAATTATTCTAAAAATCATTGATGATATTGATAATTCCATTTTAACTTCTTAAATTTATAACGAACCTGTATTAGTGATTTTTGGTAAACTCAACGAGTATTAATTAAGAAAGGTGAGTTTAAATGCTAAAGCAAGCTATCTAGAATAGATCCTTGAATGTTTAATTAGCCTTAATCCTGTTTTTAGGAGTTTACGCAATACTCACTTTAATACAGGTTTTTTTTATTTAAGTCAATAAGTTTCCATCATCATCCCACTCGGCTAAATCATTTCTCTTTGACTGGTCAACACACCTTGAGATCCATTCATCATCATACGATACAGAGTAATCCTTCAGAACATCATCAGGTACTCCATCCCATACGTTTGGTGTATTACCCTTGTAACCTAAATCATTAATACCAACTTCTGAGGTAAAATATCCAGTTAGCACCATGCCTCTGTATACAGCGAATAATCTAATTGCCTCTTGTAAACCTTCATCTTTATTATCATTAAATGCTATGGAATCAAAAACTGATTTAATTTGATCGTCTGAACAATCTATAAGGTTAACACCAAATCTTTCATTACAAATTTTATCAAAAACATTTAGTCCTCTCCTAAGAACTTTCTCACCATATTCATCATGAGCTGGAGTACTAAAATCTTTAGCTATAATTTCAAACAATTCAACTACTCCGGCATCTTTAATGTTACCTTTTTCATTGGGTGGAAGAATAATATTTGCAATTTTTTCTATTGTTTTTAATTCACTATCAGAGAAAAACTTACTAGTTAAGACTTTGTAATCCCACTTTAATTCCTCATATGTTCTACCATAATTATACTTCCAGACTTGATCAAGCATAACCTTATCCTCTGTGGTTATACAACTATTTAGTGTTAATGAAGCACCAATTGAGCCTAAAAACATTGTCTTTATACTATCTCTTCTTTTCATTAGATATTCTGTTTCTTAAATTCGCTAATTATGTGTTCAGAAGTTCTCATTGACAATGCCATAATAGTCCAAGTTGGGTTTTTGTCTGCCTGAGATACAAAAGGAGCAGCATCAACTACATAAACATTATCAACATCATGAAGTCTTTCATATTTATTTACTACTGATTTTTTTGGATCATTACCCATCCTAGTTGTTCCAACTTCATGGATGATTTCACCAGGTACAGAAATTCCATAATTATCTTTTTTGGTTGGTTTATTTCCAAGTGGAATACCTCCCATGTTATATGCTAGTTCTTCAAAAGTATCTTGCATATGTTTTGCCTGTTTAAATTCATTATCGGACCACTTATATCTAAACTTTAGAACAGGAACACCATATTTATCGTTTGTATTTGGATCAATTTCACAATAGTTTTCTTTTAAAGGTATAGCCTCTCCTCTTCCCGAAAGGTAGATTGTAGAGCCATAATATTTTTTCACATCATCTCTTAAAGAGTCGCCATACCCTCCTGTTCTAAGTCCAAAAAATTTATTAAACTCATTAGGATTCCATCCAATTCCATACTGTGGTAATGTCATTCCACCACCAATTTCAATATGATATCCTCTTGGAAAATCAAGTTTCTTACTATCTAACCACCAAGGTGAGTAAACATGCATTCCACCAACTCCATCTTCATTATATATTTTTCTGTTCAAAAGTTCAGGAATAAATACACCTCGTCCTGCACCAGTTGTATCATGAAGATACTTTCCAATTAGATCACTACTATTACCAAGGCCATTTGGATGAGCCTTACTTTTTGAGTTTAAAAGTATTCTAGCTGTTGCACATGCAGAGGCAGCTAGAACAACAATTTTTCCTTTTATTTTGTAATCTTTACCATTCTCTTTATTTATAAATGACACTCCATTAGCACGACCATTATTATCAGTAAGAACTTCGTTAACCATTGAATTTACATATAGATCTACCTTACCTCCTTTAAGTGAAGGAATTACTAGACAAGAACTTGATGAAAAATCTCCATATACAGAGCATGATCTATCACACTGTCCACAATAAAAACATATACCTCTTTCATTATTTATTCTTTTTGTAAGAACAGATAATCTAGAAGGCATAACTTTTACATTAGACTTTCTGGCTCCCTTAATATAAAAAAGTTCATGAAGTCTAGGTTTAGGTGGTGGGAGAAAAAAGCCGTCAGGTTCATTAAACATATTTTCTTTTGTACCATAAACTCCAACCAGTTTATCTAATTTATCATAATAAGGTTTGATGTCTTCATATGAAATAGGCCAGTTTTCACCAAGACCATCATAATCTTTACTTTTGAAATCTTTTGGTCCGAATCTTAATGAAATTCTTCCCCAATGGTTTGTTCTACCTCCTAACATCCTAGATCTCCACCATTTAAAATCAGTTCCATCTTCAGAGGAATATGGTTCACCATCTATAGACCAATCTCCATAAGACATATGAAAGTCTCCAAATGCTCTGTTAGTTCCAGCCCCTCTTCTAGGAGATTCCCATGGCCATTTTAATTGAGTTTGTTGATCTGGATTTGCAGGATCAAAGTATGGGCCCGATTCAACCAAGGCAACTTTAATTCCAGCATCACTTAATGTTTTTGTAGCCATTCCTCCACCTGCACCAGACCCTACTACAATTACATCATATTCATCTTTACTTTTAATTATCTCCATAAACAATTGCAAATTATTAAAAACTATTAGATATTAATCTACTTACCAATAAAGTTTTCTTATATTAAAAATCAATTTTAAATATCTATATAAAAATTTATAAATAAAAATTTAATACACTGCATTGTTACTGCTTAACTGAATTATGATTGTAGAAATATGTGCTACATCTTTAAAGTCTATTATAAATGCTCAAGATGCTGGTGCAGATAGAATTGAATTGTGTCAAGAGTATTTAATAGGTGGAGTTACACCGAGTCAAACTTTTACTCATGAATCAATACAAAATTCTCGAATCCCAATTAATATACTTATTAGACCTAGAGGTGGGGACTTTAACTTTACAGATGAAGAGTTTGACATTATGATAGAATCGATTTATAACTTTAAAAATTATAATGTAAATGGATTTGTTGTTGGATTTCTTAATGATAAGAATAAACTAGATTCAAATAGGTTAGCTGAATTTAGAAACATTACTAAAGGATATGAATTAATATTCCACAGAGCTTTTGACTATCTTAATAATCAAGATGAATCTTTAGAATTATTAATTGAAAATAATTTTGACAGAATTCTTTGTTCAGGATCAACTTCTGACTCCGAGAAAGGACTCGAAAAACTTATACATTTAAAGAATGCAGCTGGAAATAAAATTTCAATAATGCCTGGAGGAGGTGTAAATTTGAATAATTTTAATTTGTTTAAATCCTCAAATTTTAATGAAATTCATTTATCTGCAATAGATAAAAACATCTCTCTTGACTCTAATTATGATATTATTAAAGAAATTGTAGAGATGAGTAAACAATAAAATATTATTTTTGAAAAAAATATATATGGCTTTTGATATTGATGTTATTAAGAATGTTTACTCAGAACTGTCCTCAAAGGTTGAAAATGCTAGGAAGCTTATAGGTAATCCCCTAACTCTTTCTGAAAAAATACTATATTCCCACCTGTGGGATGGATCCTCTGAAACTTTATTTAAAAGAGGGGAAGATTATGTTGATTTCGGTCCTGATAGAGTTACCTGTCAAGATGCAACTGCGCAAATGGCACTTCTTCAGTTTATGCAAGCTGGTAAAAATAAAGTAGCTGTTCCTACAACGGTTCATTGTGATCATCTAATATTAGCACAATCTGGTGCTAAAAAAGATCTTAAAAATGCAAATAAAGTAAGTTCTGAAGTTTTTAACTTTCTTGAATCAGTTTCTAGAAAATATGGAATAGGATTTTGGAAACCAGGAGCTGGAATTATTCATCAAGTAATCCTAGAAAACTATGCTTTTCCAGGAGGTATGATGATTGGTACGGATTCTCATACAGTAAATGCTGGTGGTTTAGGTATGGTTGCAATTGGAGTTGGAGGTGCAGATGCTGTAGATGTAATGGCAGGGATGCCTTGGGAATTAAAATTTCCTAAATTAATAGGTATAAAACTTACAGGAAAGTTAAATGGTTGGACTTCAGCAAAAGATGTGATTCTAAAAGTAGCAGGGATACTTACCGTTAAAGGTGGTACTGGCTATATCTTAGAATATTTTGGAGATGGAGCAGAATCTCTATCATGTACTGGTAAAGGAACTATTTGTAATATGGGAGCAGAAGTTGGTGCTACAACTTCAATTTTTCCTTATGATGAATCAATGGAGAGGTATCTTGAGTCAACTGAAAGAATGGATGTTGTCAGTGCTGCTGCCTCAGTCAAAAGTGATTTAAGAGCTGATCAAGATGTTTATGATAATCCACAACAATATTTTGATGAAGTAATTGAAATTAATCTTAATACTCTTACACCTCATATAAATGGTCCTTTTACTCCGGATTTAGCTACACCAGTTAATGAGATGAAACAAAAGGCTCAAACTGAAGGTTGGCCTACAGAAATTAAATGGGGCTTAATAGGTTCATGCACAAACTCCTCATATGAGGATTTGTCTAGAGCAGCATCTATTGCCAAACAAGCACTTGATAATAATATTAAAATAAAATCTCAGCTAGGAATTAATCCTGGTTCTGAACAGGTTAGGTATACAGCAGAAAGAGATGGGATAATTGAGCTATTTGAAAGATTAGAATCTAAAATTTTTACCAATGCTTGTGGACCTTGTATAGGTCAATGGAGTAGAGATGGAGAAGATAATAATGAAAAGAATTCTATAATTCACTCATTTAACAGAAATTTTGCCAAAAGAGCAGATGGAAATCCAAACACTCATGCATTTGTTACTTCTCCTGAAATGGTTATGGCTGTTGCTCTTTCAGGTAATCTGGATTTTAACCCACTTAAAGATAAATTAACTTCTGAGGATGGTCAAGAAGTTTTACTTGACCCACCAATTGGTGATGAGTTACCTTCAAATGGTTTTGCTTATGAAGATAATGGCTATGTTGATCCACCATTAGATGGTTCTCAAATTGAAATAAAAATTAATCCAGATTCAAAAAGACTTCAAGTTCTTGAGCCTTTCACTCCTTGGGATGGTAAAAACATTAATAATGCAAGACTGTTAATAAAAGCTCATGGTAAATGTACTACAGATCATATATCTATGGCAGGTCCGTGGCTTAGATTTAGGGGGCATTTAGATAATATTTCTGATAACTGTTTGATTGGTGCTGTGAATCATTTTAATATGCAAACTAATAATGTTAAAAACCTTATTACTGGTGAATATTCACCAGTTCCAGAAACTCAAAGATTTTATAAGAAAAATAAGGTTGATACAATAGTTGTTGGAGATCATAATTATGGTGAGGGATCATCAAGAGAGCACGCAGCAATGGAACCAAGGCATCTTGGTATAAAAGCAGTAATTGTTAAGTCTTTTGCAAGAATTCATGAAACAAATCTAAAAAAGCAAGGAATGTTAGCTTTGACATTTGATCAAGAAAAAGATTATGATAGAATTAATGAGGATGATACATTTAATTTCATTGATTTAGAATCCTTTTCGCCAAATAATCAACTATCTCTTGAGATTATTCATTCTGACAATTCAAAAGAAATTATTAAATTAAATCATACTTTTAACTCTCAACAAATTGATTGGTACAAAAATGGTTCAGCATTGAACTTGATAAAGTCTAATAACTTATGATTAGAGATTTAAAATATTTAATGTCATACACAATTGCTATAACTGCTTTCATTGGTATTGTAGCTGGTGGTCCATTTGTTTATTTAACTGTTATCTATACTTTTATTTTTATACCAATTTTAGAAATTAATATAAAGCAGGATAACCAGATATATTCAATTGATGAGAAGAAAAAAAGGAATCTTAATTTATTTTTTGATTTTTTACTATACCTAAATGTGCCCATAGTTTATACGATATTTTTTATTTCCTTAAACACTTTACTTCTATCAAACTCATTTTTTGAAATAATCGGTATAATCCTATCTTCAAGTATTGTTATGGCTACTAATGGAATTAATGTTGGACATGAACTAGGCCATAGAAAATCTTTATTAAGTAGAACATGCTCAAAACTACTTTACCTACCAAGTCAATACATGCATTTCTTTATAGAGCATAATTACGGTCATCACGTTAATGTTGCAACACCCCAAGATCCTGCAACTGCTAAATTTAAACAGAACTTATATAGTTTTTGGATTAGTTCCGTAATTAAAACATATATAAGTGCATGGAAAATTCAGTTAAAATTATTGAGTGTCTCAAATCGTAGTTTTTTTTCTATTAAAAATGATATGATATTTTATACTTTATTTCAAGTTTCATTTTTAATTTTCATATTCTTAAACTATGGATTTGTTATTACTGTATACTCATTTATTATGTCTGTTGTTTCATTTTTATTTCTAGAAACAATTAATTATATAGAACACTATGGATTATTAAGAAAAATTAAGTCAAACGGAAAATATGAGAGGGTTAAACCACATCATTCATGGAATTCAAATCACACAGTTGGTAGAATAGTTCTATATGAGCTGACAAGGCATAGTGATCACCACTTTAAATCTTCTAAGAAATATCAGGTTTTAGAATCTATTCAAGAAAGCCCTCAGTTACCTTATGGTTATCCAACATCAATTTTAATTTCATTTTTCCCTCCTTTATGGTTTAAGATAATGAACCCACTTGTTAAACAACATATGGGTTATTTGGACTAATCATTCGTGATCTATTCTACAATCGTGAAATATATTTGATTTATTTAAGTCACTAATCCCATCTTTATAACCTTCAAACCAATTACAGTCTAAATAGTTAAGTCCATCAAATTTTTTATCAAAGAATCTATCTTTTGCTTCAATAAAACCGTTGTATGTATTGGCAAATGGTGAGGATGCATGCATAATGTCATCAGGATTAGAACTGTGAGCATACCTAAGAACATCATGACCAAATTCATGGTACATTAATCCTAATTTTTGCCAAATATTAATATCATTCCAATATCTGAATGAAATTCCAACTCTTACTAATTCATCATTACACGAGCTAGCTGCATAAGCTCCATATCCAAGAACTTCTCCTGATGCAGTTAATGCTGCAGATTCATATTCATAGAATATATCTACTACAGAATTTAGTTTATCGTAATCTGGATTATTACTCATTGAACATTTTGCATCTTCAACGAATATATTCCAAAAAGCATATAAATCATCAGAATCAAAATTGGGATCAGTTACTTTGCTATAATCAATGCAGCTAAAAAGAAGTGTTTCTGGAATTTCTTCATACTCTAATGAGTTTTTAGAACATGCTACTAGTAGGAATAAGAAGAAAAAAATTATTCTCCTGGGCATGAAATGTATTTTATACCAGTAAATGATCTTTTAAACATTCTGTCTTTAGCAGCAATAAAATCATTTAAATCAATATCACTTCGTGTACTCGCTGGATACATTATATCAGCAGGATCAGTACTATGCTCATATTTATATACGTCATGGCCAAATTCATGGTACATAATCCAAAGTCTTTGTAATAAGTTTTTTTCTGTCCATTCTGTATGTAATACTCCAACATTTACTCTACTATCATTACAATAACCAGAAAATGTAGAATACGCAATATGATCAGGTGTTACACCAGCTGCTATTTGAGCAGCAGATCTATATTCAAAAAAGATATTTAATGAAGGATTTCTTTCTGAATAATCTGGTCCTCCTCTGGAACATTTAACATCCGCCACAAATTTTGTCCAATACTGCATTAAATTATCTTGATCAGTATTTTGAGGATCTAAAAGATTATCATAACTAACACAGCTGAATATTTGTACAAATTCTTCAACTACTTCTTCAATCTGACTAGAATCGTCAGATTTAGAACAAGTGATTAGTAGAAAGCTAAACAACGTTAATAATATAATTCTTTTCATAGTAATAATTTGTAGCGAGAGAGAGATTTGAACTCTCGACCTCCGGGTTATGAATCCGACGCTCTCACCAACTGAGCTACCTCGCCAAATTAAGAAATGCAAATATATAAAACAAATATCAAGAAAGTATTGCTAAAAATTCGTTTATTAATGTAAATACTAACTTTTTTTAATATATTGGAACTATATGAGTAAGAAAAAAGAATTTGTAATTGAATATGATTTTCAATCCTCTCCTCAGTTATTATACCAATATCTATATACACCTTCAGGTTTGTCAGAATGGTTTTCAGATGATGTGAATTATAGAGGAGAAAAGTATACTTTTTTTTGGAATGATTCCGAGGAATACGCTAGAGTATTATCAAAAAAAGAAAATGAGAAAATTAGATATCAATGGATTAACGGAGAGCCTGATGAAGAAGACTACTTTTTTGAATTTAGAATTCAAATGGATGAAATTACTAAGGATGTTTCTCTCATAGTAACTGATTTTTCAGATGAAGATGAATTAGATGAAGCAAAGCTTCTCTGGAATAGTTTAATCTCAGATCTAAAAAAAGTTCTTGGTTCCTCCTAGTTTAGTGTAATGTCATCTGGAGAGTTAGACCATATTTTATATTTATTTCCTAAACTTTTAATTATTTTATTCCAACTATTTTTTTTATTTAAATTAAAAACCATATCAGGTTGATTATCCAATACTATCCAGCTGTTATCATCTATTTCATTATCTAATTGATTTAAATTCCATCCAGAATATCCTTGAAGAAAAATTACATCGTTTACATTAATTAATCCATTTTCAATTTGATTAAAAAGAAATTCGAGATCATTACCCCAGTATAAATTTTCATCAATTTTAATACTTTTGAAATGATCATTTTCACTTCTTAATAAATAATAATGATTAGTTGATACTGGACCACCATAGTATAGGTCAATCTTTATATCTTTTGAAGAGTCTAGATCTTTAGTTATGAAAAGATCAGAATATCTATTAATAATAAAACCAGTCAAGCCATCTTCTTTTTCATCAACAATTAATATTATTGACTTATAGAAAATCATATCACTAAGAAGGTTTGGAGATGATATTAAAATCTTTCCTTTCATAATAAAAAAAAGAGCTTCAATTAAGAAGCTCTTTTGACATTTTTTAAATGAATTTAAAACTTAGTTATTTACTGTACTTGAAAGTTCAGCTCCAGCTTTAAATTTTACAACTTTTTTAGCAGGTATTTTAATAGTAGCACCAGTTTGTGGATTTCTTCCGTCTCTTGCAGCTCTTGCAGAGACTGACCAAGATCCAAATCCAACTAGTGATACTCTACCACCTCCTTTTAAAGTTGAACTAACACTCCCTAGAAATGATTCTAGAGCCATTTTCGCTGATGCTTTAGAAATACCAGCGCTAGCTGCCATTGCATCAATTAATTCTGATTTGTTCATATCACTTAATTTTAATGTTTAAACAAAAATATAGGATATTATCAAAGTCCCACGATATATAAGCCTAAAAGTGAATATTTGTTAATAAATAGGGGCGTTTTGTTGATAATGCAGCTGTTTTTCCTAGTAAACATGGGAATTCTCATCAAATTTTAGCCCATTTAACAGCTCTTTTGACGTCATTTCTCTTTTATTTTCCAATTGAATTACAGAACAATTGATTGCACCATCTTCATTATATATACGTAATTCACCATTATTAATAACTATTTTCCCAATTAAATTGTTTTTTAAGAGTGGTCCTTTTTCCTTCATTGCCTTTAATATTTTCAATCTAAACCGATTTTCACCGTTTTTTATCATAGTCCAAGCTCCTGGTTTTGGAGATAGTCCTTTAATTTTACCTATTATATCACTAGTTGACCTACTCCAGTTAATTCTTGTATTCTCTGAATTTAATTTTGGAGCTAATTTTAGATCATCAATAAAGTTTTGTTTGATGGGTTTTAAACTATTATTAAAAATTCCCTCTACAGTTTTAACAACTAGTTCTGCACCAACTTCAGATAATTTAGTGTATAAAGAGCCAAAGTCATCTTCATTTTTTATCATTATCTCTTTCTGAAGTAAAATATCACCTTGATCTATTTTTTCATTAATATAAAAGGTAGTAACTCCAGTTTTTATTTCACCATTCATTAAGCACCAATTTATTGGCGCAGCACCTCTGTAATTTGGCAATAGTGATGCATGAAGGTTTATTGTTCCATGCTTGGGAATATTAAATACTTCAGTAGGTAATTTTCTGAAGGCAACTACAATAATTAAATCAGGTTTTAAATGTTTTATTTGATTAATAAATTCTTCATCCATTAAATTAGATGGTTGAAGGGTTTTGATTTTATTCTTAAGTGTATACTTTTTTACATCACTTTCATTAAGTTTTTGTCCTCTTCCTGAGCGTTTGTCAGGAGAGGTAACAACATAATCAACAATAAATTTAGAGTTAATTTTATCTAAAGAGGTAACAGCAAAACTTGGAGTTCCAAAAAAAATTATTTTTTTTTTCATAGAGAATTTAAAATAAATTTAACTCTTTCTTGAATACTCAAGTTAGGAACTTCAATAATTTTAATTCCAGCGTCATCATAGGCTTTATAGATAAAGGGGCTTATTTTTTTAGCTTCACTAAATTCCTCTATTCTGTTTTCATCTTTTTTATAAATCTCCTCCCATGGTTGAAAAATAAAGATTAAATCATATTTATAGGTCTCGGGTAATCTATCCCAATAATTTGTAGATTTATTTATAGACTTCAGGTATGCTGTTATTTCATGTATACCTCTATCATAAAAAATTAAATTTTCTTTACAGCTAATATTTTCTCCCTTTTCATAATCTTCATGTCTTTTTTTTAAAATTTCATTACTTATCCCAATTGGGTTAGTCTTGAATTCAGATCCATGTATTTTATAATCTGTTAGTATCTCTCTTGCAGCTTCCTGAAAGCAAAGAAATTGACTTTTCCTAAGAGCGTCAATGACACTAGTCTTTCCAGTACTTGGTCCACCAGCTAAAACAATTCTTTTATTTATCTTTTCTTCTATCATTTTCCCAAAAAGGATTAGTTATATTTGTGTAAATCTTTACAAAAATAATTCCCTTGTCAAATAAAAATACTAAATCTGAAGATTTTTATTTAAGATTTGAAGAACAGTTGTTAGAATCTCAGGATTGGCCTGGCATGTACATGTATAAGTTTATTGTCAAGGATGGAAGTGACGAGATTGATAAACTAAAGAAAATTTTAGATAATTATGATGGAAATATTTCTTTTAAGTCTTCTTCAACTAATAAGTTTATTAGTGTAACTTTTGAACATACAGTATCATCACCATCGGATGTAATTAAAGTATATAAAGAGGTTAGTGTCATAGATGATATAATTAGTCTCTAAATGGTAATTAATTTATTAAATTGCGAGATATGAATTCATTAGAATACAATACAGAAAGATCAAAACTGATAATTCCAGAGTATGGAAGACATGTTCATCAAATGATTGATCAAGCTGTTGCTTTGAAGGATAAAGATGAACGAAATAAAATGGCCAAAGCTATTATAGGTGTAATGGGTAATCTGAACCCGCATTTAAGGGATGTTCCAGACTTTCAACATAAATTATGGGCACAGCTTTTTATTATGTCAAACTTTGAACTAGATGCCGATAGTCCTTTTGAAAAGCCATCAAAAGAACTCTATGATAATAGCAAGCCAAATAAGTTAGAATATCCTCAGAGTTTTCCTAAATACAGGTTTTACGGAAATAATATTAAGAAAATGATTGACATTGCTATGTCTTGGGAGGAAGGAGACCTAAAAGATAGGCTTATTGCAAACATAGCAAATCACATGAAGAAGTGTTTTTTGAATTGGAACAAAGATACTGTTGAGGATAAAGTAATTTTTGACCACTTAGCTGAATTGTCTAATGGGACTTTAAAAGTTCCTGAATCTAAATTGCCTTTAACAGATTCTAGTGAGTTTTTAAAGAATAAGGTTAAGACAAATAATAATTACAAGACAAACAATAAAAATAGAAAAAAGTCTAAAAGAAGATATTAATGTCCAGTCTAAGAGTAAGAGGAGGTATTAAATTATCCGGGGAAATAACACCTCAAGGTGCTAAAAATGAAGCTCTTCAGGTTATCTGTGCTACTTTATTATCAGAAAGTGATGTTACTATTTCCAATATACCTGATATAATTGATGTTAATAAACTAATTGATATACTTAAAAATTTAGGTGTTAAAATTTCTGAATTACAGAAAGGTAAATATTCCTTTAATGCAAAAAATATAAATCTTGAATATCTTAATAAAGGAGAATTTTTAAATGATGCTAAGTCATTAAGAGGGTCTATAATGTTAGTAGGGCCTCTCCTTTCTAGATTTGGTTCGGCATCAATACCAAGACCAGGAGGGGATAAAATTGGAAGAAGAAGATTAGACACACATTTTATTAATCTTGAAAAACTTGGAGCAAAACTTGCTTATGATTCAAAGAGTAGAACATATTCAGTAAATTCACAAAACTCTCTTAAAGGTTCAAGTATTCTTCTTGACGAGGCATCTGTTACAGGTACTGCAAACATAATTATGGCAGCTGTTTTAGCAGACGGAGTTACATCTATTTATAATGCTGCATGTGAACCATATATCCAACAACTATGTTTACTATTAAATAATATGGGTGCTCAAATTTCTGGAATTGGATCAAATCTTCTGAAAATTGAGGGAGTAGATAAACTAGATGGAGCTAGTCATAGAATATTGCCTGATATGATTGAGATCGGGAGTTGGATAGGATTAGCTGCAATGACTCAAAGTAAACTTAGAATTAAAAATGTTTCATGGGATAACCTAGGACAAATACCTGAGGTATTTAGAAAGTTAGGAATTACACTGAATAAAGAAAACGATGATATAATTATTCCCGCTCACTTGAATGGTTATTCTGTATCTAATTATATTGATGGTTCTATTCTTACTATTTCAGATGCACCATGGCCAGGATTTAGTCCAGACTTAATTTCAATTATACTTGTTATAGCTACTCAAGCCAATGGAAGTACACTAATCCATCAAAAGATGTTTGAAAGTAGATTGTTTTTTGTTGACAAGTTAATAGATATGGGTGCTAAGATAATTCTATGTGATCCTCATAGAGCTTCGGTTATTGGACATAATTTTAAATCCTCATTAAAACCAACTGTAATGACTTCTCCTGATATTAGAGCTGGTATAGCACTTCTAATTGCTGCTCTTTCAGCCTCTGGCGAAAGCATAATCCAAAATGTTGAGCAAATAGATCGTGGTTACGAGAATATAGTAGAAAGACTAAAATCTATTGGAGCTGATATTGAAAGAATCTAGTTCTATCTTTTAGATATTTTATTATTTGATATATTTCTCTGCATCTTACATTTAAATCTATCAATATTATTTTCTCTTAATTTTGAATGCTTGGTTTTTCTTCCGCTAACCCTTTCTCTCCAAAGTTTAAAACTATTACGTTTAAGATTATTTCTCATCAAGCTAATCAATTCCTTTTCATTAATCTCAAATTGATTAAAGATTGCTTCAAAAGGAGTTCTGTCCTCCCATGCCATCTCAATTATTCTATCGATTTCAATTAAGGTTTTATCTTTCATTACTAATTTTAGTTAAAAAATCTTCTCCATTAATAAGATGAGATTCTCTTTTTTTTACATCCATTTTATCAAATGTATTTAGTAGCATTCTTAGCCTTGGATTTTTTATAAAAAAATGTCGTTGCTTATCCATAAATCTCCAAAAAAGACCATCCCATATAATATCCCATTCACCTTTTTTATAATCACTCATTTTATATATGTAATTACTACTGCTAATATATGGTTTTGTTGACATAATGCCTCCGTCAGCGAACTGACTCATGCCATAAATATTTGGAACCATAACCCAATCATAGGAATCAATAAATAGTTCCATAAACCATCTATAAACTTCATCAGGATCAAATTCACACAATAGCATAAAATTTCCTAAGACCATTAATCTTTCAATATGGTGTAAATAACCAGTTTCATTTACTTTTTTTATTGAAACATCAATTGGCTCTATACCGGTATCTCCTGTATAAAAAGAAGAAGGAATCTTTCTTTTAAAACCCCAGAAATTATTTGTTCTTTCATATGACCCTTTAACGCAGTAAATTCCTCGTATAAACTCTCTCCAGCCTAAAATTTGTCTTATAAAACCCTCAGTTGAATTTATAGGAATTTCATGTTCCTCTGAATAGTCTAGAGAATCTTGAATTACTTTTCTAGGATTTAAAAAACCAACATTCATTAAAGGACTTAAAATACTATGGTTGAGTGTTAATTCATCCTTAACAATTGCATCTTCATAGTCTCCAAAATTATTAAATCTCTCTATTAAGAAATCCTTAAACCACTTTTCAGATTCATCAATTGTGGTTGGGTAGTTAAATTCACCAAGTGACCCAAGATTATCTTTAAAATATTTTAGTACATATTTTTCAGATTCAATAACATATTTGTTCTTTTTTGGATTTCTAACTTCAGGAGGAATCTCATCTTTAGGGAATTTCTTTCTATTTAGAATATCATATGTCCATTCACCTCCTCTGGGTTTTCCACTAGAATCAATCAAAATATTTCTTTTTTTTCTTTCTGACTTATAAAATGAAGTTTGAAAAAATTTCTTCTTTGAGTCTTTGAAAAAAACATTTAAATCTTTACTTGAATTAATAAATAAATTTGTGTCATGAATAATAAGTTTAATATCTAGTTCACTACATGCTTCTTTAATTCTTTTAGTAACTAAATAATCAACAGGATCATAGATTTCAATTATTTTATACCCAAAGTCATTAATTTTTTTAACTAAATCTTTGATGTTTGATTCTCGCTCAAATGAATTAACATATTCAACATCACAGCTAAACTCCTTTAGATAATCTTCGTAAAATTTCATAGTAGCTCTATGAAAAGAGATTTTTTGTTTGTGAAACTTATATTGTTTAAAAAAAAGAAATTCCTCTAAAAGAAAAACTTTATAATTCTTTTTATGAAAAAGACTTTCCTTAAATAGTTGATTTGGTAATATTATTGAGCAGCTTTTAGTCATTTAACCAAGCTTGTTCATATACTTTTTTTGGATCATATCTTTCTGACTGTAATTTTGGATTGAATTTTCTAAAAGGCATAGAATCATTACCTATTCCAGCGTTATATAGCCAGTTACCATAATTACTATGAACATCATAATCAATAAGAAGTGACTCAAAATATTCAGCACCAATTCTCCAATCAATCTTTAATTCCTTTGTCAAATAATTAGCAACATTTTGTCTTCCTCTATTAGACATAAAACCAGTTAGTGATAATTCTTTCATATTTGCATTAATAAATGGATCATCTGTTTCGCCATTGATCCAACTATTCAAAATATTAATATCATTTTTCCATTCCTTTTCAGTACCATAAATTCCATTACTACTAAAAAACTTATCTCTATGTTGCATTGAAACATATTTAAAAAAGTCTCTCCAGATCAATTCGAAAAACAACCAATAAGTTGAATCATTTTTTTCAACTGTGTCCTCATAAATTTTAATTTGTGAATAAACATATTTCACTGATATTGAACCATTTGCAAGCCAAGAAGAGATTTTTGAACTATAATCTTTTCCTATTAGTCCATTTCGAGTCAATTTATATTTAGACAAATTCTTTGATTCAAAAAAATATTCATTCACTCTATTGACACCATGTGATTCACCTCCAAGGAATTTAAAAGTAGAATCATTATGAACTTCAAATTCTTCATAACCTAAATCTGATATTGAAGGAATAGAATATTCTTCTTTAATCAAATTATTTTTGTTTAATGGTTTAGGTGTTGGGATTATATCATCTATTGATAAATACTTCTCACATTTTTTTCTAAAATTTGAGAAGCCCCTAGGAATATTCTCATAAATTTCACTAACACTAGATGGTGAAAATAAGAACTGATCAAAATCTTTTATCAAATTTATGTCTGACGGAATACACTCTTCTTCAATTAACTCATCTCTTGTCCATTCTTTCTGGATATAAATATTATCAATTTCATATTTCCTAATTACAGAATTAATTGATGATTTAAGATCCTCATTTAATACAACTAGAGACACATTGATTTTCTTTAATTGTTTTTTTAAATCAGAGATTGACTCTAATAAAAATTTAATTCTAAATTTTTCTGTTTTTTTGAATCCGTAAATTGTAGTTGAGTTAATATTTGGGTCAATATTAATAAAGCCAATTACTTTATCTGAATTTTCAATTGATTTTTTAAGAGATAAATTATCTATTACTCTAAGATTGTTCCTAAACCAAACTAAACTGGTAACTTTTTTCTTTGACATGATTTACTACAGTATTTGACATTATCCCAATTTTTTTTCCACTTTTTTCTCCAGGTAAAGTCTAGCCCACACGTTGGACACACTTTTGATGGAAGATTTGTTTTCTTAACTCCTCTCATTAATGAGTTTTGACTGAGCTCATACCTCCATCAAATGGAATTATTTGGCCAGTCATCCACTTACTATTATCTTCAAGTAAAAATTTTACAACTTCAGATATATCCTTTGGAGATCCAATTTCCTTCATAGGGTGTCTATTTCTTGAGTTTTCTAATTTAGTTTCAGAGTTAAGAAATTTTTCTGCTAATGGTGTATCCAAGATTGACGGAGCTATTGCGTTCACTCTTATTTTAGGTGCAAACTCAGCTGCAAGAGACCTTGTAAGTCCTTCAATAGCTCCTTTAGAGGATGATACTGAGCTATGAAATGGCATACCTATTTTAACCGCAACAGTACTAAACATAACAATACTTGGGTTTTCAGCTGCTTGAATTTTTGGTAAAAGCTTTTGAAGAATTTTAATACACCCCATTACATTAATATTAAAGTCTTCAAGAAAAACAGAGGGCTTTAAACCTTTGAAAGGTCTTAAATTAATTGTTCCAGGTAGGTATACAAATCCATCTAAATGTTCAGGTAGCCATTCAGTCTCAAATTCTTTATCAAGATCCAATTTATTGGTTTTAATATTGGGATGATTAAATTTTTCTTGATCTCTAGTAGATATAAATATGTTATTATCCTCTTTTAATTTCTGCGATAGTTCATATCCAATTCCAGTTGAACCACCAATAAGTAAAATGTTTTTCATTTATTTAAAATTTCCAAAGTTTTTTATTAATTCAAGTTCTCTATATTTGAAAACGTTATTTAACTTAGAATTAATAAAAAGGAAATTTAGAAGAACTCCAATAGGTCCAAATGGTATTTTGTAGTGTATCACATCTTCCATGAGAACTCCGCCATCTATTTCTTTTATGAAATGCTTGTGATGCCAGAAGGAATATGGTCCAAAACGTTGCTCATCTATAAAAAACTCTTTATCCTTTACTTGAGTTATCTCTGTAACCCAATTAATTTTAAAACCAAGAATTGGTCTAACAGTATACTGAATTATTTGTCCAGGATAAGCTTTTCTTTTGTCCCAATCAGTAATGTTGAAATCCATAGACTTAGGTGTTATTAATTCCAAATTGTTCGGCGATGATAAAAAATCCCATGCTTCATTCAAATTAATAGGAAGTTTTTGTGAATATTTTAACTTAAAGATTTTCATTAATAATTTTTAAAATTTGATCAGTAACTTGAGGTACAGGAAGTCCTAATACACTTGTGTAGCTACCGTTAATATTTTCTACTCCAATCATTCCAATCCAATCTTGAATTCCATAGCTTCCAGCTTTATCAATTGGATTTACACTATCAACATAATAATTGATTTCTTTATCAGTAAGATTTTTATATTTCACCTGAGTTGATTCTGTCAAAATTTTAAAACTACTGGAGGTTAAGAAACCAACAGAAGTTATAACTTGATGAGACTGTCCAGCAAATATTTTTAACATATTTTTTGCTTCAATTTTATCTTTCGGTTTCCCCCAGCACTTTTCTTCAAACCAGACTAGAGTATCAGCAGTTATAATAATTTGGTTATCCTTGACTATACTCTTAAATGGTTTTGATTTATTTACAACTATGTGCTCAGCTATTTCTTTGCTTTTAAGCGAACTGGGAAAGTCCTCATTAACTGGAATAGAATTAACATCAAATTTTATCCCAGTCATCTCCAGAAGTTCTTTTCTTCTTGAAGATGCTGAACCTAAAGTAATTTGAAAATTGGAATTATTAATTATATCCATTTATTGTGGATTCTCATTACTTGCTCAATGACATCTCTAACACATCCATATCCTCCTTCTTTTGGAGAAATATAATCACAAACAGATTTTACATCAACTGATGCATCACTTGGACAAGTTGAAATACCAACAACTTTTAGTACTTTAATATCAGGATTATCATCACCCATGTATAAAATATTTTTTAGGTCAATCTTTTTTTCCTTTGTAAATTTTTCTAGGATTCCAATTTTATCAAAGGCTTTTAGGTATACATCTTCAACACCTAAAGAATTTAACCTCTTTCTTACATTTTCTTGCATTCCTCCAGAAATTACAGCCATTCTATAACCCTTAGATATTGCATATTTAACAGCATATCCGTCCTTTGCATTAAATTGTCTATCTATCTTGCCATCATGTCTATATATGATTTTTCCATTTGTCATTACGCCATCTACATCGAAAATGAAAGTTGTAATGTCTTTTAATCTTGTTTTGTAACTATCCATATCATTTTAAAGATGCAAATTTAAATAAACTTTAACATCTAATTGTTTACAATTACCTTAAATATTAAAAATTCATATTTATCTTTGAGGCCTTACTAATGGGATCTAAAATTTTACAATACCTTTTTTCTACTAAGTTCATGCTTGTGTTGCTAATACTATTTCCATTAGCAATGGGTATTGGTACATTTCTTGAGAGTTGGTATTCAACTGATGCAGCAAGAATTTGGATCTATAATGCATGGTGGTTTGAAGTATTAATGCTACTTCTAATTGTAAACTTTATGGGTAATATTCAAAAGTATAATCTATTAAGTAGAGAAAAGATATCTGTTCTAATACTTCACTTATCATTTATTTTTATTCTATTAGGTGCTTTAGTAACAAGATATATTGGTGATGAAGGTGTTATGCCAATTAGAGAAAATACAACTTCCAATACTTATTTATCTGAAAAAACCTATTTAACTGTTTTTGTTGATGGAGAGAGAAATGGTTTGCCTGAAAGAAAAACATTAAGGCCTAAGCAGTTACTTTTATCGAAGTATACTAAAAATAGTTTTACAATTAAAGATAATTTTGATTCTAAAGACTTTACTATTTCATATAATTCCTTTAGAGAAAATATAGCAGAAGGTTTAGTTTTAGATCCTAGTGGAGAAAGGTATATTAAATTAGTTGAAGCTGCAGATGGTAATCGAAGAGAGCATTACATTAAAGAAGGGGAGGTGTCTAGTATCCAAAATATTTTGTTCTCATTTAATTATTATCAAAAGGGAGCTATTAATTTGTCATCAAAATCAGGTGAATACTATATTGAATCTCCATTTGACGGACAATATACTATAATGGCAACTCAGCAAAGTGCATCATTAGAAAAAGATAAGGAACAATTACTTGAACTGAGATCTTTATATCAAATACCAGGGTTTCAATTTGTTTTTCCAGAGCCAGCCCTTAGAGGAGTTTTTGATATATTAGATGCAGAAGATACTGATGATGGTATTAGTCAAGATGTACTATATGTTGATTTAAAATACAATGATTTCTCACAGAGGATTCCCTTACTTGGTGGAAGAGGGTTTGTAAATAATCCAAAAAAAGTTACAATAGATGATCTTGATTTTTATCTGTCATACGGATCTAGTAAAGTAGAACTCCCTTTTTCTATTAAGTTGAATGACTTTATAGCTGATAAGTATCCTGGTACTGAAAATAGTTATTCATCATTTAAGAGTAAGGTTACTGTTGAAGATGATAAATCATTTGAATATGATATATTCATGAATAACATACTAAATCATAAGGGATATAGGTTTTTTCAAGCATCATTTGATCCTGATGAAAAAGGAACTGTCTTATCAGTTAATGATGACTTTTGGGGTACATTTATTACTTATGCCGGGTATTTTTTACTTTACCTAAGTATGATGGGTATTTTCTTTCTTGGAAATTCCAGATTTAAATTTTTGGCAAAACAACTTAATAAAAAAACTTCTGTTTTAGTTTTTCTTTTTTTATCATCTGGTCTATTTGGTCAAACATCAAATCTACCTTCTAAATCAACATACATTGACTCAATAATTGAATCCAACAGTTTTACAGAGGAACATTCTAGTAAATTTGGTGAGTTAGTTATTCAAGATAGTGGGGGTAGAATGAAACCTGCAAATACTTTTGCGTCTGAATTATTGAGAAAGGTAAGTAGATCGAATTCATACAATGACTTAAACTCAGATCAAGTTCTTTTGTCTATAATGGATAATCCAGGAGTTTGGTTTAATGCACCAATTGTTTATATAAAATCAGGACAAAAAGGTGATACAATTAAAAAAATTTTAGGAATAGATAAAAATATTAAAAAAGCACCTTTAGTATCATTTTTTGACTCTTTAGGAAATTACAAATTAGCTACAAATCTTGAAAAAGCTTATTTAGCAACTATTCCTACTCAAATTGAAAAGGATGTTATTGAACTAGATAGAAGAGTTAACCTTTTGTACTCAGCATTAGAAGGCAAAATAATGAGAATTTTTCCTATTCCTAATGATATTAATAATAAATGGGTTTCACTTCCTGAGGTAAAAGATGCCAAATTTAATGGAGCTGATTCTTTGTATGTTAATAATGTATTACAATTGTATTTTCAGACTTTAAGAGGTTCTAAGGTTAGTGGTGATTATAGTCAATCTGAGGAATTACTTGAGAGTATTAAAGGCTATCAAATTAAATATGGTAAAGATGTTATGCCTAGCGATTCTAAGATTTCATCTGAAATAATTTATAACAAAGCAGATATCTTTAATAGATTATATGGATGGTACTTAATATTTGGTTTCTCCCTATTATTAATTTTAATTCTTCAAATTTTCAATGATAACAGGTTTTATAATATTTTAATAAAGCTTATAAAATACATTATATATATACTTTTTGCATTAAATACTCTTGGTTTAGCTGCTAGATGGTATATTGCAGGTCATGCTCCATGGAGTGATGCTTATGAATCGATACTTTTTGTCGCATGGGCAACTGTGGCCTTTGGAATAATCTTTGGAAGAAAATCTTACTTTACTTTAGCCTCTGCCACATTTGTCTCTTCAATCATATTATCTGTTGCTCATATGAATTGGCTAGACCCATCTATTGCAAATCTTCAACCTGTCCTCGATAGTTATTGGTTAATGATACATGTTGCTGTTATTGTTGGAAGTTATGGTCCATTTGCTATTGGTATGATATTGGGTATTGTAGTCTTATTGTTAACTGTAATGGCTAACAAAAAGAACAAAAAAGCATTCTCAAGAAAACTTGAGGAGTTAACTATTGTAAATGAGCTATCTCTTACGATAGGTTTAGTAATGTTAACTATAGGAAATTTTTTGGGTGGTATGTGGGCAAATGAGAGTTGGGGTAGATATTGGGGCTGGGATCCTAAAGAAACATGGGCATTAATCTCTATAATTATTTATACAGCTGTACTTCACTTAAGAATTGTTCCTAAGTTAAACAACAAGTGGCTATTTAATCTAATGAGCATAATTTCATTTGCTGCCATTATGATGACGTATTTTGGAGTAAACTTTTATCTAGTTGGACTTCACTCATATGCGTCAGGTGATAAAGTAATTACACCAAATGTTGTTTATTATTCATTGGCATTTATAATTATTCTAGGCTTAATTTCTTATTTTGCAAATAAGAAAAACCAAGTTCTTTAATGATTAAAATAAAAATTGAAAATGAGTATTCCAGGATAAAAACTGTTTTACTTGGAATAGCTAATGATATAGGTGATCCACCAAGTCAATTTGACACTTATGATCCTAGGTCATTATATCATATTAAAAATAATTCTTACCCGACTGAAGCTGATTTAGTTAAAAACGTAGACAGTTTCTGCAATAAATTATTAAAACACAATGTTAATGTTATTAGACCAAAAAATATTAATGAGTGTAATCAGATTTTCACTAGAGACCTGGGTTTTGTAGTATCTAATATTTTTTTTATGTCAAATATTGTACCTAATCGGCAAGATGAAGTTCAGGGGATAGAAGATATTGTAAAAGATTTTGATGTAGGTGTTATTAAGCTACCAGATTTTATGCATATAGAAGGGGGTGATGTAATTTTACACAATGACAAATTATTTATCGGGACTTATACAGATTCAGATTATTCATCTTTAATCACTGCAAGAACTAATCTCCAATCTATTGACTATTTAAAAAAAATGTTACCCAATATTGAAGTTATTCCAATTACTATTAAAAAATCCAATAGAAATATCTTTGAAAATACACTTCATCTAGATTGTTGTTTCCAGACTATAGGTGCTGATAAAGCAATAATTTGTCCTGATGGTTTCAAGAATAAAGAAGATTATGAGTTTTTAATTAAATTTTTTGGAAGAAAAAATATTTTTCTTACAAATGCTAAGGAGTCTTTTGCGCTTTCATCCAATGTTTTTGTTATTTCACCTGAAGTAGTTGTTTCACACACTATTTTTAAAAGATTAAATCTATGGTTGGAAGAAAAGGGTATTTTAGTCGAAAAAGTTGACTATTCTAGTGTATCTAAAATGTCTGGTTTATTCAGATGTTCAACACTTCCTTTATATAGAGAATAATGAAATATTTTACTTCAAAAATCTTAATGGTTTCTCCTGATAAATTTAGAAACAATGAATTTACTATATCTGATAACTCTTTTCAAGCTAAAAAAATACAAAAGAGTTCAATTTCCGCTAATGCAATTGATGAATTTGAGAGACTTAAAAAAGTCATTTTAAACAAAGGGGTATCTGTTTATTCTTTAAGTGATGATAGTGAGTTTGATACTCCTGATGCTGTATTTCCAAACAACTGGATATCTTTTCACATTTCCAATAAAGCTCTGTTATATCCAATGTATGCATTAAATAGAAGATTTGAAAGAAAGTCTTCAACTCTAGAAAAGTTATCTAAACAAGGTATCGATATTCAGATTATTAAAGATTACTCTCATTTTGAAAATGACAATAAGTTTCTAGAAGGAACTGGAAGTCTTGTATTAGATAGAAGAAATAAATTTGCTTACTGTTCCTTATCTAAGAGATCTAATAATGATCTAGTGGATCTATTTTGTTTACAAATGAATTATAAACCAATAGTATTTAATTCATTTTATAATTCAGTCCCAATTTATCATACTAACGTAATGATGTCTATATGTAATAAATTTTCAATAATTTGTTTAGACTCAATTAAAGATGAAAATCAAAAAACAGCTGTTATTGCAAATCTGAAAAATTCGAATCTTGAAATAATTGATATTAAAATAGATCAAATGAGCTCTTTTTTAGGTAATTGTATTCAACTAATAGACTCTAAATCTAATCCCTTATTAGTTATGAGTTCAAGAGCATATAACTCTATTAATAACTCTCAACTAAAGAAAATAGAAAAATATACTGATATTATTCATTCAGACCTAAATACTATTGAAGATAACGGTGGAGGGAGTGCTAGATGTATGATAGCGGAAATTTTCTAAAAATTATTATATACTATTTGATTTTACTAGGACAAAAATCAAATGACAAATTAGTTTATTGCTTTTTTATTATATTTAAATAAAAAAAATGAAAAAACTAATTACTAAAATACTTATAACAACACTTACAGTTATTTTTAATTTAAATACAACCTCAGCTCAGGACTATGGAGATCTTCAGTATGCTCTATCAGGATATTCATACAGATCTGTTGGCCCTGCATTCATGTCAGGAAGAATAGCTGATATAGCAATTGATAGCAATAATGAAAATGTTTGGTATGTAGCTGTTGGCTCAGGTGGAGTATGGAAGACAAAAAATGCTGGAACAACTTGGATGCCACTTACAGATAATATGCCCTTTTATTCAACTGGATCAGTAACAATTGATCCTAATGATTCATCTAGAATATGGGTCGGTACCGGAGAAAATGTTGCAGGTAGACATGTTGGTATTGGACATGGGATATATCTTTCCAAAGATTCAGGATCAACATGGGATAATATGGGTTTAAAAAAGTCAGAACATATATCTAAAATAATTGTTCATCCTGATAACTCCGATATAATATGGGTTGCATCTCAAGGACCCCTCTGGAATTCAGGAGGTGACAGAGGGCTATTTATGTCAAATGATGGAGGTAATACATGGTCAAATAAATTGTATGTGAATGAATGGACAGGTGTTACCGATATAATAATAGATCCAACTAATCCAGATATTCTTTATGCTGCAACATGGCAGCGACACAGAAATGTTGCATCGCTTATTGATGGTGGTCCAGGAACTTCTATCTACAAAAGTACCGATGGAGGTAATGTGTGGGTTGAGATTGACTCAGGTCTTCCAAGTTCAAATATGGGAAAAATAGGATTAGCGATATCACCAATCAAACCAGAAGTTATCTATGCAGCAATCGAATTAGATAGAAGATCTGGGGCAGTATATAGATCTGATAATAGTGGAGGTGTTTGGAAAAAAATGTCTAATACAGTAGCAGGAGCAACTGGTCCTCATTATTACCAAGAGCTTTATGCATCTCCACATGTTTTTGATAGAATATATTTGATGAATGTAAGGGTCTTAGTTTCCGATGATGGAGGTGATAATTTTTACCAAATGAAAGAAATTAATAAGCATTCAGATAATCATTCATTAGCATTTAAAAAAGATGATCCAGAATATCTTTTAATTGGAACTGATGGAGGAATATATGAATCATTCGATGACACTGAATCATGGAAATATGTTTCAAATTTACCCATAACACAATTTTACAAATTAGCTGTTGACGACTCAGAACCCTTTTATAATATTTATGGGGGAACTCAGGATAATAACACACAAGGTGGTCCTTCTAGAACATTTAAATCTGAAGGAATAACTAATTCAGATTGGTATGTTGTTTTAGGAGGTGATGGTCATCAACCTGCTACTGAGCCAGGAAACCCTGATATTATTTATGCTCAATCTCAACAAGGTTATATTAATAGAATTGAAATGACAACTGGAGAAACTGTTGATATAAGACCTCAAGGAGGTATTGATGATGATTATGAAAGGTTTAATTGGGATTCTCCAATCCTAGTAAGTCAGCATGATCCGAAGAGAATTTATTTTGCCTCTCAACGCGTTTGGAGATCAGAAGATAGGGGTGATAGTTGGAATGTTATCTCAGCCGATTTAACAAAAAATCAGGAAAGATTCGAATTGCCAATTATGGGAAGGGTTCAAAGCTGGGAAAACCCATGGGATGTACTTGCAATGTCAACTTATAATACTATTACATCTCTTGCAGAATCTCCAATAAATGAAAACATGCTATATGCTGGTACTGATGATGGAATAATTCAGTTCACGGAAAACGGAGGAGACACATGGACTAAAATTACTGTTGATAAACTTCCAGACTCACCAGCTACATCATTCGTAAATGATATACGTGCAGATTTACATGATGAAAAAACAGCATATGTTGTTCTAGACAACCATAAGTTTGGTGATTATAAACCTTACTTATTTAAAACAGTTGATGGAGGTAAAAGATGGGTAAAAATTACTAATGGTATACCTGATGGAACATTACTTTGGAGAATTGTTCAAGACCATGTTGATCCAAATCTTTTATTTCTTGGAACAGAATATGGTGTTTATGTAAGTTTAAATGGAGGAGAGAAATGGTATAACTTCTCAAATAATTTACCAACTATATCGGTACGTGACCTCACCATTCAAAGAAGTGAAAATGATTTGGTTTTAGCAACTTTTGGTAGAAGTTTTTATATACTTGATGATATTAGCTCACTTCGAAATTTATCTCAAGAAAATCTTGAAAAAGAAGCTTATTTATTTACTCCTAGGAGAGGATTACAATATACACCAGTTAGAAGTGGAACTTCAAGTGATGGAACAAATAAATATTTTGCTAATAATCCTAGATATGGAATGAACTTTAAATATCATCTAAGTGATACATATAAGACTATGTATGAAAATAGAAAAGATACTGAACTTGATGGTATAATATCAGGATCAATTCAAGAAGAGCTAATAAGTTCTGGATATGACACACCTAAGAGCGTTATAAATCAAAGTACAGAAAGATTACTTCAAGAGACTCAGCTTGATTTATCAACTATAGAAAGTGTTAAAAGGAAATTAATTGAAAATCAAGGAAATTATGATGATATTGATTTCCTTGGATGGGATTATCTTGAAATGGAAATCAATGAAATTTCACCTAAAATTTTTATTGAAATAAGAGATAATCAAAATCAATTAATAGAAAAAATTTATGGTTCAAGAAGAAAAGGTTTAAATAATTTAAATTGGGATCTAAAGAGATCAATACCTACAGTTTCATACACAGATTCAAAAAGGTATGGAGAAATAAGAGTGAATGTAAAGCCAGGAATTTATTCTGCTTCAATATTCAAAAATATTGATGGGGAAATATCTAAGTTAACAGATAATGTATCAATTCAGGTTGATAGAGTTAGAGAAAACACATTAATAAATCCAATGTCTGATCTTCATGAATCACATTTTGATGATGCAGCTAATTTTATTCAAACTATTGTAGAAATGGAAAAGGAATACTCTAAGTCTGCAGATATATTAGAACTATTAGAGAAAAATATTAAGTTTTTGAGTTCTGAAAATAATGACCTAATTAAATCTATTTATGATTTATCAGACGAAAAAACACAAATTAGTATTAAAATTAATGGATATGAATCTAAAGGAGCAAGAAATGAAGGTGTAGGAGAGAAGGATTTCCAGACTGTAATGGATAGAGTTTATAATTCAATAGAAGGAACTGGTTATAGTTCTAATACTTATGGACCTACAATGCAGCATATGAAAAGTTTAGATATAGCCAAGGAAATGTATCAAAGACTTGAACCAAGAGTTAGCAAATTTAACAATGATATTGAAAAATTAGCCAATAAAATTGAAAGTTTAGGAACACCAATAATTATTGAAGATTAATTGTTAGATTGAGTTAGCTCAAAACATTCTAACTTAAAATATTTAACAGAAGATAAAAGGTGGTCAAAAATATCAGAGGTAAGAGCCTCATATTTTGTCCACTCTTTGTCTTTTGAAAAAGTATATATTTGAATCGGTATACCTTGCGAAGTAGGCTCAAGTTGCCTACACATCAAAGTAAGATCATCATTAGTCATAGGGTGGGCTTTTAAGTATTCTTCAATATACTTTCTAAACACTCCAAAATTAGTTAAGTTTCTTCCATTTAGAAGCATAGATTTGTCCGCATTTTCTTTTTGATTATATAACTCAATTTCACTGCTTATTTGGACTAAATAATCTTTAATTAGTTCAACTTTTTTTAGCTCAACTATTTCTTCATTTTCTAAAAAACGAACTGAAGACGGTTTTATTAAAAGTGACCTTTTAATTCTTCTCCCTTTTGACTCTTCCATACCTCTCCAATTGATAAAAGAATCTGATACAAGTTTATATGTTGGTATTGTAGTAATTGTATTATCAAAGTTTTGAACTTTAACAGTAGATAGATTGACCTCTATTACTGTACCATCTGCATCAGAACCCTTCATTGTTATCCAATCACCAATTCTTACAGTATCATTTACAGTAATTTGAATACTAGAGACAAATCCTAATATAGTGTCCCTAAACACTAATATAATTATAGCAGAAAGAGCACCAAGTGAAGCTAAAAATGTACCAATCTCTCTTCCTGTAAGTACAGATAGAATTAATATTATACCAATAAACCAAATGAAAATCATTATAACCTGAATATAGCTGTCTATAGGTATATGCTTTAGCGATGAACTTAACTTAAAGTAATCTTTTACAGTTCCAAGAACTGACTTTACAGTTATTATGAATAAAACAATTGTGAGTGCTTCAATTATAATTACAAGATTTTCTGTATAGGTAGGAACAACAATGTAAAGAAAAAATAACGACGGTATAAATGATAAAAGTCTTGGGACCCTATTCTTAATTAATAGATCATCAAATGTAGATGCTGTAGATTTTGCAATCCTTTTAAAGAATGATAGAATAGTCTTTCTTGTTATAAAATTTATTGCCAACACAATTACACCTATAGATATAATTATAAGAGCTGAGGCAATTAAGCCTGAAACATTAGTGTTTAGGCCATAGTTTGTTAAAAATTGAATTATTTCTTCTTTATACATGATACAAAAATAAAAAACCCACCAATAAGGTGGGTTTTTTTAGTAATAAATTTTTAAAGTTAGTTGTGAATGGATATTAACTCAAGTTGACCACCATTTTGATGATCACTAGCAGCTTGAAGTCCTTCAATCAATTTTTGACCTTTAAAAGTTGATTGCATTTTTTGCCAACCTTCAGAAGAATCTGCACCTTCAACACCTACATTGAAGAACATGTGAGTTATGTCTCCGTATGCATTTTCAGTTCTTTCATATATTTTTGAAAGAGCCCAATATCTGTGATTACCTTTTAAAATTTCTTTTTCAATCATTGGCTTATATACTTCAGATTCATATTGCTCAAAATCATCTGATTTAGCAATAGTTCCAAGTATATTCATTTTATCACCTGGTTTAAGATCTCCTCCAGCCCATATTGAGGCGTCAACTCCAACTAAATGATAGTTTCTTCTTTCATTACTTTCTGAACCAACAGAGTTCAGATACCTAGTAACTCTTCGAGAAGACATTTTTCCTTTATAAGCTTCTTTCGAAAGAGCAAGCCATTTTCCTTCTTCCCAGCTTTTATTATAGGCATCTAGCTGCTCTTTAGTTGAAAACCCAGTAACTATAAAATAATTAGCAACATTTTCTCCATCATCTGTAGTTTGAATAACCTTAAAAACTGCTTGTAGGTCTTGAATTCCTTTTTTAATTGCTAAATCATGAACTGGTCCAAAAAACTCTTCAAGCTGAAGATACTGATCTTCCATGCCTTCATTTATGTCAATAGCACTTAAAATAGTGTATTGAGCAGAAGTGGTGATAGTAAATATTAACGTAAGTAGTAAAAGTATTTTTTTCATTATTTTATTTTTTAGTTAGCTGTGTAAATTAAAGTGTATTCTTCTGAATCTTGCATATCTCTTGAAGACTCAATTCCTTCCCATAATTTATCCCATTTAAAACCAGACATTCCTTCAAATTCAATATCTTGATTTCCGCTTAAGTTCCAAGCAAAATGAGTAAAACCTTCGTATGCATTTTCTGTTCTATCAGTAACTTCAACTAGGACCCATTGTCTTAGTCTACCGTTTAAAATATTTTTCTCTGCTATTGGCTTCCATACATTAGATTCATAGCTTTCAAAATCATCAGTTTTTTTTGCCATAAGGTTAAGAGTTGCTTTATCACCTGGCTTAGCACTTCCTCCGGCAAGTATAGTTGCATCAACTACTTTAAGTATGTAGTTTCTTCTTTCTCTACTTTCTGAGCCAGTTCCATCCAACATTCTTTGAATAGATCTTCTGGACATCTTTCCTTTGTATACTTTTTGAGCTAATTCAGCTCCGTTGTATCCTTTTTCTAGTTGCTCCATGGATTCATATAGGTCAAAAATTAGATACTCATTATTTCCTGGTTCATCTCCTTCTTGAGGTGTTCTCTTCCATACAGCCCAACCTGATTGCAATCCTTGGTTAATTGCTTCTTGATGAATACCAGACCAAAATTTTTCAAGTTTTAAATAATCTTCCTCAGCACCGTCATTAAGATCAACTGCAGACATTACTGCATACTGAGCATTAATTGAAAAACTGAAAAGTAAAATAAATGTTAATAATAAATTTTTCATAGTTATATATATATTTTGTTTGAAGCGTCAATTTATGAAAAAATTTATTTAGAGTGAATCTAAATAGTATTTTATTATAAAGAAATCTATGAATAAAAATCATTTTTGATTGTGTACTTTTGGTACTTCTATAATAAATAGATCATATATGAACTTACTTTCTGTTGAAGATATTTCAAAATCCTATGGAGAAAAAGTTCTTTTTAAATCCATTTCATTTGGAATCAATAAAGGTCAGAAAATTGCATTAATTGCAAAAAATGGAACTGGAAAAACCTCTATTCTAGATATTATTGTTGGAAAAGATAATCCGGATACTGGAAATGTAATTTTTAGAAAAGGAACTCAAACTGCATATCTTCCTCAAGAGCCAAATTTAAACCCCAGCTTAACAATAGAAGAAACTATATTATCCGCTGAAAATCCGACTCTTAGGGTTATTGCACAGTATGATAAAGCTCTAGAGAATCCAGATGATCAAGAAGCATATCAAAAAGCATTTGAAGCAATGGATTTATCTCAAGCCTGGGATTATGAAAAGCAATACAAGAAAATTTTATTTAAGCTAAAGCTTAATGATTTAAATGCTAAAGTTAGTAGTTTGTCTGGTGGTCAGATTAAAAGATTAGCCCTTTGTAATGCATTGCTGCAAGAGCCTGAATTATTAATTTTAGATGAGCCTACAAACCACATAGATCTTGAAATGATCGAATGGTTAGAAGATTATTTTTCAAAGGAGAAAATCACATTATTAATGGTTACTCATGACCGTTATTTCTTAGAAAGAGTTTGTAATGAGATAATCGAACTAGATAATGGAAATCTTTACACTTACAAAGGGAATTATTCATATTATCTTGAAAAAAGAGAAGCTCGAATTGCCCAGGAGGATGTTGAGGCCCATAAAAACAAGCTTCATTATAAAAAAGAGCTTGAATGGATGAGAAAACAACCCAAAGCAAGAACTACAAAATCAAAATCAAGAATAGAAGACTATAAAAAAATTAGAGAGAAAGCCAGTCAGAGAAGAAATGAACACCTGGTTCAACTTGAGATAAACATGGAAAGGTTGGGAAGTAAAATGATTGAAATGCATAAAGTTCAAAAATCATTTGGTGAAAAAATCATATTAAATCATTTTAATTATTCATTTCAAAGAAATGAACGAATTGGTATAATTGGAAAAAATGGAACAGGAAAGTCTACATTTTTAAATCTATTAACATCAAATGACAAAATAGACTCGGGTAAAATTATTTGGGGTGAAACATTAAAATTTGGATACTACACTCAAAAAGGAATTAATGTAAAGCAAGGCCAGAAAGTAATAGATGTTATCAAAGACTATGGTGATTATATTCCATTAAAAAAAGGACGTAAAATATCTGCACAACAATTATTAGAGCGTTTCTTATTTGATCGTAAAAAGCAATATGATTTTGTAAATAAGTTAAGTGGGGGAGAGCTTAAACGACTTTACTTATGTACAGTTTTAATTCAAAATCCAAACTTCTTAATTCTTGATGAACCAACTAACGATCTGGATATTGTTACTCTAAATGTCCTTGAAAGTTTTTTATTAGATTTTCCTGGTTGCCTGGTAGTTGTGTCTCATGATAGATATTTTATGGACAAAATTGTTGATCATTTATTTGTATTTAAAGGGGATGGTAATGTTGAGAATTTCCCAGGTAACTATTCTGACTTCAGAGTTTATGAAGATTCTAAGGAACAAGAAAATAAAGAATCTTTAAAAATTAATAAAAAAGATAGAAAAACATTAACAAGTGATATAAATAAAACTGTCTTTAGCTATAAACAGCAAAAAGAGTTTAGAAAACTTGAATTGGATATTAAAAAACTTGAAATCAAAAAAAAGGAAATTCAAAATCGTTTTACAAAAGAGGTGCTCACCCCAAAAGACATTGAAGAGATTTCAATCGAGTTGGGATTATTAGAAAAAGAATTAGAAATAAAAACACTAAAGTGGTTTGAATTATCTGAGATCTCAGAATAACAAACTAAAATCTTAAAAAAATAACTATGGGATTAACTAATAATGATATTTTTAAAAAACTTCGAGTTGCTCATAAACTTCGTGATGAAGAGATTGTTGAAATATGCAAATTGGTTGACTTTGATGTTTCCAAATCTGAACTTGGAGCAATTTTTAGAAATCAAAATCATAAAAATTATATGAAATGTGGAGATCAAATGTTGCGAAATTTTTTAAATGGATTAATAATTCATTTAAGAGGACCCAAGGTGTAATTGAATTTTAACTTATTAAATTGAACTAATTATGAAAAAAATTGAACCAATTAATATAATGAACAAGTTTTCTTTATTTAATGAACAATGGACTCCTAAAATTATTGGAGAACTTAACGGTCAGCATGTTAAGATCTGTAAGCTTAAAGATAATTTTGTTTGGCATAGTCATGAAAATGAAGATGAGCTTTTTATGGTATTTAAAGGAACACTTTTAATTGATTTTAGAGATGGTAGAACAATTCCTGTAAAAGAAGGAGAAATTTTAATTATTCCCAAAGGGGTAGAGCACAGACCTCACACTAATGGAGAGATTGTATTTAATTTGTTGTTTGAACCCAAAACAACATTACATACTGGAGATATTCAAACTGAAATGACAGTTAAAAAGTTAGATTGGATTTAATAAAAAACCTCACTTAAAAGTGAGGTTAAAATGGTGGAGTCGGAGGGATTCGAACCCTCGTCCATACAAGTAATAAAATTACCTTCTACAAGTTTAGTTATCATTAAATTTTCGAAAAAATACTTGGTCGATAACAACCAAAATATTTTCCTTATCACTTAAGTTTTAAGTTTTATCCAGTGCTAATAAAACTCTAGATTAACTTTATGGTATCTCTAAATTAAAAACTGTCAATCAAAGTTTCTAAGAGACATCTAGCTTCTCAACCTAGTTGAGATTCGCAATGACTTACTGTAATTCAGTCAATTATGCAGCTAAAGCGTAGTTATTTTCGCCATTTAAAGGTTAAAAAATAGATTTACGAGTTTATTTTCATTGCTCGACTTGCAAATAAAAACATTAGTCTTGCTGTCAATACCTGTCGACCCCAATATATCAATGTACTTAAGTGTGCAAAGATATGATAATTAACTAAATTTTAGATGATGCCTCTCTTAGTGTAAGTAAGTTTTTTAAAAGCTCTTCCAGGTTATTAATATTAAGCATATTAGCCCCATCACTTTTTGCTTGAGAAGGGTCTGTGTGTGTTTCTAAAAAAATACCATCAATATTATTTACGATTCCCGCTCTAGCAAGGGATTCTATATATTCTGGATTTCCACCAGTTACTCCAGATGTTTGATTTGGTTTTTGTACCGAGTGAGTTACATCTAGGATTGTAGGTGCAAGTTTCTTTAATTCTGAGATACCTCTAAAATCTACTATGAGATCATTATAACCAAATTGAGTTCCCCTTTCGGTTAACATAATATTGCTATTACCTGACTGTTTAACTTTATCTACAGCATACTTCATACTTTCAGCACTCATGAATTGTCCTTTCTTAATATTAACTAATTTATTTGTTTTAGCAGCGCTGACTAGTAAATCTGTTTGTCTTGCTAGAAATGCGGGTATCTGCAGAACATCAACATATTCAGCAGCTATGTCTGCCTCACTTTTATCATGAATATCTGTTAGAACAGGTACATTAAACTCAGTATTAATTTTTTTTAAAATTTTTAATGCCTTTACATCACCAATACCTGTAAAACTATCAAGTCTAGTTCGGTTTGCTTTTCGATAACTACCTTTAAATACAAGTGGTAGTGATAGTTTTGAAGTTATAGATAAAAGTTTCTCAGCAATTTTAATAGAAATTTCTTCTCCTTCTATTGCACATGGTCCAGCTATTAGTAAAAACTTGTCTTTTGGTATTTCGTTTAAAATCATATTCAATATTAACTATTATTTTCTTTTTACTTCAAAGAATTTTCCTCCTTCACATTTGTATACTTGTCCCTCTAACTTTAAAATAAGGTTATAATCATGTGTTGCAATAATCATTGAAGTACCCATTTTATTGAGTTTCTGAAATAAAGAAATTATCTCAGAGCTTGTTTCAGGGTCTAAATTTCCAGTAGGTTCATCTGCAATTATTAACTCTGGTTCATTTAACATTGATCTAGCTATAGCTACTCTTTGTTGCTCACCCCCTGAAAGTTCATCTGGAAACTTTTGTAATGAAGAAGTAAAACCAACTAAATCAAAAGCCTTATCAATTTGATCCTTAATTTTATTTTTTTCTTTCCATCCCGTAGCTTCAAGTACAAATTTCATATTATCATAAATACTTCTGTCTTTCAATAATTTAAAATCTTGAAATACAAAACCAATTTTTCGTCTTAAAAAAGGTATTTCTTTATTATTGAGATTATTTATATCGTAATCTAGCACTTTGAATATTTCAGACTTTGAAGGTATAAGATTACCAAAAATTGAATTTATAAAAGTTGTTTTACCACTTCCAGTTTTACCAATTAAAAATTTCATTTCACCCTTTTTAAGGTCAAAGTTTATAGACTCTAAGACATTTTTTGTGTCAATAGAAATATTGGTATTTATGATTTCTACTATCTTCATTTTTTCTTAAAGCCAAAGTAATAAAATATTGCAATACTAAATTGTTAATTATTATTTAGTTTTTTTTTGTTTGATACCCATCATTTGATTTAATTTGTACTTTATTTTATGAGCAAAAAACTTTTTCTTCTCTTAATTTTTTTAACCTCTTGTTCTAAAAAGGTTGATCTTATTGTTTACAATGCTACCATTTATGCTGTTGATGACACTATGGCGAAAAATACCTCAGTTGCTGTTAAGGATGGTAAGTTTGTTTATGTTGGGGATGATTCTGTAACTTCTAAATACTCCTCATCTAATATCATTAATGCAGAAGGTCTTCCAATATACCCAGGTTTTATTGACTCGCATGCTCATTTTTATAATTTAGGATTCTTAAGTGATCAAGTTAATCTTACGGAGACTTCTAGTTTTCAAGATGTTGTTAGTCGAGTTGAAAAGTTTAACAACATAAATGAAAAAAAATTTATAATAGGAAGAGGCTGGGATCAAAACGATTGGATAAATAAAACTTTTCCAATTAATAAATTACTAAATGAGTCTTTTCCTGATAAGCCAGTTGTTCTTCGTAGAATTGATGGACATGCCTACTTGGTAAATGACTATGCTTTAGAGCTTGCTGGAATTGACATGTCTTCTAAAGTTGAAGGTGGAGAGTTTATCAAATCAAATGGAAAATTAACTGGAGTACTTATTGATAATGCAATGAGATTAATTGATGATATAATTCCTGACCCTACTAAGGAGGAATCTATTAAAGCACTTTTATCTGCTCAAGAAATTGCTTTTGAAAATGGCTTAACAACAATTTCCGAAGCTGGTATTTCTAGATCACAAATAGAGTTAATAGATAGTTTACAACAAGCAGGTGTATTAAAGATTAAAATCTATGCAATGATCGAAAATAATACTGAAGATGTTAACTATTTTATAGATCGAGGTCCCTTAAAAACAGAAAGACTTAATGTAAGGTCAGTCAAAGTATATGCAGATGGTGCCCTAGGATCTAGAGGTGCAAGTATGATTAATGATTATTCTGATAGAAAAGGTTATTATGGCATTATTAGAACCCCTATAGATTCAATTAAATCTCTTGCTTTTAAACTGGCAGGAACTAAATTTCAAATGAATACACATGCAATAGGGGATTATGCTAATAGATTTGTCCTTGAAGCTTATGGAGATGCTTTATTTAATTATAGAGATCCAAGATGGCGTATAGAGCATGCTCAAGTTGTTAATGAGGACGACATTGATCTTTTTAATCAAAAAATAATACCATCGGTTCAACCAACCCATGCTACAAGTGATATGTACTGGTTATACGACAGAATTGGAAAGAAGAGAGCTAAGCTTGCATACGCTTATCAAGAACTTTTGAACCAATCATCAGTAATAGCTTTTGGTACAGACTTTCCAGTTGAAGATATAAATCCAATAATGACATATTATTCAGCTGTTGCAAGAAAAGATAAAAGTGGGTATCCAGATGACGGATTTCAAACAGAAAATAGTATAGGTAGGGCAGATGCACTCTCTGCAATGACAATTTTTGGAGCATATGCTAACTTTGAGGAAGATGAAAAAGGAAGTATTGAGGTTGGAAAATCTGCTGACTTTATAATTCTAGATAATGACATAATTGAATCATTAGAATCAAGAATACCTCTTACCAAGGTAGTAGCCACCTTTATTAATGGTGAACTAGTCTTTAATAGAAGATATAATTAAAAAAATATGTGTGGAATAGTTTGTGCCTTTAATCTGAGAGGGGATAAAGATCTTATTAGATCTAACGTATTAGAAATGGCTCAAAAAGTTAGACATAGAGGGCCAGATTGGAGTGGTATATACTCTTCTGATAATGCTATACTTGCTCATGAGCGACTTGCTATTGTTGATCCTACCTCTGGTAAACAGCCTATTATATCTGAAGATGGTTTAAAAGTAATTGCCGTCAATGGTGAAATTTATAATCATAAAAATCTTAAGAATCGTTTTGCTGCTGATTATAATTTTAGAACTGAATCAGATTGTGAAGTTATACTTGCCCTATATGAAAAGAAGGGAATTAATTTTTTAAATGATTTAAATGGAATTTTTGCATTTGCTTTGTATGACTCATCAAACGATAAATATTTAATAGCTAGAGACCATATGGGAATTATTCCCCTATACATGGGATGGGACAAAGATGATATTTTTTATATTTCCTCAGAACTAAAATCTCTTGAAGGTGTATGTGACAAAATCGAACTTTTTCCACCTGGTCATTATCTTGAGAGCAGTAGCATGAACCTTGTAAAATGGTATGATCCAGAATGGGTTTCATATGAACATGTAAAGGACTCAGAGACATCTATAAAAGCTATTCATGATTCACTGTCAGCTGCTGTTAAAAGACAGCTTATGAGTGATGTTCCTTATGGTGTTCTACTTTCTGGTGGTCTAGATTCATCAATAACTTCAGCATTAGCTAAAAAGTTTGCATCCAAAAGAATTGAATCTAATGATAAGCAAGATGCCTGGTACCCTCAGCTCCATTCTTTTTCTGTTGGTTTAAAAGATGCTCCTGACTTAAAGGCTGCAAGAATTGTTGCAGATCACATTGGCACAATTCACCATGAAATTAATTTTACAGTTCAAGAAGGTATTGATGCAATAAGAGATGTCATATATCACCTTGAAACTTATGACATTACAACTATTAGAGCATCCACTCCAATGTATTTAATTGCTAGAGCAATAAAATCTTTAGGAATCAAAATGGTCCTTTCAGGAGAAGGTGCAGATGAACTTTTTGGAGGTTATTTATATTTTCACAAAGCACCAAATGCTAAAGAGTTTCATGAAGAAACAGTAAGAAAATTAGATAAATTACATCAGTATGACTGTTTAAGGGCCAATAAATCCCTTGCTGCATGGGGAATTGAGGGTAGGGTTCCCTTTCTTGATAAGGAATTCATAGATGTTGCAATGAATATTAACCCAGAAGATAAAATGATAAAAAATGGCCGTATTGAAAAATGGGTTTTAAGAGAGGCATTTAAAGATTATTTACCAGAAAGTGTTCTGTGGAGACAAAAGGAACAATTTTCAGATGGAGTTGGATATTCCTGGATAGATAGTTTAAAAGATTTAGTTTCTAAAGAGGTAAGTGATCATAATCTTGAAAACGCTTCAAAAATATACCCAATCAACACCCCTAGAAATAAGGAAGAGTATTACTATAGATCAATTTTTAATAATCACTTTCCTAGTGATGCATCAGCTATGTCTGTTCCATCTGTTCCATCTGTCGCATGCAGTACTCCTCAAGCTTTAGAATGGGATGAAGCTTTTAAAAATATGAATGATCCAAGTGGTAGATCTATATCCAATATTCATAATAAATCTTATGAATAAAATGTTCATAAGTTTAGCTTAAATACTGATAGTTTCAGATCATTTACCCCTTCGTTTTTTAGTATATTTATAGTAATATAATTATAACAAAAAAATGTCCACAGATAACTCAAAAAATCAATATTCTGCAGATAGTATTCAGGCCCTTGAGGGTATGGAGCATGTAAGAAAAAGACCTTCAATGTACATTGGTGATGTTGGGTCAAGAGGTCTTCATCATTTGGTTTATGAAGTAGTTGATAATTCAATAGATGAAGCCATGGCTGGCCATTGTACAAATATTTCTTTAGAAATAAATAATGACTCAAGTCTATCTGTTGAGGATAATGGAAGAGGAATTCCAGTAGGATTGCATAAAAAGGAGGGTGTCTCTGCTCTTGAGGTTGTTATGACCAAAATAGGTGCTGGAGGAAAATTTGATAAAGATTCTTATAAAGTTTCTGGTGGACTTCATGGTGTTGGTGTTTCATGTGTTAATGCACTATCTGAATCTTTGACTGCAAATGTTTTTAGAGAAGGTAAAGAGTATGAGCAACACTACAGTAAAGGGAAGCCCAGTGAACCTGTAAAAGAAGTTGGGAAATCGAATAAAACAGGTACCCTAGTTACCTTTACCCCAGACAAAGAGATATTTAAAGAAATAACGGACTTTGATTATGAAATTTTGTCAAAAAGAATGAGAGAACTTTCTTTCTTGAATAAGGGATTAACAATTTCAATAAAGGACAATAGAAATAAAGACAAAGATGGTAACCCAGTTTCTGAAACTTTTCTCTCAAAAGAAGGCTTAAGTGAGTATATTAAATATCTAGATGAGTCCAGAGAACCTATAATTAGCAGTATAATTAAAATGGAGGGTGAGAAAAATGGTATTCCTGTTGAAGTGGCAATGATATATAATTCTTCTTTTTCAGAAAATCTACATTCTTATGTTAATAATATAAATACACATGAAGGGGGAACTCATCTGTCTGGCTTTAGAAGAGGACTAACTAACACTCTAAAAAAATATGCTGACTCATCAGGCTTAACAGACAAACTTAAATTTGATATAGCTGGTGATGATTTTAGAGAGGGTTTAACTGCTGTAATTTCTGTAAAGGTAGCTGAACCTCAATTTGAAGGTCAAACAAAGACAAAACTTGGTAATAGGGATGTTAGCTCTGCTGTTTCTCAATCTGTTTCTCAAATGCTAGAAGATTATCTTGAGGAGAATCCGGATGATTCTAAAATAATTGTACAGAAAGTTATTTTAGCGGCTCAAGCTAGAAATGCTGCTAAAAATGCTAGGGAAATGATCCAACGTAAAACTGTTATGACAGGCGGTGGTCTTCCAGGTAAATTATCTGATTGCTCTGAAACAGATCCAGCATTGTGTGAAGTATTCCTAGTTGAGGGTGATTCAGCAGGTGGGACAGCAAAACAGGGTAGGGATCGAGTCTTTCAAGCTATTCTTCCCCTTAGAGGTAAAATTCTTAATGTTGAAAAAGCACAACAACATAGAGTTTTTGAAAATGAAGAGATAAGAAACATCTATACTGCGCTCGGAGTTTCTGTTGGAACAGAAGAAGATAGTAAAGCTCTTAACCTTGAAAAATTAAGATATCATAAAATAATTATTATGTGTGATGCTGATGTTGATGGAAGTCATATTTCAACATTGATATTAACCTTTTTCTTTAGATATATGAGAGAACTTGTAGAGGGAGGTAATATCTTTATAGCAACTCCTCCTTTATACCTTGTCAAGAAGGGTAATAAAAAAGTTTATGCCTGGAATGATGACGAGAGAGATAATATTGCAAAAGATTTAGGTACAGGAGTTTCTATTCAAAGATACAAAGGTTTAGGTGAAATGAATGCTGATCAACTTTGGGATACTACAATGAATCCCGAGACAAGAACTCTAAGGCTAATATCTCTTAATCAAGATAATTCTCAAGATGCAGAAAGATGGTTTGCAACATTAATGGGTGATGAGGTTCCACCTAGAAGGAAGTTCATAGAAGATAATGCTGTATATGCTAAAATAGACGTTTAAATATGAAAGTAACTATTGTTGGTGCAGGTAATGTTGGAGCATCCTGTGCAGAATATATATTATTAAAAGAGATTGTAGAAGAAATTGTTCTTCTTGATATTAAAGAGGGTTTTGCAGAAGGTAAAGCATTAGATCTCACTCAAACTACTAGCACCCTAGGTTTTAAATCCAAAGTTTCAGGAGTAACTAATGATTATTCAAGTACATCAAATAGTGATGTTGTTGTAATTACCTCAGGAATTCCAAGAAAACCTGGTATGACAAGAGAGGAGTTGATAGGAATAAATGCAGGAATTGTTAAGTCAGTATCTGAAAATCTATTAAAATACTCTCCTAATGCTGTGATTATAGTTGTTTCAAATCCAATGGATACAATGACTTATCTAGTAAATAAATCATTTGATATACCTAAGAATCGAATAATTGGAATGGGTGGTATTCTTGATAGTTCAAGATTTAAAACTTATATCTCTAAATCTACTAAACATAGCCAACATGATATTGATGCAATGGTGATTGGTGGTCATGGTGATACAACAATGATTCCACTTACTTCATTAGCTAAATGTAAAGATGAACTTTTATCTAATATTGTTTCAAAAGATGAACTTTCAAAAATTGCATCTGAAACTATGGTTGGTGGTGCTACACTAACAAAACTGCTTGGAACTTCTGCTTGGTATGCTCCAGGAGCTTCAGTTTCCTATCTAGTTAATGCAATAGTTAATGATACAAAAGAAGTTCTTCCATGTTCTGTTTATTTGACGGGAGAATATAATGTTGAAGATATATGCATAGGAGTCCCATCTATTATTGGCAGGAATGGTTTTGAAGAGGTGGTTGAATTTGATCTAGATTCAAAGGAGTTAGAAATGTTTAATAATAGTGTTAAAGCTGTTAAACAAACCAATCTAGCTCTTGATGGTTTAGTATAGATAAAGTTGTTTGTTCAATATTCAAATGTTATATTTGCTGGCGTTAAAAAATTATCATGCAAGGAAATTCATTAATTAAAACTTTTGCAATTTTATTTGGTATAGTTAGTGTATACCAGTTATCATTCACCTTTATTTCCTCAACTCTTGAGAATAAAGCTAGAAATGCTGCTATTGAAAAAATCTCTGAAGATGAGATTTCTTTTGCAGAAAAAAGAGCAAGTGAAGAGGTTCGATTTCTAGATTCTATTGGAGACTTTCCAGTTCTAATGTATTCATCCTACAATGATGCAAAACAAAAAGAATTAAATCAAGGACTAGACTTAAAAGGGGGAATTAATGTAATTCTTCAGATTTCTATAAGAGACCTCTTAAAAGGTCTTTCTGAGAACTCTATTAATCAGAAGTTTAATCAAGCTCTGGATGATGCTGATGAGCTTCAAAAACAGTCTGATCAAACATATTTAGAATCTTTTTTTGATGCATTTGATTCAAATTCTGATTCAACCAGGTTAACATCCCCTGAAATTTTTGGTAATAGAACATTAAGTTCTGACGTTTCATTTGATACCTCAGATGATGATATGAAGTCAATTATCAGATTAAAGATTGATGAATCAATAATCTCAGCTTTTGAAGTTTTAAGAAAGCGTATTGATAAATTTGGTGTTACTCAACCAAATATTCAAAGACTAGGTTCTTCGGGTAGAATATTAATTGAGTTACCTGGTGCAAAAGACATTGATAGAATTCAAAATCTTCTTCAAAGTACTGCTCAACTTGAATTCTGGGAAACATATAAAAATGATGATTTTATTAATTTTATTTCTTCTGCTAATCAATATTTATCATCAATTCAGGTAGAAAATCTTAAATCTGAATCAACTGAATCTGACATTGATGATCTTCTATCTGAAGTTGAACAAACTTCAGATTCAATACAAAACAGATCTAACCCTCTTTTAAGTCTCGTTAGAGCATATAGTTATCAAGGTGGTCCAATTATAGCTAGGTTTTTACCAAGAGATCAAGAATTAGTTAATTCATATCTAACTCTCCCGGATGTAAGGAAGCTTCTTCCAAGAGACTATAGGTATGCTAAATTTTTATGGGGTAAAGAGGATCAAGATGGTTTAACAAGTCTATATGCTATAAAATCAAATAGAGATGATTTATCCCCTCTAAGTGGTGGAGTAGTAGTTGATGCTTCTCAAACATATGATGCTGTTGGAAATGCTGCAGTATCTATGCAAATGAATGCTCAAGGTGCGAGAGTATGGGAAAACTTAACAGGTGTAGCTTATAGTCAAAGCTCAAATATTGCAATAGTTTTAGATGATGTTGTATATTCTGCACCTGGTGTTACAAGAGGTGCAATTAGTGGAGGGAGATCAGAAATTACAGGTGAATTTGATTTGAATGAAGCTATTGATTTAGCAAACGTTTTAAGAGCTGGAAAACTTCCTGCTTCTGCTACTATAATTCAATCTGAAGTAGTTGGCCCCTCTTTGGGTCAAGAAGCAATTGATAGTGGAGTTTATTCCTTTTTAATTGCATTGATATTTGTTCTAGTTTGGATGATATTCTATTATGGACCATCAGGTATATTTGCTGATATTGCATTAATACTAAATATTGTTCTAATATTTGGAATTTTAGCTGGTCTTGGAGCTGTTTTAACTCTTCCGGGTATAGCAGGTATTGTTCTTACTATAGGAATATCAGTTGATGCTAATGTTCTAATATTTGAGAGGGTTAGGGAAGAATTAAGAAAAGAAAAAGGGTTAAGGCAATCAGTTAGTGATGGTTTTAATAATGCATTATCTTCAATATTAGATGCAAACATAACTACTGGTTTGACTGCACTTGTATTGTATATTTTTGGTACAGGACCAATTAAAGGTTTTGCAACTACATTGCTAATCGGTATAGCAACATCTTTATTTACTGCAATTTTTATAACGAGATTATTAATTGATAATAAAGTTTTTAAATCTGGAAAATTATCTTTTTCAACAAAATCAACAAAAGATTTATTCAGTAATCTAAAAATAAAATTTTTAAGTAAGAGAAAAGCTACTTATGTGATTTCTGCTGTTTTAATATTGATTAGTATAAGTTCTCTTGTTGTGCAAGGTTTAAATCAAGGAGTTGACTTTTTAGGTGGAAGATCATATATAGTTAGATTTGATAAAGAGGTGAAATCTTCTGATATTGAATCTACTTTAAATAATGCTTTTGGAAGTGCAGAGGTTAAAACATTTGGTGCATCAAATCAGTTAAAAATTACTACTAAATATAAAGTTGATGAGGAGGGTCTTGAGGTAGATAATGAAATTAAAAATATTTTATTTGAGAATTTAAATTCTGAATATATTACTCCACTAACTCTTCAACAATTTTCTATTGGTGAAGAAGTGGGTATAATGTCAAGTATTAAAGTTGGACCAACAATAGCAGATGATATAAAGCAAAACTCAGTCTGGGCAATTTTTGGCTCTTTAATAATTGTATTCTTATACATATTACTTAGATTCCAAAAATGGCAATATTCTATAGGGGCTGTTTCTGCTGTTTTTCATGATGTTCTAATAGTACTTGGTATATTTTCACTTACTTATAAAATAATGCCATTTAATATGGAAATTAACCAAGCATTCATTGCAGCTTTACTTACTGTGATTGGATATTCTCTAAATGATACAGTTGTTGTATTTGATAGAATTAGGGAATTCTTTAGA
>ERZ802822.165-NODE-165-length-50146-cov-8.117638_pt1 | contig 50146 bp, 47 predicted proteins | sample MGYA00345649_ERZ802822 | MGnify/ENA primary metagenome ERZ802822 (study PRJEB30503, sample SAMEA104212359) | marine metagenome | biome: Westerlies Biome; feature: [SRF] surface water layer (ENVO:00010504) within the epipelagic zone...; material: water...
AAACTTTGATTTCAGAAATAATGTATTTTTTGTCCATATATTAAGGATACTCATATAAAAACTTAGATAATGCAATCAATATATTGCGAAAATATAATAATAAGGGTGTATTTTTTAATCAAGTATGTTTTAGTCGTAATTATATAGGAGGAAAAATATGGTTAAAAATATTTTCAAATTTTCTCTCGCACTGTTAGTAAGTGCTTTTGTGTCTATCATGCGAGGCTGCGATAACATGTGTTCATTCTGTGTGGTACCATTTACTCGTGGCCGAGAACGAAGTCGGCCTTTAGAAAGCATACTGAACGAGATTCGACAACTTTCTGATCAAGGATACAAAGAAGTGACCTTGTTGGGGCAAAACGTAAATTCTTACAAAGATGGCAATCACACATTCAGTACTCTTATGGACAAAGCTAGTCTATTAGATCCTGAAATGAGATTTCGTTTCTCCTCCCCTCACCCCAAAGATTTCCCTGACGAACTACTCTATCTCATAGCGGAACGCCCCAACCTGTGTAACTATATTCATATTCCAGCCCAAGCAGGAAGCGACAGTATGTTAGAACGCATGCGCCGACCCTATACTCGTGATCAGTATCTTCAACTCATCGAAAAAATGAAGGGCATTATTCCCGGACTCTCCCTATCTACCGATATTATTGCTGGCTTTTGTGGAGAAACCGAAGAAGAACATCAGCAGACCTTATCACTCATGCGAGAAGTTGAGTACGATCTAGCCTACATGTTTGCGTACTCAGAGCGCGAGCGGACCCTGGCGTATAGAAAGTTTGAGGACGATGTCCCACAAGAAGTGAAAAAACGTCGTTTATCCGAAATAATAAGTCAACAAATGTCCATACAGCATAGACGCAACCATGATGAAATTGGACATCGACATGTGGTCTTGGTTGAAGGCACATCAAAACGTTCCGAGCAGCAAATGAGTGGTCGAACAGATACAAACAAAATAGCTGTCTTTGATCGTAACGATTTTGAAAAAGGCGATTATGTGGAAGTAGAAATCACCGGAGCCACTTCCGCCACTCTCATTGCAAAACCCATAGCCACGACCAGTCTCAGAGCGTATTATTCGGCCGTCTTGGAAGCCTAAACGGTATTATGCGTGCCAACCTGCATTTCACCAATTTCTTTCAGCTGACCAAATTGCGGCCATTTTCCTTCAGTAAAAATGCTTTTTTTCGAGTGGTCTTTTTATGGGTCACCACCTTGCTAATCGGCTTTCAAAGCACCAGCAGTAGGGCCCAGGAACTAGGGCTTTGGATACCCTCCTATGAAGTGGATAAGACCCAATGGACTCCTAGCAATCCTGACTCTAATCTTTCCATGCTGCACTATTTAGGTATTGAAACGCTGATTTTTCCACTTGAACTACTCTCAGAGGGTAATACACTTTCTACCCTTGCAAATCAATGGGCCGGAAATCTAGTGATCGATTATGGTGTTCAGTTTATAGATGCCTACAACATTGAAAGACAGCAAGATTCGTTGCTCAATCAGTACGCCTCCGGGATGCTGCTGGCCAGACAACAGCCCTCCATAACTGGCCACCTTATGCATCGCTACAGTCCTTTTCAGGATAGTCTATTTAGTCAACGTTGGTCGCGAATAACTCAAATTCTAAACCAATTTAACCCGAGTGATCTGTTTTATGTTGTACCCGAAAGTCTAGATAGCACCGTTTCAAGCTTATCCGCTGAACCCATGCGAACCCAATGGGTTTCAAGGGCTCAAATTTTTGAATCGCCATTTAAGTGGGAGGATCTAGTACGATTAGAAAACGCATTCCGATCTAATTCAGCAGCACAAGTTATTTGGTTTACTTCAACTTGGCTGGATGAGGCATTCTTAGCACATCCAAGTTTGGAAGAAAGTTTAGTGTTTTGGAATGACACAGGAGATTTTATGTTGGCAGAGCCCGCTGAAAAATTGGATAAGGGGAGTACACATTGGAGTAAGCCCTTTATGGTGGTACTTATTTTGCTCTTTTTAGGGTTATATCAACAATCTCATGTCTATAGGCAAACACCCACCCGATATTTCACTAATTATAGCTTTCTGATTGACGATATGCTGCGTTACTCTGAACGATACGCCCCTATTGGCTTTCTATTATTTGTGATACGAGCAGGGGTTGTAAGTCTGAGTTGTGTGATATGGGGCATGAGTAATGGAACTGTTTTAGATTGGGCCTACTTGGGGCACCTTTTAGTGGGTCAAACAAATCTTGCCCCGAACACCTTTTTATTTTGGGGGCTATTAAGTTTTATTCTACTTGTAACACAATTCGCTGAATTACTGATCCTTCGAATTCCCAAAAACGGCTTTCGAACGATGCGACAAATCTTTGTTATATATAGTTGGAATATTCACCTGAACCTGATTTTACTGCTAGTCATTTTTATTGCCTTTGTAAACCAATTTTCAATAGTCAATGGGATGATCATTCTTTATTCGATCATACTAACGTGGTGGATTGGCTTTGTTCTTTCAGCGATCCAAGGAACTAAAGAGGCCTATAGAGGTGGGAAACGGTATCTATTTTGGTCGCTGGGTATATATACACTACTTGTTGGTCTTAGCATGTACACAATGAGCCAGTCGGAATCTGCTCAGGGAATAATGAGTATGTTTTTAGCTCTTTAAACGGCCAACGAAAGCTTACCTAAAGAAACTTCTCGATCGTTTACATGAAAGGTTTTACCCATTATCATCGCATCGGCTAAAAAAGCGATGAGCGCCGCTTCTTTTGCATCTGGAGGAAGCCCGAGTTCCTCAGAATATCGCTGTGGATGTGCTGGAAAGTAGGCTCTTAAACCTTCCATAATCACCTTATTATATAGCCCGCCTCCACTCACATACCATTCAAAAGGACTATCATCACTTATTTTTTTCATAGCCATCGCCACACTATCTATGGTAAACTGGGTGAGGGTTGCCACTAAATCTTTGGGTTGAAGATGCACTCCCAAACTATCCATTTGATGATGTATATAGCCTAAATTGAATATCTCTTGTCCTGTGGTTTTAGGGAAATTTTCTTTGAAGAAATCGTCTTGCAATAAGGCTTTGATAAACTCTTTGTTCACCATACCCTGCCTGGCAACTGCCCCATCTTCATCGTATTCTTTACCAAAATAAAGGGCCATAGCTTCGTTTATAAGGGTATTGGCAGGTCCTGTGTCGCTGCTCACCACCTCCAAACCGGAATTGATCGAAGGCAACCAACTTAGATTAGCAATACCCCCTAGGTTCAACAGCATTCGAGATATGTTAGCATCCCGAAACAACGCCTCGTCCATCAAAGAAACCAAAGGAGCTCCCTCCCCTCCCACTGCCGTGTGTTTTTGCCGAAAGTCGGAAATAACAGGTAGTCCTGATGCAACGGCTAGTTGATCCCCATCGACTATCTGCAGGGTTGCTGTTCGTTCTTTGGTTGGAAAATGATAAACGGTTTGTCCGTGAGAACCAATGAAATCAACGTCATTATTGCTAAGATTCCATTTTTTTAATGCCATCTTGATAAAGGCCGCATAGCTATGAGCGAGCTTGGTATGCAAAATGCACAAGGTACCTAGTGGGACTTGTTCCTTGGACTGAACCGATACCAATAGGGAACGTATTTTTTCATCATAGGGTACCGTAAGGTGTTCTTTCACTTCTAAACCCTGTTCGGAACAATGACAATAGGCAATATCTAGGCCATCTAATGAGGTGCCTGACATGAGACCAATAACCCGACGGACAGGTTCATGTGAGAGTTCATAAATTCGTTTAAAGTGCTTGTTCATAGAGCCTTTGTGAAGTATTTTAACAAAAATAATCATTACGCCATGCAAACCAAAGAAGAACACGAGTACCAATCCTTTGAGCAGGATGTAGATCTGCTTGTACAAGCGCTTAAAGATAGTTATGAGTCAACCGATGCCAACTACCGCATCGACGATCTCAATAACACTTTATATGTCTATTTAGAGGGGTTAGCGGAGTACTCAGAGGAGGAAATCGAAGAATTCGCGGCTCCTTTGTTGGAAGAACTGGACTTAGATTTCGAGCATATTTTTTTACTTCCTTTACCTGCTTAGTGGCTCTATGAACCCAGGCACTCACACACGAACCCGGGCACCCACACACGAACCAGAGGAGATTTTAAGGATTTGGGAGGCCTTATCTGAGTGCCTGTTCTAGTTCAGTGGATGCATCAGTGGATTGATCTCGATATTTGACAATGATGGGACACTGCATGCTAAGCCCTTGTGAGCTCGCCCAATCTCCTTTCATGGGACGGGAGCCCGGTATTACAACCGCTCCTTCAGGAATGGCCGCACCTCTTGGCCGTATTTCCTCTTTAACCGCATCGTAAACGGGAATGGATTTTGAGAGAATCACACCTGGGGCAATAATGGCTCTTTTCTGAACCATAATCCCTTCAACTATAGATACTCCAGCGCCAATAAAACAGTCATCCTCTATGATAACTGGTTTCATACCAATGGGTTCTAACACTCCCCCAAGTTGCACTGCAGCCGATAAATGAACGCCTTTTCCTACCTGTGCGCATGAACCCACCAAGGCGTGGGAATCGACCATGGAACCCTCACCTACATATGCTCCTACGTTAATGTATGCCGGAGGCATGATGATTACGGAGGGCGCTACATAGGCTCCTCGACGCACCGAAGAACCGCCGGGAACGAGTCGAACCTGATCTTCTGGGCTAAAGTATCGAGGGGGTAAATTGTGCTTGTCTACAAAGCCTTCGTAAATCCCTTCATAAGAGGTATTCACTCCCTCTTTAAACGATTGCAGTATGGCCTGCTTAACTTCAATGTTTACCACCCATCCATCCTTACTAGGTGATGCTGCCCGCATACTTCCGGTTTCTAGTGCATCTAAAATTTCTTCGTAATTCATGATTCTTAACTAATATGGTTAGGAGTCCCAGTCTTGAAGTGTCTTGTCGGCTTCAATGAGGGTCTGTAGAGTTTCTGGTTGTAAATCGTTGATGTCTAAGGGTAGGCGAACGTGTGCGGATGGAATCTGACCTTTATGCTTCATAATGGCTTTAGCGGGTATTGGACTGGGCGCATGAAATAAGGTTTCCACTATAGAAGCCCACTCTTTCAACAGTTTCGATGGATCTAGATTGCATAATTTCCAGTAGTGATATGTCTTCTCTGGCCATACATTTGAGGCAACAGATATATGACCAATCGCTCCTTCGGCCACAAATTCTTTAATCAAATTATCATCTCCACAATACAATGGACTTTTAGGCGCCGCGGCTTTGAAAGCTCGAACATGATCCAGATTCCCACTGGCTTCCTTAAGCCCTAGATAATGAGGGAAAGTAGCAAATATATTTGCAGGTACTTCTGGGTCCATGTGAATGCCTGTCCTAGATGGTACATTATACAGCATGCATGGGGTTTTGGTGGCTTTCATCAGATGGGAAAACCAGGCCATTTGTCCTTCCTTTTTGGGTTTTGCATAAATAGGAGTAACCAGCAAGAACGCATCAACCCCTTCGCCATCACAGTGGTGCATAAAATGGAGCTGCTCTTCTAGTAAAAAGCCTCCCAAACCCACCATAATGGTTACTTTTATATCTAAACGGGTGCAAAAACTAATAATAGCCTTTTTTTGCTCTAGTGGAATATTTAAGCCCTCGCCTGTACTCCCTAAAAGCAGCAATCCGTTTCCGGCTTTTGACTGAGTCATTACCAGCTGCTCCAGTGTTTCAAAATCAATGCGACCGTCCTCGAAAAACGGTGTTATTAGCGCCGTCCAGATAGGAAATTTGTGTAATTCATTCACGCTATATCTCATGTTCATTCACCTTATCAAATAAGTATTCAAATGTAAGTAATCCATTTTCCCCAAAATCGTTCAATTGCTCTGCTGCCCAAATAGCTCCGGACGCAAAAATAGAACGATCCTTTGCTTGATGCCTCACACTCATTTCTTCCCCTGTGGTTTCGATGAGTAGCTCATGTATTCCACATACATCACCCACCCGCTCTGAGCTAATAGGATAATCGTTGCCAAGCCATTGCTGCCACTTTAGAGCGGTTCCACTGGGTGCATCCAATTTTTCGGTATGATGGATATCCTTAATATGTACGCTTGCCTGATCTAACCGAGCCAAGTCCGTAGACATAGACTGCAGCGCTCGTCGGATTACCTGCATACCCATACTGAAATTTTGCCCATGCGCCCACTTTAGCCCACGTTTTTTGAGTTGCTCATCCATATTGGATGGCCATTCAAAGCCTGTGCTCCCCCAAACTACTGGCTTAGCTATTTCCATGAGGGTAGGAATAAGAGATTGAACGGCTGGACCTGGCACAAAAACTATAATTGCGTCAACCATGGGGAAATTTTCAGGCTGAATGGGCTTGGATCGTCCAAATACAGCCACACAGCGATCACCTAACGCCTGGACTACGTAACTGCCTGTTTTTCCACTTCCAATGACCGCAAAAGTTTCCATTCTATCCTATAAAACTTTGATGTAGGGTTTGAACAACTGCTTCTGCATCGGACTCATCAACCAAAAAACATACATTGTTAGCTGATGCACCATGAGAAATCAGTCGAATGTTGTAGTCTTTTAAGGTACTAAAAAGTTGTCCACTTATCCCCAATGTTTGATTCAAAGCATTCCCAATGACCGCCACAAGAGCTAAATTATATTCTACTTCAACATCACAAAAGTCATTTAATGCGCGCAGGACTGCCTCGGAAAGTTCAACCTTGTTAGAAGCTTTATGTGCGGTATCTAAGGTTAGTGAAACACTCACCTCAGAAGTAGTTACCAAATCGACCGAAATACTGTGCTCAGAGAGTATGGAAAAAACTTTAGCTAAAAAGCCAGGTTGGTGCAACATCTCCAAGCTGTGTAAAGTCATGAGTGTTTGCTCTTTACGAACCGACAATGTTCGTACTACAGGGCGATTTAATGGATTTGTGACTATATTTGTCCCGGGTAATTCAGGTTCCATACTGGAAGCAACCCTGACTGGAATGTTCGCTCTTCTCACCGGCTTCACCATTGCCGGATGCAACACTTTACCCCCAAAAATTGATAGCTCTGCAGCTTCATCGAAACTGATTTCATCGATGGCATGTGCGGTGGACACTACCCTTGGGTCCGTGGTATAAACACCTGCCACATCGGTCCAAATTTCTAAACATTCAGCCTCTAAGGCCTCTGCAAACAACGCAGCTGAATAATCACTACCACCTCGTCCTAGGGTGGTTGTTCGACCCTGAACATCGGCCCCAATAAACCCTTGCGTTAAGAGCACATTGCCAGGCTTTAGATCGCTTCCAAAACCTTCATTTGCGGTTAAAAAATGCTGCAACTTAGCATAGGTCACTTTTAGGTTTACCGCTGCTAACCCAAACACTGAATCAGTGCATATGAAATTGCCTGCCCACTTTAGCTGAACATCCAAGTTTTTTTCACGAAGTACCCAGGCAAAGAGCTGAGTAGATAAAATTTCTCCGAAGGCCAACAATGTATCGACCCATTGGGTTTCACTATGATCTTTGCTAGACTGTTGTTTGCTAAGATGTGCTGAAAGATTATGCATACATTCTTCAACCGCTTTGATTGCCTCTTTTTTGAAGCTACACTGAGAAGCGATGTCCAGATGCCGTCGTGAAATCTGCTCAAGTAAACCATTCCCTTCATCCGAGTTTATTGGAAGACTACACAAACGAAGCAAATCGTTGGTTGTTCCAGAGGTGGCACTGATAACCACCCAACTACGCTTGGGATTATCCACAATAATGTTCGCACTTCGCGACATGGCTTCGTAAGACCCAACACTGGTTCCTCCGAATTTTGAAACGATCATAATATATTAATAAGTGTTTGAGCGGTCACAAAATACGGAGCTTCATGTTAATAGACATCCTTTATTTTTATATTGCACCCGCGATGGGTATGCAAATCAATCACCATCTGAGTATGCTCATCGCTAAACCAGATCTTAACCTTTGTAGAACATGCCATTAATCACCAACGATGCCATTGCTTTTGGATTATTAATGATCACTTTGGCGGGTATTTTTACCACCGCCAACAGCTCACACCCGTTTTGGAAAAAATTATACACCTTTGTGCCTTCCTTATTGTTGTGTTACTTTATCCCTTCGATATACTCAACACTTGGATGGATTGACCCTAGTAGTTCTCAGCTCTACTATGTAGCATCACGATATTTACTACCTGCTTCTCTTGTGCTGTTAACCCTGAGCATCGATCTTAAGGCGGTTCTAGGCCTGGGATGGAAGGCTATTGCCATGTTTTTAACGGGCACCATAGGTATCGTTATTGGCGGACCCTTGGCCATGCTTATTGTAGGTGCCTTGGATCCGAGCATACTTGAGGCTAGTAGTCCGGATAACGAAATTTGGAGAGGCTTGGCCACGGTAGCTGGAAGTTGGATTGGTGGAGGTGCCAACCAAACAGCTATGCTAGAAGTGTATCAACCCAGCTCAAGTTTATTTTCTGCAATGGTAACGGTTGATATTATCATGGCCAATTTATGGCTGGCCTTTTTGCTTTATGGTGCAAGTATGGCAACCAAAGTAGATCAATGGCTAGGATCCGATACCAGCGCCATCACCCATTTGCGTGAGCAAGTGCAAGACTATCAGGACAAAATTAAACGAATTCCAAGTTTGTCAGATCTCATGAGTATACTCGCTGTTGCGTTTGGGATAACAGCCATTGGACACATCATTGGTGATAACCTAGCCCCTTGGATAACTGAGAATGCACCAAAACTACGCGAATTTAGTTTAGACTCTGCCTTTTTCTGGATTGTTGTCACCGCAACCACCGGTGGGTTATTAGTGTCTTTCACCAAATTACGCACCCTAGAAGGTGCTGGTGCCTCCAAAGTTGGAAGTTTATTCCTCTACATTCTGGTTATGACTATTGGTCTGAAAATGGATTTAATGGCCTTCTTTGAAGCGCCAGGATTTTTTCTAATTGGGTTAATTTGGATTTTAATGCACGTGGCACTACTGCTTATCGTGGCAAAACTCATAAAAGCACCCCTGTTTTTTGTAGCCGTTGGGAGTCAGGCAAATGTAGGCGGGGCTGCTTCCGCGCCCATAGTCGCTTCTGCCTTTCATCCAGCACTGGCACCCGTTGGAGTGCTACTAGCCGTCCTTGGCTACGCTCTAGGCACCTATGGCGCGTATGCAACTGCCGAAATTATGCGATTAATTTATTAACTTTACTCTTCAATCTAACTAGAGTATAGGTAGTAGGTTGAGTTCGACGTAAATCATTCATCATCCAGAATATCCTTGAAACGAGCGCTCCTATTTTTTTCCAGTTTTGTAGCGGTGGCTATTGTCATTTATGCAATGGCCATTATCCCAAATTTCACCGCCTTTAAGACTCTTTTTCAGAATGCGGAAGGAATGTCCGAAGGGAGTGAGTACGTGGCTAACACCTACTCACTGGTCGATTTGACCCGCTTCATAGGCAACAAACCAGAACATGTGAGTTTGGTTTCTATGTCTATTGACCGGCCCGATTCCAGCCTTTATTACCAGGAAAACCGTCCCCGAACCATGGGTTCCCTAGGCAATCTCATCCTATTATACGCCTATGCACAGGCGGTTGAGTCTTCTCAGCTAGATCCTAACGAAGAATTAGGCCTAGAAGAAATATCGAAATTTCGACTACCACTAATAAGCCAGAATGCACACGATGGAGCTATTGAACGATTGGTTACCGAAGAAAGTCCGTCCTTTACCTTAGAAGATGCCGTACATGCCATGGTGGAGTTTAATGACTTGGTGTTGGCCGATTTTCTATGGGCAAAGCTTGGAATTACCGCCCTAGAAACAGGATTGGAGCAGCTCAGAGACTCTCTAGACCTCAAGGTTACCGAATTACCACTTCCCAACGCTGCCTTGTACATGGCCATTGCAGAGCCTGCTTCCTATGTGCCGGTATTTAGCCCAAAACAAGATTCTATTCGCATAGACTCTACTCAGCGAGCCCTATTTCACTCTAAAGCACTAGAAGATTTTTACCAAAAAACAGCCGATCCTGAGTGGTTTGCATCTGTTCAAGCTGCATTTAAAGCGAACCGGATTAACCAAAATTTTATGCAAGAACGAGATGCCCTTGCTCTTTTTCCACAGACTACGGCGTCCGAATTAGCTCAAATTATGCGTTACCTCTTGCTCGATGATCGGCTCGAAAAAGAACTTCAAGCTCATATTTTAAATGCATTGGGTTGGCCCAACGGTTCTTCTACGGTGGCCAGAAGTTTTGAGTCCTATTATGCACACTACGACAGCCGAATGGGCCTGTTAAGCGGGGTGGATTTTGGTACCTCCATTTATACCGGTGAACGTCGTATTCAAGTGGTTCTTTTCGATGAATTACCGGTGGCGTTTTGGCACCATATGTCGGCTAACCACATGCAAGAAGATTTTCAACAGCGGTTGATCTGGGATCCCGCCCTTTTTCAAACTACAAAAATCGCCTTATGATCCGCCGTTTACTCTACTTTTTTTGGATTTTACCCCTCTATATGGGCTTTATTACCCTACAACAAGTCACCGTACATCTTGGAACCGTTCAAACCTATGAACAAGGGGTTAGTATAGCGGCTGATGTAACCGATTTCGACATTAAACAAATCGCTGCCCAAAGTAACGGATATGTGGTTATCGAATTTCCCCTACCCGATGGCACCCAAGCCGAACGTAAACTCTCCCTATCTATTCAAATGGCTCAGCGAGTTATCGATACTCAGGTAATCCCTATCCGGTACCTAGAAGAAAGTTGGCAACCCATTGTGATGATTCCAACCTACGAACTTCAGAGAAGCACCTCATTCTTAAATGCTATTATTGCACTCATAGGATTCATTATCACCTTTACTGCGGCTATTTTTGCCACCAAGTACGCTCGTACATCAACCCGAAATGATACGGATATTCAGATTGAACGAGTGTAATTTCGCGTCTAACAATTTCGCATCAACGACCTACTCTACCCTATGACAACTCCTGGAACGCTTTATCTCTTGCCCAATACCTTGGGTAAAACCAACGGAAATGCCACACATCCAGAAGAAGTACTGCAAATTATTCGCCATTTAGATGTGCTCATCGTCGAAAATATTCAAAATGCCACACGTTTTTTACAGTGGGTGGGTGACACGGTCCCTGAGTTTAAGATTGAGTTTTATCCGCTGACCAAAAAAACATCAGATATTGACCTTCTTGAATACATTAAACCCTTAAGAAAAGGCAAAAATGCCGGGGTGTTATCCGAAGCAGGACTTCCAGCGATTGCCGATCCTGGGGCTCGACTTGTGGAGTTAGCTCACAAATATCACATCCCTGTACGACCCTTAGTAGGCCCTTCCTCGATCTTTCTGGCCCTAATGGGCTCTGGGTTTAACGGTCAGCAATTTCAATTTCACGGATATTTACCCATGGATGATAAGGCCTGTAGTCAAAAAATTCAGGAACTCGAAGGGCAGTCTAAACGGCACGATATCTCTCAAATTTTCATGGAAACACCCTATCGAAATACGTCTATGATCACACGCATTCTTTCGCAATGTAAGGATGATACCCGACTTTGTGTGGCATGTGATTTAAGTCTGGATAGTGAGGAAATCATCTCCAAACCGGTTGATGAGTGGAAAAAAATGCAGAGACATCCCGATTATGATCCCTCAAAATGGAATAAACGCCCAGTGATTTATCTACTATACGCTCGTTAGTTGATCAATTAGCTCAAAAGAGTTACTGCTAAATGGCCTAAACTCACTGGAAATACCTAAGTTTGGTTTTCTGAAAACACCTAAAAATAGTATCTTATTCATCATCTTATAGTGCTATTTGCCCAAATACACATGGACCCAAAGCGGCCTTTACCTTTTTTTTCTGAATCAACTCTATCACCCTTCTTGTCACGCAAGAACTTTTTGTGGCGGTTTACTCTACCCCTTCTAGTAACTGCAGTCTCTTTGTTTAGCCACTTTAACGTTCGAGCTAACCACCCCTATAGTAATGGAACTGAGAGTGGATTTGGTGAAGAATCAGTAGCTTTTGAACAAACTGAAGCTGGATTTTCTACCACTATCGAAGATACACTCCACATGGAACGAATATCTTTTGCACCAAGAGGCGATGGATTAGGGTATGTAATTCGCTTTCATCAATCGACCCGTTTGGATTCCTTTTCCTTAATTCAACCAGCTTCCGATTTAATCCAACTAGAGTTGTTTCACTCCAATATTGACACCCTCGGCGTACAATTCCCTACCTATAACGAAGATATTCAAGAGATTCGCCTTTACAAACTCGAGAATAGCTATGGGGTAGACATCTACCTAGGTCAACAACTAAAAGTCATTAGTAATACGTATCCAGATATGCAGAGTCAAGACTTATTGGTGGCATTGACCTATTCAACCCCTAGAGAAGTAGAGGTGTTTACACAGCAATTTCTTGCTCGAAATTGGTATCTAAGTATTAATCCAGATAATGCACTCGATATACTTGCTCCGGCAGTGCCTAGCCCGACAAACCTGGATCAAGAATATGAGCAAGTTAAAGGTAAACTCCGGTTCGACACGGTGATCATTGACCCTGGGCATGGAGGACATGACCCTGGAAATGTAGGCTATCGTAATGCCAGAGAAAAAGACGTGGTTCTCTCCATATCAAAAAAGCTAGGGAGCTATATCGAGGAATACCTACCCGATGTTAAGGTTATTTACACCCGCGAAACCGATCGCTATGTTGATCTTGAGGAACGAGGCTCCATTGCCAACCGAGCAGAAGGGGATCTCTTTGTGTCTATTCATGCCGATGGTTGGACTTCTTCCTCGGTGTACGGAAGCTCCGTTTTTTTCCTTGGGTTACACCGAAGCGATGCTGCGTTTGAAGTGATGAAACGGGAAAACTCGGTATTCACCAACCACAGTGATGAACTATTTAATCTAACCGAAGAAGATCTTCTTATTTACGAACTCGCCCATTCTGGCTACATCGCAACGAGCGAGCGAATCGCCTATATGATCGAAGATCAATTTAGAACGCGGGCTAATCGTAAATCAAGAGGGGTAAAACAGGCCGGTTTTGTGGTACTTTATCAAGCCTCCATGCCCGCCGTCCTCATCGAGACTGGCTTTTTGAGCAATCCCGCTGAACAACGATTTTTAACCAGTGATTATGGCCAGTCAATTATTGCTTCAGCCATTTTCAGAGCCATTCGAGATTACAAACAAGAGTATGAAAAAACCCAAAACTAATGCCTTGGTAATCGGGGTAGCCGGAGGAAGTGGATCAGGTAAAACCACTGTTGTGAATCTGATCTGTGATCATTTTGGTGAGCAAAACATTCTTAGAATCGAACACGATTCCTACTATCGAGATTTAAAGCATATGCCCTTTGAGGATCGTCTTCAGCAAAACTTCGATCACCCTGCTTCTCTTGAGACTGACCTGCTCATCCGTCACCTAAGAGCCCTTCTTGAAGGGTACCCTGTACATGTTCCTCAATATAATTTCGCTGAACACATTCGTAGCGAAGTCCATCTAGAAGCCCAGCCCACACCCGTCATTTTAATCGATGGAATTCTCATTTTTAGTGAACCGGAACTACGAGAGCTTATGGACGTTAAAATTTTTGTAGACACCGATGACGATGTACGTCTGCTCCGGCGTATTCAACGGGACATTAGCGAACGTAAACGAGACCTTGACAGCGTGCTGCTCCAATACGAAACATTCGTACGACCCATGCACTTAAAATTTGTTGAACCCAGTAAGCGCTATGCCGACGTCATTATTCCTCATGGCGGGAAAAATGAGGTCGCTCAAGAGATGCTTATATCCATGATTCACAGGCAGCTTGACGGTAGTTCACTCAGCTAATTGAAGTAACAGATTCATGTAACTGGTTCATGTAGCTGGTTCATGTAGCTGGTTCATGTAACAAATTCATGTAGCTGCTTCTTTTTAAAAACAGCTCTTCCGGCTTAGATACCGAAGTCCTTCAAGCACCAAATGAGGGCGCACCACCACCTTCATCCCTTCCAAAGAGGGGTCTTTCTGCGTTCCCACATTGAATCCAACGGCGGCGTCCTGTACGGGCCAATCTTCCCGCCCTTGATTAACTACCTGATCAAAGAACCAAATTGCATCTCCACCCGTTAGAATAATATCTTGGGTATTTGCTGCCCGAGCGACTTCCAAAATCATTCCTTCAATTCCTGCTACCCAAAAAGCATATTGCCCCCACCAAAGAGCGTTCTGAGTACTTTTCGGAGGAAATTCGGAGGTTTTCTGAGCAGATGGAATAGGTAAATGAGGAGTTATTTGCTGCATACCAACTTGTACCGCCTTTAAGCCTGGAGCGATAACTCCCCCATCAAACTGAGTCTGTGTCAAAGAATCCACCGTAACCGCACTGCCTAAATCCACCACAACCACCGACCCCGAACAAAATGCATGCGCTCCATATGCGGCAATTAACCGATCCAAACCCAAACTATTCACAGGGCTATACTTAATGCGAAGATCCAAACCTTCTATGGAAGCGTGATCAAGCCAAACCACCTCAAAATCATACTGCTCTCCCAATACCTTAAATAGCTCGTTCAAGCGTTCTTTGGAAGGGGCAAACACTAAACTTGCCACTATATATTCAATACCTTCGCTCAAAAATTGCTGGAAAATTCCGCTCAACGCTTCCTCCCCCTCTTCCCATGACACCGTCTGGACAATGAATTCAGAGGCTTTTTCCGACCATCTACCTAGTTTTAAAAAGCTACTTCCACCATCTAGATATAAGGTAGGCTCAAGCTTTTCTGACTGAAATGCCCTATGGGAAGTATGAATTAAAGAAGCATCTGGCCCGGAAGTTTCTGCTAAAAGCTGCTGAATATGTTCAAGCGTTCGGAATGTTACCATTGTCTAAATAGTTGAGTCGTAACCATAGCTGAGTTATCTTGATTTCAACGACAATATACTAAACCCCAACACAATGAACGTAGCAGATTCGATCGCCATCGTCACCGGCAGTAGCAGCGGAATTGGACAATCCTTTACCGAACAACTACTGCAAAAAGGCGCCACCGTATATGGCTTATCCCGATCGCTAGAACGGATGAAAGCACACAAAAATCAACTGGGTGATGCGGGAGCACATTACCATCCTGTGTGCATGGATATTTCCGATCATGATGCGGTTGAACACTGGGTAAAACAGACCTTCACCGATGCAAACCATTACCCCGACATACTCATAAACAATGCTGGACTTGGCTACTTTGATAATATTGAGGATTTAGCTCTTGAAAAGTTTGAACAAATGATGCAGGTAAATGTTTCCGGAGTTTTCTACCTAACCCGTCACATTACCCCGCTTATGAAAGCCAATCCCAACACCTGCCACATCATAAACATAGCATCGGTCGCCGCGCTCATGGGCAATCCTAAAATTTCGGTCTACAACGCTACTAAGTATGCGTTGAGAGGTTTCAGCGATGCCCTATTCAAAGAATTACGGTACGATGGAATCAAAGTTAGTTGCTTTTTCCCAGGATCCATTGCCACTCGCTTTTTTGACGAAATTGACGAAATAGAAGCCCACAACGGGATGATGCATCCGGACGAGGTAGCAGAAACACTTCTCTTTGTACTCGAACGATCGGATAATTTTTTAATAAGTGAGCTTACGATGCGTCCACTTCAACCCAAAAAGCCATGAGTCTAAGGGAGCTTCCTGAACAACTTCATAAACCAAATAATCCCGTGGGCATGACGATAATTATGCTCGCAATGATCAGTTCTTTTTTCAGCACCTCATGCTCTGTCACTACCGAGGGGCCTAGGATCACAGAACCAACTCAGCTTCTTCCAGACTCAGTGTACATTCCTTTACTCGCCAATATTCAACTCATGCAAGTATGGAACAAGAGCACGGATACCTTAGACTTAAATTCGGTGAAAAAAGACCTTTTTAGAACATTCAAGGTCAGTGAAAAGCAATTCTTAGACAGCCATCGATACTATCAAAGTGATTTTGAAGGACAACGAGTGCGGCTAGATTCAGTAAAAGTTCTCATAGAAACTGAAAAACGGCGTGTTCAAGAATTCGAGCGAAACAACGAACAAACGAACTAGGTCGTTAAGCAGCATAACAACGAACAAACGAACTAGGACGTCAGGCAAGTCAAAGTCCTACGAATTAGCAGGCGAAAGAGTTAGTCAATTACACGAACAGTTAGCTAGCTAACAACGCGGTAACTGAGTAACTCTTTGGGAATTTCTTCGATAAGTTGTTGACTGAGTAGCCAATAAAGAGCCGAATCTATTCGCTCTTTACTCCAAGATAGCCGCTCTCGAATCTCAGAATAATTAAGGCTCTGCTCACTACCTAACAAATCGAAAAGATCTTGCGCCTGTTCCATGGTCAAGCCTTGCTGCCTAGATCGTTCAGCCCGCTCACAATTATCACAATGCCCGCAGTCCTCTGGTTTGGTTTCTCCAAAATATCGCCGTAAAAAAACCTCCCTACACACCATTGACTCAGCATAGAGTTGCATCCACTCTATCTTCTCTAGCGCGTTCTTTTTCCTGCTTCGCAACAATCCTTTATCAAGTGGTATTCTAGCCTGTCTAGCTTCCACTAACCTTATTTGGTACACCGACTCTTGAATGCGATAGCGTATCCACCCGTCTTGATGAGCTAAAATTTCAAGGTACTTTTCAAATTCATCAAAACTCAAACTAGGCAGATCATGAAACAGTCCTTTGGCCTCATCCCATTCTATACGTACTTCTTGATGATACGCATTCAACCCAAAACGGCGTAAAAAACGGTCCATAAATAACTGCTTATCCAAGTCTTTTATCCCATCAATAATGCCTCGCATCGCCTCTGGACTGAACAAAAATTGAAGCAGTAACTCGCGAGATCTACTTTCTCGAAGCTCCAACAAGCCCCATCGTTCAAAGGTTTCTAATATCCTTGCCCAACGCCTACCACTCCAACCGCTTCTGCGGCAAAGTGCATCCACGGACACTGCTGCCCGGTCCAGCATTTCAGAGCCAACAGCAAGTTCCAACGCATCACATAAAATTTGATACTGCTTGGTTAACTCATCTATTGATGGATATGCCTCCTCAATTCGTTCTTTAGCTTTTCGTAGATGGGCTGGACGATAAAAAAGAATAGGATAACTTTTTTGCCCGTCCCTTCCAGCCCGTCCAGCCTCCTGATAATAAGCCTCCAAGCTATTGGGTGTAGTCTCATGAAATACATACCGGCAATCAGGCTTATCGATACCCATTCCAAACGCGTTGGTTGCAGCAACCCAAGGAAGTTTACCGCTAATCCACTGCTGCTGAATATGTGTTCGCTTATCTGCCGATAAACCTGCATGATACGCCTGAGCTGCTATTCCATGTCGCTGCAATCGTTCGGCCCATCGCTCGGTATTTTTTCGAGTCCCGGCATAAATCAACCCGTCACCCAATCCTTTCACTTTTTCCAGGGTGCTCATCATTCGTTCAATGGTATGCTCGGTCCGGAGTACCCACCAAGTCAAATTTTCACGTTTAAATGGTAGGCTAATGGTCGTGTGCTCATCAAACCCTAGTACACTGCAGATATCTTTTTGCACTTCGGGTGTGGCTGTAGCCGTCAATGCAAGCCATTGTATGTGATCGGCTTTAACGGATAAATGTTCGGCCAATTGTCTATAGGCTGGCCTGAATTCATGCCCCCACTCCGAAATACAATGTGCCTCATCTATAGCGATCATACTCAGGGGTAACTGTTCCAATTCCTGCTTAAACCTCTCACTTGCTAGGCGCTCTGGTGCACAATACAGCAGGTCATACATCCCGTTTCGAGCATTAACCAAGCGCTGCTCACTCTCTTTGAAACTTAGCTTGGAAGTAATATATGCCGCTGAAATTCCTCGATCTTGTAACTGTTTAACCTGATCTTCCATCAAGGCAACCAACGGGCTTATCACCAAACAAAGTCCCTCAAAGCTTACCGCAGGTACTTGATAACAGAGTGATTTTCCGGCACCGGTGGGGAAAATAGCTAGGGTTTTTTGGCCTTCACACACCGATCTAATCGCCTGATCTTGACCAGGTCTAAACGCCTCATAGCCCCAATATTTTTGCAGGGAAAGCAGGCACTGTTCATACCTTTGCTCACTTAGACTCATCAATCTCCTTGGGTTCTTGGATATAGAGCAGATTCTTGAATTGACCCGCCCCTTTATATGGTCTTGTCATGATCTAAGATCTAATAACTAATGATCTGACAACTAAAAAGGGGTGGTTCAACACACTAAATTAAGGGCAAATTGCCTTCAAAGATATTATCGAAAGATGTGTCTTCATCCAAATCAGATTCCACCATCATAGCCACTACATCCCCTACTTTTGAACAGGAAATAAAGAGTTCATCATTTAAATCGGGCGTGACCAATCCCTTATCAATAACCAACTCCACCGCCGCCTCTACCCTTCTAGCTTCTTCTATCAGGCCTACATGCTCGAGTAACATGGCTAGGGATAAAATAGTAGCTAAGGGATTGGCTATATCTTTACCAGCGGCTTCTGGATAACTCCCATGGATAGGTTCAAAAAGGCTACTGCTTAACCCTAAAGAAGCTGAGGGTAACAGGCCGATGGATCCTGTTATCACGCTAGTTTCATCCGAAATTATGTCACCAAACATATTTTCAGTCAAAATAACATCGAATCTAGATGGTTGTTGGACCACTTGCATCGCCGCATTATCAACGAACAGATAATCTACCGAAACATCTGGATATTCCAGGGCCATTTTTTGAACCACCTCTCTCCATAGTCGTGAACTCTCCAACACATTGGCTTTGTCTACCAATGTTAATAAACCCCGACGCCTTGTTGCTGCCTCAAAGGCCATTTTAGCAATACGGGTAATTTCTTCCACGGTATAATAACACGTATCAAAGGCCGCACTCCCTCCCTCTACACGTCCTTTGTCACCGAAATAGATCCCACTGGTCAACTCTCGATAGACCACCAAATCGGTACCTAAAATACGCTCTTCTTTGAGTGGAGACCGATCCATCAACGAGGCAAAAAGTCGAACAGGACGAATATTTGCATACAACCCCAAGGCTTTACGCAAGCGCAATAGACCTTGCTCTGGCCTAACTTTTGCAGTTGGATCATTATCATATTTAGGGTCACCTATGGCGCCAAAAAGCACCCCATCGGACATTTTACATATATCAATGGTTTCCTGAGGAAGTGGATCTCCTGTTTCATCAATCGCAATGGCGCCCATGAGGGCGTAATCCAAAATAAATTCATGATTATAACGATTGGAAACAGCTTCCAAAACCTTTATGGCCTGTTTAATGACTTCGGGGCCAATTCCATCTCCGGGTACTACCGCAATGCGTTTCTTCATACTTAAAATTCGATGTGCTTTAGTTCAAAAGCGCTAATTTTTTCTTTTTGACTCAATAAAAAATCAATGTCATCGTACCCATTGATCAAACAGGTTTTCTTGTAAGGGTTTATCTCAAAATGTTCCTGTATCCCAATCTCAGGAACCCGAAGAAGTTGAGCCTCTAAGTCAATTTCGATACCTGTCATGGGATTAGATTGTATCGCCGCTAATAATTCTTTTAGGCTACTGGGAGACACTTGAACGGGTAACAAACCATTATTTAATGCATTTCCTTTAAAAATATCGGCAAAATAACTGGATACGACCGCTTTGAAACCGTAATCGACTAAGGCCCAAGCGGCATGTTCTCGTGAGGATCCACAGCCAAAATTTTCTCCAGCCACCAATATGGAGCCCGAATATTCAGAATTGTTTAGAATAAAATCTGATTTAGGATGACCTTGTTCATCAAAGCGCCAGTCCTTGAATAGATGCTCCCCGAAACCTTCTCTGGATGTGGCTTTGAGGAAACGAGCAGGTATAATTTGATCGGTGTCCACATTTTCCTGAACCAATGGAATAGCTGGACTGAGTAATGTGCTAAATTTTTCCATTAAGCGGGTGCCTCCTCATTTAGATACTTTCTGGGATCGACTACTTTACCTTCCACTGCAATAACGGCCGCAGTTAATGGGCTTACCAATAAGGTACGAGCCCCTGGTCCCTGACGGCCTTCATAGTTTCGGTTCGAAGTAGATACACAATATTCCATCTTAGGAATTTTATCCTCGTTCATCCCCAAACAAGCCGAACATCCTGGACCTCGGAGCTCAAAGCCTGCTTCAAACAAAATATCATGCAAGCCTTCAGCTTTGGCCTGTGCCTCTACCTGCTTAGAGCCAGGTACAATAAATGCTTGTACATTATCGGCTTTTTTCTTGCCTCTCACATAATCCGCCACAATACGGAGATCTTCTATTCTAGAATTAGTGCAGCTACCAATAAATACATGATCAATGGGCGTGTTCAGCAAAGAAGCACCAGGAGTCAGTCCCATATAGTGTAATGACTGAAGTAAGTTATCCGGGCGCTCAACTTCTTGAGTAGTTGGAATATGTTGTGTAATTCCCATTCCCATACCAGGGTTGGTTCCATAAGTAATCATTGGCTCGATGTCCTCGGCATTGAACACATACTCTTTGTCAAAAACACCGTCCTCATCAGAATACAAACTAGACCAATAGGCCAAGGCTTCCTCCCCCTGCTGTCCAGAAGGTGCGTATTCTCTGCCTTTTATGTACTCAAAGGTGGTCTGATCGGGGGCAATCATTCCCCCACGTGCTCCCATTTCTATACTCATGTTGCAGATAGTCATTCGAGCTTCCATCGAAAGAGATCGAATAGCCGAGCCGGCATATTCCACAAAATGCCCTGTACCTCCTGAGGTACTCAACTTCGAAATAATGTATAGAATGATATCCTTTGAATAAATTCCATTACCCAATTCCCCATCGATAATAATTCGCATAGTTTTCGGGCGTTGAACCAACAGGCATTGTGAGGCCATCACCTGCTCTACCTGTGAGGTACCAATACCAAAAGCCACCGCACCGAATGCTCCATGGGTCGATGTATGACTATCCCCACAGACTATGGTCATGCCTGGTTTAGTTACCCCCAATTCAGGACCTATTACATGTACAATTCCCTGATTTTTATGCCCAAGACCGTACAAATCTATGTCAAATTCTTCGCAGTTATGCGTGAGCATGTCCACCTGTAAACGAGATAGCTCGTCTTTGATGGGTAAATGCTGATCTTTGGTAGGGACATTGTGATCGGCCGTGGCTACGATTCGGTTTTTATCGTACAGTCCAATTCCTCTTTTTCGAATGCCATCAAATGCCTGAGGCGAGGTTACTTCGTGTATGAAGTGCCGGTCAATAAATAGAATTTCTTGGCCGCCGTCGACCGTATCTACGATGTGGTTATCCCACACTTTTTCAAACAGTGTTTTTCCCATATCAAGTTATCTGGGGTTTCCGTACAAAATTCGAGTGGATAATAGGGTTTTTTACACCTAAGATGAAAATAATGTCAACAGATCCTGATCCTGAACTACTTTTTTTTCATCCGCTATTTTTAAAAAAGCTTCGTAGTACGGTTCCATTTGTTCTCGTTCGACGTCAAATCCCAATTTTGCTGCTCTGAATTTCAAAGCTGCCCGCCCACTTCGTGCCGTTAATACAATACTGGATTCGTCCACTCCCACATCTAAGGGATCGATGATTTCATACGTCTCTCTACTCTTAATAACCCCGTCTTGGTGAATCCCAGAAGAATGTGAAAACGCATTACTCCCTACAATGGCTTTGTTTGGTTGCACAGGCATTCTCATTCGGGTCGATACTAACTCGCTCATAGATTTTAGCTGCCGGCTTTGAATACGTGTGTCAAAATTCAAATCTTGATGCTGCCGTAAGATCATCACAACCTCTTCTAAGGAGGCATTTCCTGCTCGTTCGCCAATGCCATTAATGGTGCACTCTACCTGAGTCGCTCCATGTTCAACACCTGCGATGGAATTCGCGGTAGCAAGGCCCAAATCGTTATGACAATGAGTGGAAATATGCACCTTATCAATCCCTTTAACATGTTCTTTAAGATAGTTTATTTTGGCCCCATATTGCCATGGCAAACAATACCCAGTGGTATCCGGTATGTTCACTACGGTTGCACCCGCCTCTATAACGGCCTCTAAGACCTTAGCTAGATACTCATTGTCCGTTCTACCTGCATCTTCTGCATAAAATTCCACATCTTCAACAAATCGTTTGGCATATTTTACGGCGGCCACTCCCCGTTCTAAAACATGTTCTCTGGTAGTTCGAAGCTTACTAAATACGTGACTATCTGACGTTCCTATTCCGGTATGTATTCGAGGCATTCTAGCGTTCTTCACCGCTTCAGCAGCGGCATCAATATCTTTTTCGACTGCTCTAGACAACGCACAAACCGTAGATTCGGTGATAATACCTGCTATTTTTGACACTGATTCAAAATCACCCGGAGAAGAAATTGGAAATCCAACCTCCATTATATCGACCCCCAGCTTCTCAAGAGCTAGAGCTATTTCTATTTTTTCATCGGTGTTTAACTGACAACCTGGGACCTGTTCGCCATCGCGTAGTGTTGTGTCAAAAATTTGTATATGCTTGTGAGCCATTATACGGTGTTTGCTTAGTTGTTATTAAGGCGAATATAACGGGTAATAAAGCGACTATAAAGAAGTAAAGAAACCGAATTCATACTATATTACAACATCCAAGACTAAGATAAGGCTTTTGAATTCGGCATAAGTAATTGTTAAGCCTAACTATAGACTAACAGAAACTGTTTTTTTACTACAATGGCCAACCAGCCAAACGATTATTTATTTCAACTTATACGCTCGCTAAGTAAAGCAGAAAAACGCAGTTTCAAGATCTATGCCATGCGCAATAGCTCCGAGGAAGCGAAATTTATACAACTCTTCGACGCCATAGATAAATCAAAAGAATACAGCGAAGAGCTTCTTATTCATAAATTAGATGGAATAAAAAAAACTCAACTCTCCAATCTTAAAGCTCATTTATACCGGCAGTTACTTACCTCGTTGCGGTTGAATTACACCAATCACAACATTGATATACAACTACGGGAACAAATCGATTACGCGCGTATCTTGTATGACAAAGGGCTCTACAAGCAAAGCCTAAAAATACTCGATAAAGCCAAATTAGTGGCTCATGAGCATCATAGGGTTCCCCTGAGCTCTGAGATTCTTGGTTTTGAAAAACTCATCGAGTCGCAGTACATCACTCGAAGTTTTGACCATCGCGCGGATGATTTGATTGAACAAACCAAAGAAGTATTGCAGTCCGAGCAACAGTATCATCAACTTTCTAACCTAGCCCTGCGTTTATATAGCTTATACATAAAAACAGGTCATGTCCGTAATGAGGCAGATTATCAGCGAATACACGCTTTTTTTGAACAAGCTCTGTCCTCCCTTCGGCCAGAAAAAATGGGGTTTTACGAGCAGCATTATCTTCACGTATCTCATGCTTGGTATAGCCTCATTGTTCAGGATTTTCTTTTACAGTATCGCCATGCTCAGAAGTGGGTCGATCACTTTCGCCACCACCCCAATATGCTTCAAGCCGATCCAATTTGGTATCTAAAGGGGGTACATGTCCTTCTTGAAGCCTTATTTATTGTGGGGCATTACGATCGTCATGAAGAGGAAATGAAAAAACTCAAAGAGTTCTTGGTAGATCCACCTTCTCGTAGCAACACAAACCTGGAAACTTTAGGTTGGCAATACTATTACACCTCACAAATCAACCATTTTTTCATGAATGGTGAATTTGAAAAAGGGATAACCATTATCCCAGAACTTTCAGCACAAATGCAAAAATGGAGCTATCGAATCGATTCCCATCGCATATTGGTGTTTCACTATAAAATAGCCTGTTTGTATTTTGGCGCAGGTAATTTGCAAAAGACCATTGAGCATTGCGCGCACATTATTCAGTATCCGGATCCACATCTTCGAGAAGATCTGCATTGCTTTGCACGCATTTTAACTCTTATTGCTCACATTGAACTTGGTAACGAACAATTGGTCCAGTATCAAGTCCGAAGTACCTACCGGTTTTTACGACGTATGAATGATCTCAATTCTGTACAAGAAGAGGTGTTACTGTTTCTACGTAATTTACCTCAAACCAATGAGGATCAATTAGCTAGAAAATTCAAGAAACTCCACTCCAAACTCATTGAGCTTCAGAAAAAGCCGTATCAAAAAAGAGCTTTTTTGTATTTGGACATCATATCATGGCTCGATTCAAAAATCCAGAATACGACCATACAAGAGGTTATTAGACGTAAATTTCAACTACGCAAGCCGCATTAACTCCTTTTGGCCATTCCATTTATAGCCAAAGTTTATACCCTGCAGTTATTGCAATTTTACAGAGATAGCTCGTTCTTTGTAGTCAAACAAACAATAGTCTTTTGATACAACAACGCGACATCATCGTCATTATAGTAGAGGTCATCGTTCAAAAACGATGAGGAAGCGTTGTTCGCATGTTACCAACATAATGCACTACAAGCCTTCCTCAAACAACCAGGAAGGCTTTTTTTTTGCTGGTAATAGGTACTCAATCAAAGATTTCACACAAAGATTAAACGGACTCTAATACAACCATCACTCGGACATTAATATAAAGCTCTCGTTTGTACGCTATTAAATACGCTATTAAATAAGACATCACGTATCTCATTTCATGAAAGAACTTAATAAACACTCCAAGCAAATAACCCAGGATGGATCTCAACCTGCTGCACAGGCCATGTTACATGCCATCGGCTTAGATGAGTCGGACTTGAACAAAGCATTTGTTGGCGTTGCTAGTACTGGTTTTGAGGGCAATCCATGCAACATGCATTTAAATGATTTGGCTGTTCATGTAAAACGTGGTGTAACGCACGCAGGACTTAATGGCCTCATATTCAATACCATCGGTATTTCAGATGGGATTTCCATGGGAACAGCAGGAATGCGATACTCATTGCCCTCACGGGACTTAATAGCCGATTCGATGGAGTCGGTGGTGACCGGCATGAGTTACGATGCGATGGTTGCTATAGTAGGGTGCGATAAGAATATGCCCGGAGCCCTAATGGCCATGCTTCGAGTTAACCGGCCTAGCATTATGGTCTATGGAGGCACCATTGCCCCTGGGTATCACAATGGACAAAAGTTGGATGTGGTTTCTGCCTTTGAGGCATGGGGACAAAAAGTGTCAGGGGCCATTGATGACGCTACCTTTAAAGATATTGTCAAGCATGCATGTCCAGGACCAGGCGCCTGTGGTGGTATGTACACGGCTAATACCATGGCCAGTGCCATTGAAGCAATGGGGATGACCCTTCCGTATAATTCCTCCAATCCTGCCAATAGTGCCGAAAAAGTCATAGAATGCGAAGAGGCTGGTAAGAGTATGCTAAAACTACTCGAATTAGACCTAAAACCCAGAGACATTGTCACTAAGAAGTCACTAGAAAACGCATTTAGACTGATCACCTTATTAGGAGGCTCGACCAATGCGGTACTCCATCTTTTAGCCATTGCTCGCACCGCTGACATTGAGTTTGAACTTTCCGATATGCAGCACATAAGTGACACTACTCCCTTTATTGCTGACTTAAAACCGAGTGGAAGTTACGTAATGGAAGATCTTCACAAAGCTGGGGGTATCCCAGCCGTATTGAAAACAATGCTGGTTGATGGGATCCTACATGGTGAACAGAAGACTATTACAGGGGCTAGTTTAGCTGAAAACCTAGCAGACGTTGCTCCCTTAAACTTTGAAACACAAAAAGTCGTGTTTCCCATACATGAACCCATTAAATCAACCGGACATATTCAAATACTTTATGGGAACTTAGCATCAGAGGGCGCCGTAGCTAAAATAACTGGCAAAGAAGGCCTTCGTTTTGCCGGCCCGGCCCGGGTGTTTAACTCTGAAGAGGAAGCCAACGAAGGTATCAGCTCAGGAGCTGTAGAAAAAGGAGAGGTAATTGTGATACGATATGTGGGTCCTAAAGGCGGACCTGGCATGCCTGAGATGTTAAAACCTACCTCTGCCATCATGGGCGCTGGCTTAGGAAAAGAGGTCGCCCTTATCACCGATGGGCGCTTTTCAGGTGGCTCACATGGCTTTGTAGTTGGACACATTACTCCAGAGGCACAAGTGGGCGGAGTCATTGGGCTGGTCCAAAATGGAGACCTAATCCAGATCGACGCTGAAACAAATACCATTCAAGTACATGTATCCGATGCCGAATTGGAGAAAAGAAAAAGTACATGGCAAGCTCCCCCACTTAAAGCTGGCAGCGGAGCATTGTATAAATATGCGCACTGCGTATCTACCGCCTCCAAGGGCTGCACTACAGATGAAATTTAATTGAATACCTACACATTATGGCTAGCATAGACCTCCAACCCACAGAAAACAAATCTCCCTCCCACCAGACCACCATCACGGGCGCAGAAGCAGTAGTCCAAGCCCTAATCCAAGAAGGAGTCGATATCGCATTCGGTTATCCCGGTGGAGCAATTATGCCGGTTTACGACGCTCTGTATGACTACCAAGATCGACTTCACCACGTTTTAGCACGCCACGAACAAGGCGCTATTCACGCCGCTCAAGGCTTTGCCCGAGCTAGTGGTAAGGTCGGCGTGTGTCTGGCCACCTCAGGTCCAGGAGCCACCAATTTAATTACCGGAATCGCCGACGCACAGATCGATTCCACCCCATTGGTTTGTATCACCGGACAAGTACCATCCCATCTCCTTGGCAGTGACGCATTCCAAGAAACCGACGTAATCGGGATTTCTATGCCCGTCACAAAATGGAATTACCAGGTCACCAAAGCAGAAGAAATACCCTTGGCCATCGCCAAGGCTTTTTATATTGCTCGCTCAGGCCGTCCGGGACCGGTTCTTATCGACATCACCAAGGATGCTCAGTTCCAACAACTAGATTTTCACTACGAAAAGTGCACCTCCATTCGAAGCTACCGCGAAGAGCCTGCCATAGAGATCGACCAAATAGAAGCGGCGGCAAATGCCATCAATGACGCTAAACGACCCTACGTGTTGTTTGGACAAGGAATTATTTTAGCGGAGGCAGAACAGGAATTCAAAGCCTTCGTTGAACAAGGTAATTTACCAGCTGCATGGACCATTCTAGGCCTATCAGCAATGGAAACCAGCCATCCACTTAATGTAGGTATGCTTGGAATGCACGGCAACTATGGCCCTAATTTACTCACCAATGAATGTGATGTACTCATTGCAGTAGGGATGCGATTTGACGACAGAGTAACAGGGAATCTGGAAAAATATGCAAAGCAAGCCAAGGTGATCCATCTGGAAATTGATCCCGCTGAAATCAACAAGAATGTATTCGCACATATTCCCATCATGGGCAATGCGAAAAAAACTCTGCCACTTCTCACTCAAAGATTGCAGAAAAAAGATAGAAGTGAATGGTTGGCACGATTTGCCGAATGCGACCGACTAGAACATGAAAAAGTTATCCAAGAGGAGCTTCACCCCACCAAAGATATATTAACCATGGGCGAGGTCATTCATATTCTTAACGAAAAAACAGGAGGAGACGCCATTATCGTGACCGACGTAGGGCAACATCAAATGGTGGCTTGTCGATACGCTGAATTTGTACAATCCAAAAGCAACATTACCTCTGGAGGGCTGGGAACAATGGGTTTTGGCCTTCCTGCTGCTCTTGGTGCTGCTCTCGGTGCACCCGACCGCACCGTGGTCTGCGTAGTTGGGGATGGTGGATTACAAATGACCATTCAAGAACTTGCGACCGTATATCAGACTCAAGCGAAGGTGAAAGTGCTTCTGCTCAACAACGAATTCTTGGGCATGGTACGACAATGGCAGCAGCTCTTTTTTGACAAGCGCTATTCTTCAACCGAAATGATTAACCCAGATTTCCAACTTTTGGCTAAAGGATTTCGAATGCCCACCAACCAAGTGACTCATCGTGATCAACTTGATCACGCCTTAACCGAATTTATCGAAACCGATGGGGCTTATTTCTTGGAAGTGATGGTAGGCAAAGAAAACAATGTTTTCCCTATGATTCCCTCCGGAAGCGGAGTGGCAGAAATAAGATTAGACTAATCAGATGGAGATAATGGATATGGAAAAACAAGAATTTACGATTACTGTGTACACCGAAAATCAGGTCGGGCTGCTGCATCGCATCACCACTATTTTTACTAAACGAAAAATTAACCTGGAAAGCCTGACCACCTCGGAAAGCGAAATCGAAGGGATTCACCGGTTTACTATCGCGGTTACCGAAACCGAAGAACAGGTGATTAAAGTAGTAAAACAAATTGAGAAGCAAGTTGAAGTGCTGAAAGCGGACTACTACAAGAAAAAAGAAGTGGTTCAACAAGAGTTAGCTTTATACAAAATAGCTACCGAAACCCTAACCAATGGAATTGAAATTGAACGCATCGTACGCGAGCATAACGCACGATTCCTAACCATTGAGCGTGAATTTGTCGTCATCGAAAAAGCAGGATATAAACGAGAAACTAAAGCCTTATTCGATGAACTCGAGCCTTACGGCATCAAAGAATTTGTTCGTTCCGGGAGAATTGCTGTTGCACGCCAACAGTTCGGTCCTGGTAAGGATATAGAAGCCTTACTGCAGACTAATAGCCCCAGTATATAACACAAGGGATGTACACCAAGCAATAAAATAGTATATTCCTATTCACTCACTAACTAAATACCTAAAGAAACATGGCATTATTAAATTTCGGCGGAGTAGAAGAAGAAGTGGTAACACGAGAAGAGTTCCCACTCGCCAAAGCAATTGAAACCCTCAAAGATGAAACAATTGCCATCTTAGGCTACGGAGTTCAAGGACCAGGTCAGGCGCTTAATTTAAAAGACAATGGATTTAATGTTATTATTGGTCAGCGTAAAGGATCTAAAACATGGGATAAGGCGGTAGCAGATGGTTGGGTTCCAGGCGAAACGCTCTTTGAACTAGAAGAGGCTTGCCAAAGAGGAACCATTCTACAATATCTACTCTCCGATGCCGGTCAGATTTCAGTATGGCCAACGGTTAAAGAAAATCTAAGCCCTGGAAAAGCACTTTATTTCTCACATGGATTCGGAGTTACCTTTAATGAACGCACAGGAATTGTCCCACCGGATAATGTGGATGTCATTCTAGTTGCACCTAAGGGGTCTGGTACCTCTCTAAGACGTATGTTTTTAGAAGGTCGCGGACTTAATTCGAGCTTCGCCATTTTCCAAGATAGTACCGGTCGTGCAAAAGAACGCGTTGTGGCATTAGGTATAGGAGTAGGTTCAGGATATTTATTCCCAACCACGTTTAAAAAAGAAGTCTATTCTGATTTAACAGGGGAAAGAGGAACACTCATGGGAGCCATACAAGGAATTTTTGCAGCACAGTACGAAGTGCTTCGTGCCAATGGTCACAGCCCTTCAGAAGCATTTAACGAAACCGTAGAGGAACTCACTCAATCACTCATGCCTTTGGTAGCTGAAAATGGAATGGATTGGATGTACGCCAATTGTTCAACTACCGCCCAGCGTGGGGCCTTAGATTGGTGGAAAAAATTCAAAGATGCTACAAAGCCAGTATTTGAAGATTTATACAAAGAAGTTGCGGCTGGAAATGAAGCCCAAAAGTCCATCGATTCTAACAGCAAGGACGATTACCGTGAAAAATTAGAAATCGAACTTGCAGAGCTACGCGATTCAGAAATGTGGCAAGCCGGTAAAATAGTTCGTACTTTACGCCCAGAGAGTAACTAATTAGTTCCAATCATTGAGTTCAGAACACCAATCCGATATCGATATACTTCAACCCGAGACACCCTCAGCGAGTGTGACGATTCAGGATATCGAGGATGCGGCACATAAGCTTGACGGCATTGCTCATCGAACTCCATTGATTTATAACGAATTATTGTCCGAACAGTATCAAGCCAACATTTGGCTTAAACGAGAGGATCTTCAAGTTGTACGCTCCTATAAAATTAGAGGGGCATACAACATGATCCATTCTCTTCCGGAAGCAGAAATTCAACATGGTGTGGTTTGTGCTAGTGCTGGTAATCACGCGCAAGGAGTAGCTTTTGCCTGCCGAAAGAAAGGAATCAAAGGGACCATTTTTATGCCGGTCACTGCTCCTGATCAAAAAGTTAAGCAGGTAAACATGTTTGGCCGAGAGTTTGTTGAGGTGGTCTTAGATGGCGATACCTTTGACGATGCTTTTGCTCGTGCAACACAGTTTTGCGAAGAAACAAATGCTGCCTTTATACCCCCTTTTGATCATCCTAAAATCATCGCTGGTCAGGGTACCGTTGGAAAAGAACTCTGGGAAGATGCCGATTTTCCAATCGACTATATCATAGCACCAGTTGGCGGTGGTGGTCTTTCTGCTGGAATTGGAAGTTACATTAAAGCATACTCCCCACATACCCAAATCATTGGTGTCGAACCTGAAGGTGCGCCAGCAATGCTAAAGTCGATTGAAGCGGGTAGAGTTGTCACCCTTGACGAAATCGATAAATTTGTGGATGGAGCTGCGGTAAAAAAAGTCGGACATTACACCTTCGAAATTTGTTCCAAAATTTTGGATCAAATCATAACCGTACCCGAGGGAAAAGTCTGCGGAACTATACTAAATTTGTACAACGAACAGGCCATAGTAGTTGAACCCGCAGGAGCGCTGTCCATTACGGCACTTGATAACTGCAAGGAACAGATCAAAGGGAAAAATGTTGTATGCGTGTTAAGTGGTAGCAACAATGACATTATGCGGACGGCTGAAATTAAAGAGCGTTCGTTAATGTACGAAGGGCTTAAGCATTATTTTATTGTGGATTTCCCTCAAAGAGCCGGTGCGCTTCGCGAATTTCTGGGTGATGTACTAGGCCCAGATGACGACATTACTTATTTCGAATATTCGAAAAAGACCAACAAAGATTTAGGTCCTGCCCTCATTGGATTGGAGCTCAAAAATAAAGAGGATATTCAGCCACTAATTGATCGGATGAATGCGAAGCAACTCAGCTTCGAATACGTAAACGATCACCCACAATTATTTCGCTTTATTGCTTAATGCGTTTGTTGAGGGATAAATGGAAACTCTATTTTACCTGTTTGGTACTTAGGGTTTAGCCTTGTAAAACCGCACGGGCATAATCGCGACGCATATCTGCTATGGCTGCTATGGAAATTTCTTTCGGGCAAACCGCTTCGCATTCACCGAAGTTGGAGCAATCTCCAAAGCCTTCCTCTTCCATCTGTTCTACCATAGCCACTACTCGGTTGCTTCTTTCTACATCGCCCTGTGGTAAATGCGATAGGTGAGAAATTTTAGCACTAGTAAACAGTGAAGCAGAAGCATTTGGACATGCTGCCACACAGGCTCCACAACCAATACATGCGGCATAGTCAAAGGCTAGATCAGCATCTTTTTTTGGAATGGGTCTAGCGTTGGCTTCTTGTGCAGAGCCCGTTTTAACCGATACATAGCCGCCTGCTTCGATGATACGATCAAAAGCCGAACGATCTACCACCAAATCTTTAATAACCGGGAAGGCAGAAGCACGAGGCGGTTCAATCGTGATATGATCTCCATCGGAGTAGTTTCTCATATGCAACTGACAACAAGCCGTTCCTTTTTTAGGTCCGTGTGCTTGGCCGTTAATCACCAGATTACACGATCCACAAATACCCTCGCGGCAATCGTAATCAAACTCAACCGGATCCTTTCCTTCTAGCTGTAATTCTTCGTTGAGCACGTCCAACATTTCTAAGAAGGACATATGTTCGTTTACAGTCGATAGAGTTCTGTCTTCAAAATATCCCTTTGCAGTGGGGCCACTTTGTCTCCAATATCGTAGATGAATGGTCATATTAGTACTCATAAAAATATCCTCTTATTTGTAACTACGTTGCTTTAGTTCAACAAATTCAAAATTTAATACTTCTTTGTGGAGTTCTTCTTCGAGTACTCCATTGCGATCTTTAAACTCCCAGGCGGATACATAATTGAACTCTTCGTCGTTACGAATGGCTTCCCCTTCTTCGGTTTGGAATTCCTCTCGAAGGTGACAACCGCACGATTCATCTCGATCCAATGCATCCATGGCCATAAGCTCAGCTAATTCGAAGAAATCAGCCACACGTCCGGCAAATTCTAGGTATTTATTGTAATTATTTTTCTCACCTGGAACATATACGTTGGTCCAAAACTCATCGCGTAAACTACGAATATCGGCTATAGCTTCTTCCAAGCCTTCCTTAGTTCTGGAAATTCCAATCTTATCCCATACAATTCGACCTAGTGTTCGATGAAAATCGATGATGGTTCGCTTACCATTTATGTTTAAGAGACGATCAATGCTATCCTGTGCTTGCTTAGCAGCTGTTTCAAAAGCTTCATGATCCGTGCCATAACGCGTGCCTGGTTGTACATCTGCCAGGTAGTTACCGATAGTGCTTGGTAGTACAAAGTACCCATCGGATAGGCCTTGCATGAGGGCCGATGCGCCCAAACGATTTGCTCCATGGTCAGAGAAATTGGCTTCGCCTGCGGCAAATAGACCTGGAATATTGGTCATTAAATTATAATCCACCCAAAGACCACCCATCGTGTAATGGACGGCTGGAAAAATGCGCATGGGCTGTGAGTATGGATCTTCACCAGCAATGTTTGCATACATATCGAATAGGTTTCCGTACTTAGCAGCAATTACATCCTTACCGTCGCGGGCAATAGCATCTCGGAAATCTAAGTAAACGGCTAATCCAGTTTTACCTGCCCCGAGACCTTGGTCACAGACCACTTTTGCATTTCGAGAGGCTACATCTCTAGGTACTAAATTCCCAAAACTCGGATATTTTTCTTCTAGATAATAAAACCGCTCATCCTCGGGAATATCGTTAGGATGACGATCGTCACCTTTTTTACGAGATACCCAAACTCGCCCGTCATTGCGCAAACTTTCACTCATGAGGGTTAATTTGGATTGATAATCTCCTGAAACAGGAATACACGTTGGGTGTACCTGGACGAAGCTAGGATTGGCAAACAATGCACCTTTTTTGTGTGCTCGCCAAGCAGCCGTCACGTTTGAATTTTTAGCATTGGTAGACAAATAAAATACATTCCCATATCCACCTGTGGCTAGAATTACCGCATCAGCTTCGTGCCGACAAATTTCACCGGTTACTAAATCTCGGGTAATTATTCCACGTGCTTTACCATCAATAATGACGACCTCAAGCATTTCGTGACGGGTATAGTACTCAATCCCGCCTAATTCTACCTGACGCATCATTGCCTGATAGGCACCTAAAAGCAATTGCTGTCCTGTTTGACCCCGCGCATAGAATGTTCTACTCACCTGAGCACCGCCAAAAGAACGATTGGCTAACAAACCAGAATACTCACGGGCAAAAGGAACCCCCTGCGCTACGGCCTGGTCAATAATATTGTTGGATACCTCGGCTAACCGATAAACATTGGCTTCACGTGAGCGGTAATCGCCCCCTTTGATGGTATCATAAAATAGTCTCCAAACACTATCGCCGTCGTTGGGGTAATTCTTTGCGGCATTAATCCCGCCTTGAGCAGCAATAGAATGGGCTCGACGCGCCGAATCTTGAATACAAAAACTTTTGACTTTATAGCCCATCTCTGCCATACTAGCTGCAGCTGCACCACCCGCTAATCCTGTTCCAACAATAATAACCTCGTACTTACGACGATTGTTGGGAGCAACCAACTTCATTTCCTTTTTATGACGGCTCCATTTTTGCTCTAGTGGTCCCTCTGGAATTTTTGCATCTAATGAAATCATGATTAACTCTCCTTACTTAATACGCAATTAATGAACCCGTTCCACCTGTCACAAATATGTAAACAGGGATAAAAATAAAACCCAACATAAGCACAATGGCGAAAACGTAGGCTCCCAATTTGAATGCATGGGTGTTGTTTTTGCTGGTCACACCTAATGAGGTAAATGCACTCCAAGCTCCATGAAACAGGTGAAGCATAATTAGACTTAGTACAACAATGTATCCTAAGGCGATATACCAGGTTGTGAATGAATCAATAACCAAATGCCGTAAATCCCTCATCGGCTCACCCTCGGCGGACATGATTATTTCGGTCTCCCCAAACTTGAAGGACCAAATGTGAACTACCAAGAATACCAATATGGTAATACCTGATAATATCATACTTCTGGAAGCTAGATTTTGCCGGCTTGCTCCCCCTCTGCTCTTATATACTTCGTAGCCGGATGAGCGAGCTTTACGCTTACCCAACCAAATGGAGATGCCCAGGTACGAGTGGTACAATACAAAAAATAACAAACCTGCCTCGGCAATGTAGAGTAGTATTCCAAGGCTTTCTAATTTTTGGGTATACATATTGAATGCTTCAGCAGAGGCAAAAATGGCATAGTTACCAGCCAGATGAACAACCAAAAAAAGCATTAGTGCGATTCCGGTAATCCCCGTCATTAATTTTCTGCCCACCTGCGATTGTAACGCCTTTATAATCGTTGGCATGATGATAGATTTTATACTGCAGTTTATACTTCTGTTCCGAGCATTGCTTAGTTGCGCCTGCTCTTAGTTAGTGAATTAATGGAATATAATAAATTGTATGGCTAAAGTTCTTTAGATTCCGTCCATATTTCCACAGAAAAAAAGCTTTTTTTCATGTTCTTGCCGCAACAAAACAAGTACCCCTCACTTAAAATCAAATCATCGGTTTTTAGCTGCCACTTAATCCCCATTTCAGATCCCGATGAAGTCCCCAGCCACTTGAACCAATTAAGAAAAACATATTACTCAGCAGCCCATCATTGTTGGGCCTGGAGGCTACTGGAACCCACCGAAACTGAACTTCATTGGCAAGAACACCAAAGTGACGATGGCGAGCCCAGAGGGACCGCCGGGTTTCCTATTTTACAACGCCTTCATCATCACGAAATCGTGAATACCTTGGCGGTAGTTATACGTGAGTATGGAGGGACAAAATTAGGAAAATCAGGACTGATTTCAGCTTATTCGGATGCAACCGATTTGGCCATTAACCAAGCCGAGCTTATTCCGCAGCAAGCCTGTTACCTGTTGCAGATTAAAAATTCGTACGATCAAGAAAATCTGATAAAGCAGTGGATGCATCAATGGCAGTTACCACTGGTATCCTCAGAATTTGGAATGCAGGTGTGCCGGTCTTTTCAGCTTAGTTGGGATCTATATGAAGACATACATAAAGACCTGCACGCCGAGCTTCGAAGCTGGGAGCATCTTGCTGTAAGATGGGCGTGGAGTGAATTAGCGATACGACCAACGATGTAACACCGAGTTAACTGCTAAAACAAGCCTATCTCTCCTCTACAAGACAGGTGCTTAAAACCATATACCTTTTCTACCAAGTGGCCTCTAAAAATGTGGCCGGGTTAAAAATGGCTGGGTCTAGAGTTGCTGGCACCTGAATATTGAAGTATTCCTCGTAAAGCATTCGCTGTCCATTCATAGTAAATACAACCTCGGGAGCTACCCATCCCCCTTTAATAGGTTCGTACTTATTAAATTGGACTTCCTGCATGGTTCCAGCCCTACCAGGCTTCAAACTACGTACAAATAATAAACGCTCTTGTTCTATCCAAAATTGAGAAACGCTATCCGAGGGTGCATCCACTCCAACTACCCAAACCGCTTTACCTTGCCACTCGTCGGCGTACATTTTAGTCATATCATAGCCGACGGAGCTGAGCTGTTCCATACTTTTGGTAGGGGCTTGCTTGTATATGTCAAAGCCCAACACCAATAGATCATGCACTCTGGGCATTTCCTGGATGGCTTGACCATTAGCATAGCCGTATTGCACCCCATTTTTAAACAGTATCCCATTCCCAGAATTTTTTTCATCAAAATGTATGGCAAGAGCACCAGGTGCTTCCAAGGCTTCATACCACCATTGTACTCGCTCAACCTGTCCGTCCGCTGTATAAAAAGTCGTCTTTTGATCAAAAGTTAGGTGAGTATACCAATCCTTTTGGTATCGCTCAACCATCTGCTGAATAAGGGCCATGGGATTCTCGGGTTCCAGAGAGGAACGTGAGTATTGGGTTTCCGGTTCAACAGTTGTTGACAGTGAAAAGGACGATACGACGAACAAGAGAAGAAAATAAACAGACATACTTACGACCAATCGTTTTGTTGTAGTTTAGCTTAGAATGGGTCATTTGTTCCAAACATACCATATATTCAAGATTGTTAACACCGAAAATTTTTCAGTACTATTCAACCAATTCATTCAGAAGATAATTTATGAAAATCTATACCAAACAAGGCGATCAAGGACAAACTGCTCTATTCGGTGGTGACCGTGTCTCAAAACATAGTATTCGCATCGAAACCTATGGCACCGTAGACGAATTAAATTCGATTTTAGGTGTGGCCATAGCCAATGAACATCAACAGTTCACCGGTGAGGTCATTGATGAGGTCCAACATCAACTCTTTATTTTAGGCGCCGACTTAGCTACTCCATTCCATTCCGATGCCCGAATCGATCGAATCTCTGAGCAAGAAGTGCAGTACCTAGAACAAAAAATAGATTTCATGGAAGAAAGTCTTCCGCCTCTGAAAAATTTCATTTTACCTTCTGGAAGTATGACCGGTGCTACATTGCATCATGCCCGAACTGTATGCCGTCGTGCTGAACGATTAGCCGTGGTGTGCAGCAATCAAGAAAAAATTAACGACATGGTGCTTCAGTACTTAAACCGTCTAAGTGACTTTTTATTCGTACTTGCGCGCTATGAGAACCACCAAAGCGGATGTCTAGAAAATCCTTGGATTCCAAAAAAATAGGCTCAAAAAAGAAGCATAATACCTTACCAAAAGAACAGGCTTCAAAAGATTCAGCTGTACATTCTACCCGTTCTAACAAGCGAACTATTCTGTTCTACGGAATTACGGCGGCCATACCTCTAATCTTTTTTCTTTTATTAGAAATTGGACTCCGGTGGGGGAATTATATGGGTGACCTAGCTTTATTTTCAGATCCTGGAATCGGAAAAAATGAGTATTACCTACCCAATCCAAATTTTGCTGCCCGTTACTTTTTCTACACTAAAACCGTTCCCAGTCCTTCCATAGACGTATTTAAACAAGAAAAAACGCCCGACATATATCGCGTTTTTGCCATGGGTGGCTCTTCAGCAGCAGGATATCCCTATGGCTTCAATGGCACCTATTCTCGTGTGGTCAAAGACATACTGCAAGATCGCATGCCCAATAAACAGGTAGAAGTAGTAAACGTCGGCATTAGTGCTATCAGCTCATATACCCTATACGATCAAGTAGCTGAAATACTCCAACAAAAACCCGATGCAGTTCTCATTTATGCTGGGCATAATGAGTTTTATGGCGCTTTAGGGGTAGGCTCCAACGAAAATCTAGGAGGCTTTCCATGGTTTGTTCGCGGCTATCTAAAACTCCAGCAATACAAAACTTTTTTACTCCTCCGAAACACCATAGTAGGTGCAGGGAAATGGACGGCCTCCCTGTTTGGAGCCCAAGAAATTGACCCTAATGCCACCCTCATGGAGCGGATTATCAACTCCCGGTCAATTGCCCTTGATGGGCCAAAACATCAACTGGCCATGCATCAATTTGATAGCAACCTAAGTGCAATTTTAGACGCATTTACCCAACAAGGAATACCTGTATGGCTAGGTAGCTTGGCCAGTAACTACAAAGATCAAGCGCCCTTCGTTGACGTGCCAGACGCTCAAGATGCCCAAGAACAACCCCTACCCCTAGCCTCAACGATCTTTCAAGAAGGCCAATCCCTTCTGGTTCGTGGTAACGCCGATGCTGCACAAACCCGGTTTGCATACGCAAAGGATCTAGACGGATTAAAATTCAGAGCACCTGAGTCGATTAACCAAATCATTCGTGAAAAAGCTAGTGCTTACGAACATGTTCATTACGTCCCCGTCTATGAAACCTTCGTCGAGTATAGCCCAAATGGCATTATAGGTGATGAACTCATGCTAGAGCATCTCCACCCCAACGCCAAGGGGTATTTTCTGATGGGTGCAAGCTTTGCCCAAGCCATGCTAAAAAACAAAAGTCTAGCCGAGTGGGTACAACTCCCACTGAATGCTTCAGGAACTGAGCATCAAACGGGCAACACCCACATTGAACAGAACCTCATTAAACAGGAACTCGAAGCCTACGAAGAGGGTATGTACCTGAGCGATTTCGACCACCGAGTAGCCTATCATCGTGTAAAAACCTTAAAACAGGGATTTCCTTTTGTTCTCTCAAACAATGCCCGCCCCTATCAACAAGGCTATAAACCCTTAGGACCGGCTGACTCCCTAGCTTTTTTAGCAGTGCATGCCTCCAAAAGTTGGGATGAATCCAAAGTAGAACTAGGGGGAATGTATGAGCGTACCAACCGACCAGAGAAAGCATTCCTAGAATACATGGGGCTTATTAGAAATCAACCCTGGAACGATTCTCCCTATGTATTCGCCGCGCGAGTTCGATTAAACCAAAATAATTTTGACGCTGCAGAACCTCTTCTAGAAAAGGCCTATTCCATACAACCTAAGGATGCCTATACTACCAAGATGCTAGGGGCCATTATGGTCCAAAAAGGCGATTTGCAGCGCGGTATTTCCTTACTTTTAGAATCTAGAGCTCTTTCTCCTAGTGATCCTCAAATGCTCTATAATTTATCTGGAGCCTACGGATTAAATAAGAATTACCAGCAAGCCATGGAGATTGCTGAGGAAGTGATCGCAATAAACCCTAATTTTCCGGGTATACAACAATGGAAGGCACAACTCCAACGGGCCTTGAATTAAAAAAATATATGGTATGGCATTAATGGTTTCCGTCTCGGGTATTCGAGGCATATTTGGTTCTGATTTAACCCCTGAAAATTTAAGTCGTTTTACCGCGGCCTACGGTAGCTGGTTACAAGGTGGCACGGTGGTCGTAGGTCGAGATTCTCGAATCTCTGGGAAAATATGTGAGGATATTGTGGTTGCCACGCTTCGAAGCGTGGGATGCAAGGTGATCCGAGTGGGTATTGTCCCCACCCCAACGGTTGCTATGGGGGTCCTCAAGCATAAAGCCCAAGGTGGAATTATCATTTCTGCTAGTCATAATCCAGGGGAATGGAACGCCCTCAAACTACTAAATAGCAAAAGTGAATTCTTAGATGCCGACCAAGGCAACGCCGTAATGGAACTGGCTGATAAGGGAGCGTTTTCCTATGTAGATGCCTTTCATTTAGGCGAAGAAATAGAGGATACTACCCTACTAGATTACCATATAGATACGATTTTAGCCCTTCCCTTCATCGATGCCGATCGCATTGCAAGCAAAAACTTTAAGGTTGCCGTAGATGCCGTCAATGGAGCTGGCTCCTACGCAATTCCAGCCCTATTAGAACGACTTGGGGCTAGGGTTTCAGCTATCCATTGTACACCAAATGGTCATTTCCCACACAACCCAGAACCCCTACCTGAGCACTTGGGAGAAATTTGTGAATTGGTAAAAAAAGAGCAGGCCGACTTAGGTGTAGTTACCGATCCTGATGCCGATCGCCTCGCGTTGGTTGACGATAAAGGTCGCTTGTTTGGAGAAGAATATACGCAAGCAACAGCATTCGATTTTATCCTATCAAAAAACCCAGGCCCTTCCGCAACCAACCTATCCTCCTCACGAATTTGTGACGAAGTTGCCGCCAAGTATGGCCAGAAGTGCCACCGATCGGCCGTTGGCGAAATAAATGTGGTCAAAAAAATGCAAGAAGTGGGTGCGGTTATTGGAGGAGAGGGTAACGGTGGGGTTATTTTACCTGACCTGCATTATGGCCGAGATGCCTTAGTTGGGGTTGCTATCACCCTTCAATTACTCGCCGAACGCGATCTCAGCGCCTCCGAATATCGGGACAGTTGGCCTACCTTTCACATGAGTAAAAATAAGATTCAACTAGATCAACTCGGAGCCCAAGCTTCCGAGGTGTTGTCCATGATTCAGGATCATTACGCCGATCTAAAGCCCGACACCACCGATGGGGTCAAAGTGAATTTTGAGGAAGGGTGGGTTCATCTTCGCCCTTCGAATACCGAACCTATTGTCCGGATTTACGCCGAGGGACCTAGTGTAGAGGCTGCCCATGCTTTTGCCAAACGAATTAAACATCAAATTGCCTCACGTTTTGGGGTTCTTTTGCTGGTTTTATGGGCATTTGTTGGCCTGTCATGCGCCCAAAAAAATGAACCCATCTCGAGTCAAGATTCTTATGAAAGCTCTCGTGCTCAAACAGCACAAAGCCTTAGCATGGATTCAGCGTCTATGGAGGCCACTCTGGATACCCTAGCCAGTAGGACTGAACAACAACAGGATTGGGTGTACACCGAGCAGGATGTGGCCATATTCCATGAAGTTATGATGCAATTTAGCCCAAACGAAAACGAGGGAGTTGCCGAGCTAATTCCAAAAATTGGTCGCTTTTTCGAGGGACAACCTTATGTCGCGCATGCGCTGGAGGTAACCGATCAAGAGCAGCTAATTATCAATTTACGGGAGCTCGATTGCACCACATATGCCGAACACCTACTGGCTTTATCCAGAACGCTAAAATCCGAGACGAAAAGCTTTGAACATTACGCAAAAGAGTTGGAAGCTATTCGATATAGAGACGGTAAAAGAGGAGCCTATACAAGTCGACTTCACTACTTTAGTGAGTGGATTTATGATAACGCCGCATCTGGTTTGGTAGAAACCCCAGCCAATCAATTTGGCGCTCCATACCCGAATCGTCTTGGGTTTATGTCCGAGCATCCCGATGCGTATAAACATTTGGCAAGCAATCCAAGCTATGTGGTGCAAATTCAACACATCGAGCAGGAGCTATCCAGAAAACGCTATGCCTACATTCCTAAGGAGGATTATGCGGCCATGGAGGCACAGCTTAACGAGGGAGACATAGTAGGCTTCACCACCGATATTTCAGGGCTAGATGTCTCACATGTTGGGATTGTTGTTCAGGTTCAGGGGAAATTTCACCTCATGCATGCCTCTCAGACCAACCAGAAAGTAGAGGTTTCCAAAGAACCCTTATCCTATTTTTTACGCCCAGCATCCAAACACACCGGCATTATGGTCGCTAGGCCAACCGACGTATAATCAACCGAACTATCATGTCCACTCCCCTCTTATTGAATTGGAAAGAAGTAGAAAATCGCGCTGTAAATGGCAATCCAGAGCCCCCAAAGCGCATTGAAAAGTCCCAGGAACAGTGGAAAGCGGCCTTGGGTGATGACGTGTTTGCCATTACCCGGTTAAAGGGCACCGAGCGACCATGGTCGAGTGAACTATGCAGCAAATTTGAACCCGGCCTCTACGCTTGTGCTTGCTGTCAAACCCAATTATTTGATGCCAGCGAAAAATTCGAAAGCCATTCTGGTTGGCCCTCTTTTACCCAACCAGTTCAAGACAATGTGGTTGGCTACCTTGCCGATTCTTCCCACGGGATGATGCGCATCGAAATCGTGTGTAATTGCTGTGAAGCCCACCTAGGGCATGTTTTCCCTGATGGCCCCGCGCCCACTGGTCTTCGATTTTGTGTGAACGCGTTGAGTTTAGAAAAGGTATAAACCAAGGGCTAGCGCTTGTTTGGTAGTTTTTGTTGGCTAGTTTTTCCTTAGCCTCTACCAAGGAAATTTCAAATCCTTGGCCTCATAGGTTTTATTGCGAATCTGATAATTAGATTGGGATGGCGCCTTTTTTTGGAGTGGATCGTTACCAAAAAGTCTAAACAACAATGCAATTGGGCTAATAAAAAGCCAATATACTGCGCCTAATACCACCGGATTCACCACCAAGCTAAGCACAAAGGCAAGCCGGTACCAAAGCCATACAATCCGGTTTCCCACACTGGGAAGCGCAATGAACAACCCACCCAAACCAATGGCTGCATACTCTAACCACTGGAGTTCTAAAAACCAGGCTATGCCCCAGAAACCCACTACCATGACTAACTGAGTCTTAGGAGTCATGGGATCATTCTGTAGCTCGTTAAGGCTTTTTTGAATCACTGGTACCTGACCTTAGAATAATGTGTAGATAAATGGGGCAATAGAAGATCCTCCACCAACAACAATTAAGGCACCTAGAAGTACCAATACAACAATCACAGGAGCCAACCAGATTTTCTTGCGCTCCTTCATAAATCCCCATAAATCTTTTAATAATTCCATGCTGTGTGTCTTTAAATTAGCTTAATCTTTTTCAAACATTCGTTTTTTGACCCACTTGGGTTGCTCTGATTTAAGTAAAACATACTCATCCAAGACCAAAACATCCATTTCTGTATCCATAAAACACTCATAGGCATCGGCTGGGCTACATACAATGGGTTCTCCGCGAACATTGAAAGAGGTGTTTATAAGCATTCCAAGACCCGTTTTGTCTTTAAATGCCTGCAAAAGAGATGCATAATCAGGATTAAATTCAAGGTGTACCGTCTGCACACGAGCCGAGAAATCAATATGTGTGATAGCAGGAACATCCGAACGTTCGAATCCTAATTTTTCCCGCAAACTAAATGAATGGAACCCTTCGGGCAGTTCATACCTGTGCTCTTCGGAAACCGGGTAAACCAATAACATATACGGCGAGGGGTGTTCTAAACCAAAATATTCTTGAGCGTCTTCCCAAAGTACAGAGGGAGCAAAGGGACGAAACGATTCGCGATATTTTATTTTTAGGTTTAATTTCCTTTGCATGTCAGTACGCCGCGGATCAGCAACAATACTTCTTGCTCCAAGTGCTCGAGGTCCAAACTCCATTCGACCTTGAAACCAACCAACCACCGCACCTTGGTGTAGATGCTCAGCTACTACTTCGAAAAGATCTGGTCGTGGGTATTGGGTATATACCCCAGCATACGGTTTTAATGCCTTTCTAATGGCATCGGTGCTGAATGAAGGCCCAAGATAAGCTCCATGCATTTCGTCCATAGCTATTGTAGAAAAACTAGTTTGCTCCGATGTTCGAGTTTGTTCTGATGTTTGAGTTTTTAAGGATTCCCGCTTAGGTCTACGTTTTCCATCAAAACTTAGATAATAAGCGGCCAATGCGGCTCCCAGTGCTCCTCCAGCATCACCTGCAGCGGGTTGAATGTATAGGTCCGAAAACAGATTTTCTCGGCGCAGCTGACCATTAGCGACACAATTTAGAGCAACTCCACCCGCCATACATAAATAGTCCGAACCAGTAATTACTTGGGCATGACGAGCCATTTTAATGACGACTTCTTCGGTTACTTCTTGTATTGCCAGGGCCAAATCAGCCTGCTCAGGACTTAAATCCCGTTCATCTTGCCGACGTGGAATCCCAAACAAAGCTTCCCACTTTTTATCTGGCACCATTCGAAGTCCCGTGGTATAGCTAAAATATGATTCATTCAACCAAATAGAACCGTCCTCATATAGGTGAATTAAATGCTGGTAGATTTTTTGTTTAAATTCCGCTACCCGATTACTGCCATGAACCCCATAAGGTGCCAAACCCATTAATTTGTATTCCCCAGAATTAACTTTGAAGCCTAAAAAATAAGTGAAAGCCGAATACAAAAGTCCAAGTGAATGGGGAAAATTTAATTCTTTAATAAGCGTAATATTGGTCCCGGAACCTTTGCTAATCGATGCCGTTGCCCACTCACCTACTCCATCAATAGTCAATATCGCAGCCTCTTCAAAGGGCGATGGGTAAAATGCACTCGCTGCATGCGAAAGATGATGCTCAGGAAATAGCAAGGGTATTTTTTTCACCCCTTCAAATCCCATTTCGGTTAACGATTGCCGTATCATTCGCTTGAGAAACATTTTTTCTTTTAACCATACCGGCATTGCTGCTATAAACGAGCGAATACCACGAGGTGCGTAGGAAAGGTAACTTTCTAAGAGTCTCTCTAGTTTTAAAAAGGGTTTATCGTAAAAGACAATAACATCAACCTGCTGCAATGAGTAACCAGATTCATCGAGCACATATTGTATGGCGTGGCTTGGAAAGCCTGAGTCTTGTTTCTTGCGGGTGAAACGCTCTTCTTGGGCGGCGGCAATAATCGTCCCATCCTCCAAAAATGCAGCAGCCGAATCGTGATAAAAGGCGGATATACCTAAAATATTCATGCACCTAAGATAGGATTTCAGTCTTAATAAAACATAGTATCCCTGCTTGTTTTTAACGGACAGCATTTTTAATCGACAACGGCATTTTGTACTTTTAAATAACCTTTTATTTCCTAGACTATGATTATTTCGATGACCGGGTTCGGGCGCGGAGAAGCCAGCGCACATGGGGTGACAGCCATGGTAGAACTCAAGACCTTAAATTCTCGCTACCTCGATGTAAGCGTACGATTACCGCAGCAATTCCAAGACAAGGAACTGCAGTTTAAAGAAGTGTTGGCTCAGCACATCTCCCGCGGAAAAATCAACGTTAGTATGTACTTAGATGACAAAGAATTTCAGCGCCAGGCACCTGTTGTGGACGCTCAAAAATTGGCTAACTATGTTCAGATTCTTCGTGAAATTCAAACAACCATTGGTTTAGAGGGGCCGTTAGAGCTCAATCAACTACTCAACTTTAACGATCTGATCACCCAGCCCGAACCGGTACAAGACCCCGAACATGACAAACTTTGTTGGTCCCTCATTCAGCAAGCTAATGCTATTGCCATTGAAAAGTTAATGGACATGAAGCGGCAAGAAGGAGCCCAATTAGAAGCAGATATAAGCAGTCGAATATCAGGTATTCAAGAAGCCATTATTCACATTCAACAGACAACCGATGGCCGTGCTGAAGACCTAAAAAAGAGATTACAAGAACGCATTTCAACCCTCTTAGATGATGAAAAAATAGATGCAGATCGGTTAGAAATGGAGGTAGCTTTAATGGCTGATAAAATGGATATCACCGAAGAAACGGTTCGCTTAGCTGCTCATTTAAAGTTCTTTATGGAGGCTATTCACTCTGAAGAGCATGCAGGTCGTCGATTAAACTTCTTGACCCAAGAAATAAATCGAGAGCTCAATACTATCGGATCTAAGGCCAACGACTCCGGCATAGCCCATGAGGTAGTGAAAGCCAAGGAAATGTTAGAACAAATCAGAGAACAAGTCCAAAATATCGAGTAATGCAGCCTCTCACAATATTGCTCGCAGCCCCCAGTGGGACTGGTAAATCTACCATGGCCAAGCGATTATTTGATGACTTTCCTCAACTAAAATTCAGTGTTTCTGCGACTACCAGAGCTCCCCGAAAAGGGGAATCTCATGGGGTTGACTACTACTTTTTGAGCATGGAGTCATTCCAGCAAAAAATAGATGATGGAGACTTTATTGAATGGGAAGAGTTTTATGGTGGAACTCGATACGGAACATTACGTTCAGAACTTGTAAAAAATACAGAAAAAGGATATTTTACTTTGCTCGATGTGGATGTAAAAGGTGCCGTACGCTTGAAGTCACTATTCGATGAATATTGTTTGGCTTTGTTCTTGCGACCTCCATCACTCGAAACCTTGGAAGAGCGACTTAGAAATCGCAATACCGATAGTGAAACTTCTCTAAAGCTCCGACTCGAACGAGCAGAAGAAGAACTTGGGTATGCAGGTCAATTTGATCATATAATAACAAACGATGATTTAGAACGGGCCTACAGCGAACTAAAAGAAACCGTTCAAACCTTCATGAATTCATATTAAATCTATGCCGATTAAAACACTCGATATCGAACACCTAAAAGAAGTAACCGGAAATAAGTACGAACTCATGGTTATTTTGGGTAAACGAGCCCGTCAGATCGCAGCTCAAGAAAAACTCGAATTAGACGAAAAGCTACAATACTTTGAAGGCTTTGAGGATGACGATGAATTTTCTTTTAACGAAGAACAAGAGCAAATTTCTAAGGCATTCGAAAAGCTACCACATGCTACTCGCCGAGCTATCAGCGAGATGGAAGACGACGCGATTTATTACCGCAGACCTGAAGTAGAGTAACATATGCTCTCCGGGAAACACATCCTTCTCGGGGTGACCGGAGGTATAGCGGCGTATAAAGCGGCGTACTTGGTACGTGCTCTGCAAAAAAAAGGTGCCCTTGTGCGGGTAATTATGACTCCCGCTGCTACCAGGTTTATAGGAGAAGAAACCTTTTCTGCTCTAACGGGTCACGAAGTGGGGGTACACACCTTTGTGCAAGACGATACCCACAAGACATCAATAATAGGTGATAGATCGTCTGATGATGGCATCACTGAACTGGTCCATAATCCTTGGACACGCCACATTCAGTGGGGCGAATGGGCAGACTTGTTTGTAGTAGCTCCATGCACAGCCAATACCATTGCAAAAATTACCCACGGCAATTCCGATAATTTACTCACCGCTGCTGTACTGGCTTCTCGGGCCCCCTTATTGATCTGCCCTACTATGGATGGGGAGATGATGAATGCCCCAGCTACTGCACACAATCTAGAACTCCTTAAAAGTCGCGGTTTTCATCTTCTAGAACCCGAGGAAGGATACTTGGCCAGCGGGCTCACCGGCAAGGGGCGATTACCTGAGCCCGATGATATTGTAGCGCACATTGAAACACTATTGGATGCAAAAAAAGGACCTCTTTACGGGAAGAAAGTGGTTGTCACGGCAGGTCCTACCCGTGAACATATTGACCCGGTCCGGTTTATATCCAACCCAAGTTCGGGCAAAATGGGGCTCGCAATGGCAAAAGCAGCCCACCGATTAGGAGGGCACGTCCATTTGGTGCATGGACCTATTTCATTGTCTATTCCAGAGGGTATTCACTGCTATAGTGTAGTATCCGCTCAGGATATGTTTGAACAAGTGAAAGCACTTCATCCAGCCGACCTTTTCATTAAAGCAGCAGCGGTATCAGATTTTAGACCCATCACTCAACACGATCACAAAGTCAAAAAAACACAAGGAGAGTCCCACATTTCCTTAGCGTCTACCCCAGACATTCTTCAATGGATTGGTAATCATAAACCACCGCACACCATAAGCATTGGCTTTGCAATGGAAACCACTGATTTACTAGAACAAGCCAGAGCCAAACGAACTAAGAAAAATGCCGACTGGATTGTAGCCAATTATATCGGGACTCAGCAACAAGGCTTCGCAAGTGACTACAACAAAGTGACCTTAGTTGGAGATGGTGTAGAGGAATCGTTCGAAGGACCTAAAGATGACTTGGCTATGAGTCTACTGCGTAGTATATTTTTGAGCTAATCTATCTCTTATGAATAAAAAAGTAGTCCTCGTTCTTCTCCTTACGTTTGCTTGTCTTAGCACTGCTTATTTACTCATTTCCACCCCCGCCACCACTCCTATGCGTATTACATCACAAGAGCACTTGGACGAATTAATCCAGCAAGGGCTTCAAGAACAAGGTATCGCAAACAACCATTACCGAGTCTACACGGCCGTTCAGGATTCCCTTTTTACCCGTAAAGTGTATCAAATTGACACCCCTCCAGGATTTTCAAAGACAACCCTGCACTATGAATTACACAGGCTGTTGGCAAATTATGGGGTTCAACTACCTGGAAAAGTCCTCTTCCCTGAACAAGATGTGCATCTTTATGTTACCGCAAATGGTACCGTACACCGCACCTTACGAGTCCGAACCAATCCTGATTTAATCCCTTCCCCAGATTCTACCCGTACCAATCAGCCTAGCTCAACAGATTTATGAAAGATCGAAGCGGGCTACTTAAACGATTAGAACTCAAAGAATATCCACAACCTGAAGTTTGGTCTCTTCGCCACCCAATACTTTTGTGCCACGGATTTGGAGCCATTGGGTCTTTAGTAAAACCCTCGCCATTGCACGATCCTTGCATGTGGATGCGAGAACATGGACTTTGGGCCTTTGCCCCCAACATAGTCCCCTATGCTCCGATTGAAGTCCGAGCTCGAAGTTGGGCACGCATCATCACCGAACTGAGCCAGCGGCATTCAATAGCAAAGTTCAACGTAATTGCCCACAGTATGGGTGGGTTAGATATGAGATACGCCCTTGCACATTTAGGCATAGAAAAAAAAATCGCTTCACTAACCACTATTGCCACTCCTCATAAAGGGACCTATCTGGCTGATTTTGTTCGAAGCACTCCAGAAGTGCTATCCGAACGCATTGGAGATATAGTGGACTGGTTTGCAGATAATGTGTACATCAAAGAGCGTAACGATGCTTTTGGTTCGGTAGAACAATTGACTCGCACCTATGTGCAAGAACACTTCAATCCAAGCACTTCCGAACCTACTAATATTCCACTTTTCTCCTATTCCGCAGCGGTGGGGAAAGGCACTAACGACCCTTTGAATCCCGTCTTCCTCTTCCAAAACAATCTAATCCATGAAAAAGAAGGTCCTAACGATTCCTTTGTCTCGGTTGAAAGTGCGAAATGGGGAGAGCATTTAGGAACCATTCGCCTATCCCATTTAAACCAGATTAATGTTCAGGTAGGAACCAAAGAAGCAAAAAAGAGATATCTAGAATTTTGGACGGGCTTAGTCCAGTACCTTAAAAGCGGCGAGCTTTAAATCTTTTTTTAAAGGAGTGTGAAATAAAATGAAGCTGCTAGCAGGTTCATATAAATAATCCATAGCTAAGGTTCAGGACTCTAAGCTCTTTTTCATTTCGTTGAGCAAGCCATAATCGGTTAAATCATACTGAATAGGTGTGACTGCTGCGTAGCCCTGATTAAGCAACTGTATATCTGCGTCCGGCGAGGTATCCAATAATTCAAATTTACCTGTTAACCAGTAATACGGTCGTTCTAACGGATCTTTGCGCCCTTCGTACTCCTCAACATACCGAGAATCAGCCATTTTTGACCACTTAAGCCCCTTAAATGGACCCGATGGGGCATTTATATTGAGGGTCACCCCTTTTGGCAAACCTTTTTTTAGTACGTGACTAATCATTAAACGAGCTGCTGCCATGCATCCACTTAGGTCTGCGTCACTGTTGTAATCTGTGCACGAAACGGCGATAGATGGATAGCCTAAGACAGTGCCCTCTGTTGCAGCGCTTACGGTACCAGAATACAACAAGTTAATACCCGCATTGCTCCCATGATTAATTCCACTCAGCACCAAATCAGGCTTTTCCTCCAAAAGTTGATCATGAGCCAATTTTACACAATCCGCAGGGGTCCCTGTTACTGAAAAGCCCTCAATATCATCCACCACTTTTATCCGATTCGCTCGTAATGGGTCATGAATGGTAACGGCATGTCCAACCGCACTTTGCTCTCTATCTGGAGCTACCACCACTACCCGCCCAAACTCTGCGGCCACTCGCGCGAGTGCTTGAATCCCTTTTGAAAAAAATCCATCGTCATTGGAGACTAATATATAAGGTGTATTTTTAGGCATATTGCTCATTTTCATTAGGGAAATCTTTGTTTTTGACATCTTCAACGTACTGTTGAACGGCCTGAGTCATCACCGATTCTACATCGGCATAACGTCGTAAAAAGCGAGGAGAAAAATTCTTATTCATCCCCAACATATCGTGCACCACCAATACCTGACCGTCACACTCTTGCCCGGCACCTATACCAATAGTAGGTATCGAAATTTTTTTAGAAATTTTTCTTGCCAAACTTTCCATTACACATTCTATAACTATTGAAAAAGCTCCTGCCTTTGATAAAGATTCTGCTGGCACTGCCATCCACACCACACAGGGCGGGGGAAGAGAGCAATCAGTGAAAACATCAGCAATTCTCGAGTCATTGAAATATACAATATGCAAACTTCCGATACATGTAAAGGAAAGCCCTGCGGGCACATCACAGACTATGTGTACGAATAGGTACGAGGGCGCTGCAGCCCTTCCGAGCA